>Ga0206804_10171_pt1 | contig 18848 bp, 20 predicted proteins | sample Alteio_BWOrgCont_62_FD_152888 | JGI IMG/M metagenome (GOLD analysis project Ga0206804, IMG submission 152888) | Enriched cells from forest soil in Barre Woods Harvard Forest LTER site, Petersham, Massachusetts, United States -... | ecosystem: Environmental > Terrestrial > Soil > Temperate forest >... | reverse complement strand
ACACGCCGTTTGGTGGCGGCGCTGGCATGGTGATGCGGGCTGATGTGGTCGATGCGGCCGTTGCGTCGGTGGCGGATGGGCGGCCGTTGGTGTTCCTGACGCCTCGGGGGCGGACGCTGACGCAGGCGGATGCGCGGCGGTACGCCGAGGGGCCGGGGGTGGTCCTGCTGTGCGGCCGGTATGAGGGCGTTGATCAGCGCGTCGTTGAGGCTCGCGGCATGGAGGAAGTCAGCATCGGCGACTACGTGCTGTCGGGTGGCGAGCTGCCGGCGCTGGTGCTGCTGGATGCGACCGTGCGGCTGCTGCCTGGCGTCATGGGGGCGGCGGAGAGCGCGGCCGAGGAGTCATTCTCGGGGCGGCTGCTGGAATATCCGCACTATACGCGGCCGGCGGAGTGGCAGGGACGGCGGGTGCCCGAGGTGCTGCTGTCCGGCCACCATGCGGCGATCGGCACCTGGCGGCAGGCGGAGGCGGAGCGGGTGACGCGCGAGCGGCGGCCGGACCTCTGGGTTGCGTACGAAGGCGATTGCCCCTTAAGGAATTCAGGTAGAAGGACGAAGAACGATGAACATCATCCAGCGATATGAGGCCGAGCAAATCGCGCGGCTGACCACGAGCCGCGCGGTGCCGGACTTTGCGCCGGGCGATACCGTGCGCGTCGCGGTGAAAGTGGTGGAAGGCGAGCGGACGCGCACCCAGGCGTTTGAAGGGGTGTGCATTGGGCGCTCGAACAAGGGGCTCAACAGCAACTTCACCGTGCGCAAGATCAGCTACGGCGAGGGCGTGGAGCGCGTGTTTCCGCTGTACTCGCCGCTGATCGCGGAGATCTCGGTGGTGCGGCGGGGCGATGTGCGGCGGGCGAAGCTGTACTATCTGCGCGGGCGGTCCGGTAAGTCGGCGCGTATCGCGGAGCGTGCGCGGAGCACGTCGGGTGGCGCTGCCGTTGAGGCGCCGGCCGCGAGTAACGATACAGAAGCCGCAGAATAATCTGGGAGACACACGCAATGTCCGATGCCAGGCCGCGCACGCTGTTCGACAAGATCTGGGACAGCCATGTCGTGGAGAAGCTCCCGGACGGGACGTGCATTCTCTACATCGACCGGCATCTGCTACATGAGGTGACCAGTCCACAGGCGTTCGAGGGGCTGCGGATGGCGGGGCGCAAGCTGCGCCGGCCGGATCTGACGATCGCGGTGGCCGATCATAATATCCCTACGGTGGGACCGCGGACGCCGGCTGATATCAAGGAAGAGGACAGCCGCATCCAGGTGCAGACGCTGGAGAAGAATGTCGTCGAGTTCGGGGTGCCGTACATTCCGATCCTCGATGTGCGGCAGGGGATCGTGCACATCATTGGGCCTGAGCTGGGTATTTCGTTGCCGGGCACGACGCTTGTGTGTGGTGATTCGCATACTTCGACGCATGGCGCGCTCGGGGCGTTGGCGTTCGGCATCGGCACGTCCGAGGTCGAGCACGTGATGGCGACGCAGACGCTGTTGCAGCAGCCGGCGAAGAACATGGAAATCCGCGTCGACGGCACGCTGGGATTTGGCTGCTCGGGCAAGGACATCGTGCTGGCGGTTATCGGCAAGATCACCACCGCGGGTGGCACCGGGCATGTGATTGAATATACCGGTGAGGCGATCCGTGCACTCGACATGGCGGGGCGGATGACCGTGTCGAACATGTCGATCGAGGCCGGGGCGCGGGCGGGTTTGATCGCGCCGGATGAGACGACGTTCGCGTATGTCAAAGGGCGGGAGTTTTCGCCGAAGGGCGAGGCGTGGGAGCAGGCGGTCGCTTACTGGCGCACGCTGCCCTCCGATCCTGGGGCGCATTACGATACGCGCGTGGTGCTGAACGCCGGCGATATCGCACCGATGGTGACCTGGGGGACGACGCCGGGCGCGGTTGCTCCGGTGACCGGTGTGGTGCCGGATCCGGCGAATGTCGAGGACGAGGGGCAGCGTTCGCAGATGCAGCGCATGCTGGAATACATGGCGCTGAAGCCTGGCCAGAAGCTGGCGGAAGTGCCGATCGACGTGGTGTTCATAGGGTCGTGCACGAACGGGCGGATCGAGGATATCCGCGCGGCGGCGGCTGTTGCGAAGGGGCGGCGGGTTGCCGCGGGCGTGCAGGCGCTGGTGGTGCCTGGATCGGGGCAGGTGAAGAAGCAGGCGGAGCTGGAGGGGCTGGATCGTATCCTGCTCGAGGCTGGGTTCGAGTGGCGCGATCCGTGCTGCTCGATGTGCCTGGGGATGAATCCGGACAAGCTGACGCCGGGGCAGCGGTGCGCGAGCACGTCGAACCGGAATTTTGAGGGGCGGCAGGGGCCGGGCGGGCGCACGCACCTGGTGTCTCCGGCGATGGCTGCCGCGGCCGCGGTGACCGGCAGGTTGGCCGACGTCCGGCAGTTGGTGTGAGGGGAAACGTCATGGACAAATTCACCACACTGACCGGCGTTGCGGCGCCGATGCCGATGCAGAACATCGACACCGACAAGGTGATTCCCGCGCGCTTCCTGAAGACCATCAAGCGCTCAGGGCTTGGCGTGCATCTGTTCGACCCGCTGCGGTTTGATAGCGCGGGCAAGGAGCGGCCGGAGTTCATCCTGAACCAGGATGGTTATCGCAACTCGCAGATCATCATCGCGCACGAGAATTTCGGCTGCGGGTCATCGCGCGAGCACGCGCCTTGGGCGCTGCAGGATTATGGCATCCGCTGCATCATCGCGCCGTCGTTTGGCGATATCTTCTACAACAACAGCTTCAAGAATGGGTTGCTGCCGATACGCCTGCCGCGCGCGATCTGCGATGCGCTGATCGATGATGCGAAGCTGGGTGGCAACGCGCGCATCACCATCGATCTGGAGCGCCAGGTGGTGATCCGGCCGAACGGCGAGGAAATCCACTTTGACGTTGATCCGTTCCGCAAGCACTCGCTGCTGAATGGGCTCGACGACATTGGGCAGACGATGCAGCACGAGCAGAGCATTGGGCGGCATGAGGTTCGGCAGCGGCAGAGCCAGCCCTGGCTGCCGGCTACGACGGGCTGACGCGCATGCCGGCGAACAAGAAGCTGCTGATCCTGCCGGGCGATGGGATCGGTCCGGAGGTGATGCGCGAGGTTCGCCGGATCATCGATTGGATGGACCGCCGGCGCCTGGTCTCTTTCGATGTGTCGGACGATCTGGTGGGGGGCGCGGCAATCGACGCGCGTGGCACACCGATCACCGATGAGACGATGCAGAAGGCGAAGGACACCGATGCCATCCTGTTCGGCTCGGTGGGAGGGCCGAAGTGGGAAAAGCTGGGCTTTCAGCTTCGGCCGGAACTGGCGATCCTGCGGTTGCGCAAGGAACTCGACCTGTTTGCCAATCTGCGTCCCGCGACAGTACTGGATCCGCTGGTGGATGCGTCCACGTTGAAGCCGGACGTGGTGCGCGGCCTGGACGTCATGATCGTGCGGGAGAGCACCGGGGGAATCTATTTCGGCGAGCCGCGCGGGGTTGAGACGCTGCCGTCTGGAGAGAAGCGCGGGTTCGATACCGAGACCTACACGACGAGCGAGATAGAACGCGTTGCGCGCGTGGCGTTCGAGCTGGCGCGCAAGCGTAAGAACCACGTCACCAGCGTGGAGAAGGCCAACGTGATGCAGTCGGGGCTGTTCTGGCGCCAGACAGTGACCGCGTTGCATGAGCGTGAGTATCCGGACGTGGGTTTGGCGCATATGTACGCGGATAACTGCGCCATGCAGCTTGTGCGCAATCCGCGGCAGTTCGACGTTATTGTCACCTCCAACATCTTTGGCGACCTGCTGTCCGACCTGGCGTCGATGCTGACCGGTAGCCTGGGCATGCTGCCGTCGGCGACGCTCGGGCCGATGGATGCGTCGGGGAAGCGGCTGGCGCTGTATGAGCCGATCCACGGTTCTGCGCCGGATATCGCGGGGAAGGGGATCGCCAATCCGATGGCGCAGATTTTCAGCTTTGCGATGCTGCTGCGCTATTCGTTTGGCATGGACGAGGATGCGGCGCTGATCGAGCGGGCTTGCACCAATGTGCTGGCGTCGGGGCTGCGGACGGCGGACATCATGGCGCATGGAACGGCGAAGGTGGGTACCAACGTGATGGGTGAGTCGATCCTGCGCGAGTTGGACAAGCTGGCAGCCTGAAGCACTTGAAAGGGGGGTGGGCATCCGCTACATCCCCCGCCCTGGCGAGCGCCCGTAGCTCAATTGGATAGAGTACTAGACTACGGATCTAGGGGTTGGGGGTTCGAATCCTCCCGGGCGCGCCAATTCTCCAAGGATTACATCGGAATCGACCTCCTGGCAGGGCTCTGCTGGCCATGTCATAGTTATCTGCTGTTCTAAGCACAAAGAGACCAGAAGTGGTCAGGGTGCTCGCGCGCCAAGGGAGATCTTGATGGAACAGATCGTCGGCAGCGGCAAATACACCTACGATGTGAACGAGAATTGGGCCCACGTGCCGCCGGGCATTGAGATGAAACCGGCGGCCGTGGCCGTTGACTCGCGGGACCGCGTGTTCTGCTTCAATCGTTCTGACGAACATCCCGTGGTGATCTTCGACAGCAATGGCGATTACCTCGCGTCATGGGGCGCCGGGATGTTCCGTTTCCCGCATGCCATACGGTTTGATGCGCAGGATCGGGTGTGGCTCACCGACGAGCATCACCAGCAGTTCATGCAATTCACCAGCGATGGGAAGCTGCTGCGGACCATTGGCGAGAAGGGCCATCGATCGGAGACCGGCGTGCCCGACGACGATTTTTCCTCGCAGGCATGGCGCAAGGTGACGCAAGGTGGTGGGCCGTTCAATCTTCCCACTGACATCGTGGTTGTACCGAGCGGCGACATGTACATGACCGACGGCTACGGCAATGCGCGGGTTCACAAGTTCTCGGCCGATGGTCGGCACCAGTTCTCGTGGGGTGAGCCAGGCACCGGTCCTGGGCAGTTCAATCTGCCGCATGGGATCTGGTACGATCGGCGAGGTCGGCTGATGGTGGCGGATCGTGAGAATAACCGTGTGCAAATCTTCGACCTCGACGGCAACCTGCAGACCATCTGGCCGACTGAGCTGATTGGACCGGCGTTCTTTTACGTTGACGACGAGGACATCGTGTACATTCCGGAACATAACGCTGGTATGTTCAGCATTGTCACTCTGGATGGTGAGCGTTTGGCGCGCTGGGGGGCGCCGATCCACAAATCGATCCATGGTGTTTGGGGTGACTCGCAGAGGAACATCTACGTCGTCCAGCCTGGCGAGTGGGGGCGCGTGCGGCGGATCGTCAAGTATACACGACGGTAGGTATGGGAGTGTAGACGAGGAAGTGTTTCACGCAGATCAGAAGCAGATGTACGCAAAACACGCGGATAACAGCGTGCCGCTGGCACCGCCCGTGTCAGCGGGCCAAGGAATTTTCGTTTGGCGCTGACGCGCCGAAGGCCTCAGGCTTTATCCGCGTGTTTTGCGTACATCTGCTTCTGATCCGCGTGAAATATCTTACCCTGTCGCGCCGCAACGGTGCATGTCTGACCGGGTCGCTATCCCTGGGTCCCCGCTTTCGCGGGGATGACGGGGAGTATTGGCGATGGCAGTCAGCCGGTATCGTGGATCTGCCGGATACGGGGTAGGTGCCAGTTGTGCCAGGGGCGCGCGGCGAGCATCGCGAGGGCCGCGTTGCCGGTGCCGGCGGGGATTGCCATCCCGTTGCCGGGCTGGCCAATGATGAGGCCCAGGCGGCCTACGACGCGAAAGGCGGTGATCACTGCGAAGGTGCCGAAAACCACCGACCCAGCCGCATTGCCGATCAACAAACCGGCTGGCCCGAATTGCGCGCCATAGGTGACAAACGGGATCGTACCGAGCGTCGCACGGCCCCAGTTGAACAAACACGCCAGCGATGGGTAGCCGAGATTATTGAAGGCTGCATTGGCGACGAAGAGCGCGCCTGTGAATAGAAATCCGGCGGCGAGCCAGGAGCAGAACAGATGCACGAGTTCGGCCGACACGCCGTGCGCGAAGAAGGCACGAACGACGAGGTCCTGCACCAGTGCAAGCACCGCCCAAACCATGACAACGGTTATGAGCACCAGGGTGAAGCTATCACGCAAGGTCTCGCGCACACGGTCGAGCTGACCGGCACCGACGTTCTGCGCGAGGATCGGCCCAACCGCACCGCTCAGCGCGTAGATAAGGCCGAACGCGACGGGTGAGAGACGATCGATCGTCGCCTGGCCGGCCACCGCGTCGGGGCCGAAGGCCGCCATGCTGCGCGTCACATAGGCGGCGCCGACGGGCGTCGCGAGATTGGTGAGTAGCGCGGGGCCGGCAACGTGGACGATGCCGGTGATATCTCCTGCCAGGTTCTTTAGCGACGGCATTGCGATCAGGTCGTGTCGCCGGACTGCTCCGCGCCAGCCAAGCAGCACCAGCACAAAGCGGGACAACACCGTACTGATGGCGGCTCCAGGCAGATCCAGATGCAGGCCGAAGATCAGGATTGGATCCATGACCGCGGTGGCGAGCGCGGCGAAGAGCGTGACATCCATCGCTCGCCTGGCATCGCCAATGCAACGAAGCAGTCCTGAACAACACATACCGGCGGCGAGCGCCGGCAGAAACGGCGATGAGATCGTGAGGAAGATGGCAGCGAGATGCCGCGTTTCACCGGTGGCATGGAGCAGGTCGAGGATCGGGCCGAGAAGGGCCACGGTACCGAGGCCGACGACCAAGCCAGCCGTAAGCATCAGCACGAGGCCGCTGCCTGCGATGTGGCGCGCTTCTCGGGTTGCGCCAGCGCCAATGGTGCGCGCAACCACGGCGCTCACTCCGATGGTGAGACCGATCAGTACGGAGGTCTGGAAGAAGCCAACCACGCCCGCGAAGCCCACGGCCGCAGCGATCGGCTGCTGGCCGAGGAGAGAGATGTAGAAGAGGTTGAGCAGATCGACGGCGAAGACAGCAATCATGCCGATCGCGCCAGTACCGGCCATGACAATGACATGGCGCTTGATGTTGCCGGTAACGAAACGTGCCTCGTTGACCCCTTGCATGCGAGGCACTGGCATAGCCTTTGGCGGACTCTAGAGGTCCCCGAGGTTGGGTTGACCGACGTCCTGTTTGCGGCGTGATCGCCGCGGGGGCGGCTTCGCGTCGCTGCGTTTGACCTCCACGATCAGAGGCATCTTCAATTGCGGGTCACGCCCGTTGCGATCCGATGCGTCGCGTTCAGCAGCGATCTTCGCCTGGTTTTCCAGCACGCGCATCCGATGCTCGCGGGAGATCGACGAAGGTCCTGTCATGTAATTCTCCGCCGGCTGCCCGGAAAGTCTACACGGTCAGGCGCGCTTGCGCGAGGCTTTCGCCGGTGGCTGGGCGGCGCGTTTGCCCTTGGTCTCCTTGGCGGTGGGTTTCTTCGCCGCGGCCGGCTTTGCCTGGGCAGATTGGCCCAGACTCTTTTTCAGCGCGGCCATGAGGTCGATGACATTGGTGTCGCGCTCTTCGGGCGGTTCGGCAGAGAGATCGATGCCTTCGCCCTTGAGCTTGGCATCGATCATCGCGCGGAGCCGGGTTTCGTAGCGGTCCTCGAGGTCGGATGCGTCGTACTTGCCGGATTGGCGCTGCACGAGCTGGGTCGCGAGCTGCACCATCTCGGGATCAGTCTTGATACCGTCGAGGCCGTCGAACAGGTCCTTGGAGCTGTTGAGGTCACGATCCTCGTAGAGGGTGTGTGCCATCAGGCCTTCGCCGGCGGGGCGCAGGGCTATCGTCCGCTCGCGCTGCGAAATCACGACACGAGCCAGCGCGATCTTGCCGGTCTTGGCAATCGCTTCGCGCAGTACGGCGTAAACGTCGCGGCCGGCATCGCCATCGGGGGCGAGGAAGTAGGCAGCGTCGTAGTAGACGGGATCGATGGAATCGGTGTCGACGAATTTCTCCACCGTTATCACCGACGAGCTTTCGACCTTGACGCTGTTGAAATCATCATCGGTCAGCAGAAGGTAATGGTCCTTGCGGAACTCGTAGCCTTTGACGAGGTCGCGGCGATCCAGATCCTTCCCTGTCTCGGCATCCTGCGTGACCATCCGGATTCTGTGGCCGGTATCGGGATTGATCAGGTTGAAGCGGATGCCTGCGCGGTCATGGCGCGCGTTCCAGAGCGCGACAGGACAGGAGACGAGGGCGAGGCGCAGATGGCCGCGCCAGATGGGACGGGCGGGCATCAGGCGGCCCTCAGCGGATGCCAGGAGCGGCGTTCTCGTTCGGCTTCGCCAGATGCCTCGGCGTCGGCCTTGTCGTCCTCCGCGGCATTTGCGAGGGCGGCCAGATGATCGGAGAGCGAGTTCTCCAAATCCGCCAGTGCGTCCTGCATGTGCCGATCGGCTCCGGCCTGCGCGATCTGCGCGTAACGCTGCGCGATGCGGAGCAGGTCCGCGATGCGGCTTTCGTAGTCGCCGGACAGTGTGAGGGTGTCGGGATCAGGGTTTTGCGTTTGCATGCCAAGATGATTCGGCGGGCGACGGGGGCAGGAAAGGGGAGAATTGAGGCCCTACAGCACCGCTCTTAATACGCCACGTTAATTCGCCGCCAGAACGCACTCATCGGCCGGAGATCATGCGAATCGTGTGGTGTTACACACGATCGCGTGATTTCCGGTTCTCTGCGCCAGAGACACAGAGAATACGCTCGTAGTGGCGTCAGGAGTGGGCGGCGACAGGTGTGCTGATATCGTCCACGATCCGCTGCGCCTGCCAGATGGCCTCGCTGTAGTTATCGGCCTTGGCAACCCGTGGGTGGCAGAGCACCTGATCGGGCTGGCGTATCAGAACTGTCCACTGACCGCCTCGTTGCGTTGGAAGCAAGCTGTGTTGCTTGTATTCGAGTGATTGGACAGGCATGTGTGATCCCCGACATCACTTTTATGTTGCTGAAAGGTAATTGAAACTTCTTACAAATTGGTTTCAGGATGCGGCGCGGGCAGATACCCCGCGCTATGCTGTCGTAGCTACATTCTGGGCGATGTCCGACGCGAGCAGCGCATGCGCCTGGGCGGTTGGATGCAGGCCGTCAAAGAAAAGATGGGTCGAGGCGGTCGGGCTTAGCGTGCCGCTGTTGCTGTCGGTGAGATTGCCGGTCCAGGCCGGCGTGGTGACATCGGTGAAGCCATAGGCCGAAGGGTTGGCGATCGCCTGGTCCAGGATCGCGAACGCGTTCACCAGATCGATCTTGAGAGCACCTGATGCCTCCAATCCTTGGATGGCAGTGCTGAGATCGGTGTCGTACAGAGTTGCCAGCGATGTCGCAGATTGCGCGATTGCAGGGCCGCGTGCCTCTTCATACGGCGTCTGCCCGAGGTCCGGGACATTGAGCACCAGGAAGTTGGTTGCGCCGCGCGCGGCGAGCGATTGGATGCCGTCGACCTCATTGGCCACCGCGTCGGTGACGTCGGTCTGTTGCTGGCCTGGCGACAACGCGGTGTTGTTGGCGATGTCGAGCACATCGTTGCTGCCGAACCACATCGCGTACAGGGCGTTGGGCTGCGGCGAGGGCACCTGGGCAATGAATTGGCCGATCTGGGACGGAAGGTCGGTGGGATTGGTGGTGTGGTTCGGAGTCTGGCCAGTTTCTGCGCCGCCATACGCGAAATCGGTGCCGCCGCCGAGACTGGGTTGGATGGCGGGAAGACCGAGATCCTGCGCGAGGTCCTGTACCCACACGGGGCCATTGCTGAATACATGGTCGTAGGGTGGTGAGACGGGTAGCAAACCGGCTGTTGCCTTGGCGACGTTGCCGGCGTCGGTGAGACTGTCGCCGAATGCATAGATTGTGCTGAATGGTGCGCTGGGCGGAGCGGGCGTGGGTTGCACGGGCTGCGCCGAAGCAATGGCGGCGGTTACATCATCAGCGATAAAGCTGAGCGTCGATGGTTGGACGGACTCGTCGTTGATCGACGCGAAGGCGCTCGCCAGAGTCTGCAATGTGTTGGCCAATGATGATCTCCCTCTTTGCGGGGAGAACTCTCACGGTTCCGGCAGGTTGCTTTCACGCGTTGGTTATTTTTGGGCGGGTATCGCCGGCGACGCTTACTGCGCCGCCGGCGACTTTATCCGTCATTGACTCGTGTAGCTGGCGTGCGAGTTCTGGTAGCTCTGTTCGTTCAGGCGATCGACCTCGGCATTCTGTGACGTGTCGGGGCCGTTTCTGTATCGCGCGCTCGCCGGAGCCACGGGGCCGTTAGGCGTTGGGACGCGTGTCTGCGGGTTGGTCCACGGCGGCTTGCCGAGGTTCACTTCATTAGGACTGGTCACCGCACCGGTCGTCGCGCCGGCGCCGGCGCCAACCAGAGCACCGACAGCCATCCCAGGCGGGCCAGCCAGTGCACCGATACCGGCGCCGGTGGCAGCGCCGGCTGCGGCACCGCCGGTTGTGCGTTCCTGCGGGTTCGTGCCGCAGGCAGCGAGTAAGCCGAGCAAGCCGAGGCATATCACGTTACTTGTGTATTTCATGATTGGATTTCCTGTATGCCATCCGAGAGTGGAACGTGAGGAAGGCGAAGCGGTTGCTGCCTACCCTTGGCGCGCGCACGGCTTCTTGACAGGATGCCGCCGCCAACCATCACAGCCACAGGAGCCAACCGGTGTCGGACAACAGAATGGGGCCGAAAGTCGTCACAGCGCCGACACGGCGCAGCATGTTGGCTACCGCGGGCGCTGCCGCGTCATTGCCATTGTTCGGACGCAGTGCTCGAGCCGCGGGCGAAGCGATACAGATCGGGTGGGTGGGACCGCTGTCGCCGCCCGGCGGTTACGCTGAAGGCACCAATATGAAGAATGCTGCCGTACTGGCTGCCGAGGAGGTGAATGCGCAGGGCGGCATTCTGGGTCGTAAGGTCGAGATCACCTATGCCGATACGCGCGGCATGCCGGCGGAGGGGCGCACCGCGGCGGAACGCCTGGTGCAGCAGAACAAGGTCGTCGCCGTGTTCGGCGAATTCCATAGCCCGGTCGCGCTTGCCGAGATGGAGGTGTTCCACAAATACGGGACGCCGTTCATGGCGTGCGATGTGTGGTCCGATCAGATTACAGCGAAGGGCTATCCGGAGGTGTTTCGGAATGCGCCGGCGGTTTCGCTGATCGATGTGACGATTGGGCAGTGGATCGCGGCGGCCGGGTTCAAGAATATCGCTATCATCGCTGAGAAGGACGACGTGGGACTGGCGGCTCGGACGCTGGTGCAGCAGGAGCTGACGAAGGCTGGGATCAAGTTCACCGCGGTGGATGCGGATCCTAATCTCACCGATTTCACTTCGCAGATTCTGCGATTCAAAAGCGCGGAGCCGCCGTTCGATTTCTTCCTGAGTGTCTACGCTGAGGCGGGGGCTTATCCGATGGTGCGGCAGGCACACGACCTCGGGTTCGCACCGACGGCGAATTGCGGGATCTATAATTCCGGTGGCGAGGCGGTGGATCCGACGTTCTGGGAAAATGTGGGCGCGGCGGGTCAGTGGCTGGTGACGGAGAACGTCGGTCTGCCGAAGGCGGCGTGGAACGACAAGACGAAGGCGTTCGTCGAGGCGTATCGGAAGCGGCAGAATGCCGATCCGTCGGGTGCGGTGATGGAAAGCTATGATGGTGCGTGGCTGCTGTTCGACGCGATCAAGCGGGCGAAGAGCACCGAGGCGAAGGCGATTATCCACGCGCTGGAGACGACGAGTTATGTGGGTGCGCGCGGGAAGTATTCGTTCTCAACCAGCCACGAGCCGGCCTGGCATTATCACCAGTTCCTCGATGCGCCGCTGTCGCTTCTGCAATACAGCGAGGTGAAGCAGGGACAGGCGGACGCGCCGATCGTGTGGCCGAAGAAGTACGCGACGGTGCCTTACGTTTATAAGAAGCCGGGGAGCTGAGTGGGCGGCATCGGTTGCGACGTGGGTGGCCGGGGCAAGCCCGGCCATGACGGTGTTCGCATGGGCTTGGCATGACCTCGTATCTGCTGATTCAGGCGCTCAACGGGCTGGTCATCGGCATTATCTATGCCGTGATTGCGGCTGGGCTGACGGTGATCTTCTCGATCCTCAAGATCGTCAACTTCGCGCACGGCGAAGTCTATATGATGGGCGGGTACTTTGCGTATTTCGCTATCGCGCTTGCCGGCATTCCACCGCTGGCGGCGGTGCTGGTCGCGATGGCGATGGCGTTTGCGCTGTCGGTGCTGGTCGAGCGGACGTTGCTGACGCCGCTCTATAGTCCAACCACAGAGCGCAAGGGCGATTACGGCATCCTTGTCACGTTCGGCATTTCGATTTTCCTGCGCGCGCTGGCGTTGATCATCTACGGGCCGTATCCGCTGCGGCCGCCGTCGTTCTGGCCAGGTGTGGCCCAGGTGGGCGATCTGCTGATGGCGTGGGATCGCGTGTTTGCCGGCGCCGCGGGCATCGCGATGCTGATTGGCTTGGTGTGGTTCATGAACCGCACGCCGTGGGGCGAGGCGTTGAACGCGGTGAGCCAATCGCGCGAGTCAGCCGCTATCGTCGGGATCAACGACCAGCGGTTCTATATGCTGGCGTTTGGGCTTGGGGGAGCGTTGGCCGGTGGCGCCGGCGCGCTGGTCGGGCCGATCTATTCGCTGTCGCCGTCGATGGGGCTGATGCCTGATACACAGGCGTTTGCCATCGTGATTCTCGGCGGCATGGGTTCGGTGGGCGGTTCGATCCTCGCGGGGCTGCTGATCGGCGTGTCGGAGGCGATGTTCGTCGCCTTGTTTCCCGATCCCAGCCGTAGCCTTACCTACGCGCAGGCGTTCAGCCTGCTGGTCCTGATGCTGGTGCTGTTGATCCGACCAACCGGGTTGTTTGGGCGCGCGCATGTCGCGATGGAGTAGCGCGTGCGGTGCCGTGGTGCTGGCTGCGCTCGTACTGGCGTTTCCTTTCCTGGTGAATGGGTATTGGTTGTCTGTCGGCGTGCTGGCGATGTTCTACGCGATCGTCGCCGCAAGCTGGGCACTGTTGGCCGGTTATGCCGGGCAGTTCTCGTTTGGCCACATGGCGTTCGTTTCCCTGGGCGCTTACACGTGCGGGCTGCTGGTCACTACGTTTGACGTACCAATCCCGGTGGGAATGGTGGCTGGCGTCGTGCTGTGCTCGGTGGTGGGCGCGGGCATCGGCTATGTATGCCTGCGGATGCGCGGGCCTTATCTGGCGCTGTTCACCGTGGCGTTCTCCGAGGTGCTGCGGATCGTCATCGTGTCGGAGAACGAGGTCACCGGGGGATCGGGAGGGCTGGAGGTGCCGCCGTTGTTCCATGGCACCACTGATGCGCCTTACTACTACCTCGGGGTGGTGCTGCTCGCTGCGTCGATGGCAGTGATGCAGTTGCTGGTTACGTCGCGCTGGGGGTTGTTCTTTCGGGCGATCCGCGAGAACGAAGCGGCTGCCGCGGCAGCGGGTGTGAAGGTGGTGCGGTTTCGGATTCTCGCGTTCGCCATCACGTCGAGCTTTGCGGGATTGGCGGGGTGTTTCTACGGGCACTACATCGCCATCCTGACACCGGATATCGGGTCGGTGGATCAGATGGGACTGGTGGTTGCCATGGCGGTTATCGGCGGTGCCGAGAGTCTGTTTGCCGCGATGATCGGGGCATTGAGCCTGGAATTCTTGGTGGAGGCGCTGCGCAGCTATGGGCAATGGCGGCTGGTGCTGTTTGGCGCGCTGTTGCTGCTGACCATTCGGTTTGCACGCAATGGGTTGTTGGCGTTGGCGTGGCAGGCGATCGCGGACTACCTCCCCCTGCGGGAGGGGGTTGGGGGGAGGAGGCGCCGGAGTAGTGGCACGGCCGCCTCCCCGCAGCCCCCTCCCGCAAGGGGAGGGGGAGGAAGTTGATATTGTCTGCCCCATTGATCGAAGCCCGCGACCTGACCAAACGCTTTGGCGGCATCGTCGCGGTGAATACGCTGAATCTTGCTGTCCAGCATGGGGAACTCGTCGGGCTGATCGGGCCGAATGGTTCTGGCAAGACTACGACGATCAACATGCTCACGGGTCATTTGGCGCCGGCCGGCGGCCATATCCATTTGCGCGGTCACCGCGCTGACGGTCTCTCGCCGAGCGAGTTCGCGACACTGCGCGTGGGACGCACGTTTCAGATCACGCAGCTTTTCAGCCGCATGACTGTGCTGGAGAACATGCTGGTGCCGGGGCTCGCGCGGCCTCATTCGCATAAGGCTGAGGCGACCCGCACGGCGCGCCAGCATCTGGAATTCCTGGGGCTGGCGAAACTGGAATCGCTGCAGGCGAAGAACCTTTCCGGTGGACAGCAGAAGCTGCTGGAGCTGGGGCGTGCGCTGATGCTGGATCCGGAGATCCTGTTCCTCGACGAACCGTTCGCCGGCGTGAATCCGTTCCTGCGCGATGAGATCATCGTGCTGGTGCGGAAACTGCACGCCGATGGGCGCACCTTTGTCATTGTGGACCATGACATCGAGGCGTTGCAGCGCCTGGTGCACCGCATGGTGGTGATGTCGCGGGGCGAGAAGATCGCCGATGGCACGGTGGCGGAGGTGCGCGAGAACCAGGAGGTGCTGCGGGCCTATGCCGGTGTCTGACGCAGCGCCCGTGCTGACCGCACGAAACCTGGTGGCGGGTTATGTGCCTGGGATCAACATCCTCAACGGCATGTCGGTGGATGTGCTGCGCGGGGAGGTGCGGTGTGTGCTCGGGCCGAACGGCACGGGTAAGTCGACGTTGCTGAAGGTGCTGTTTGGATTCCTGCCGGCGCAGGAGGGCGAGATGCGGCTTGGTGCCACGTCGCTGCACGGCGTTGCCTCGTATGACATGAGTCGCCATGGCATCACTTATCTGCCGCAGCGACCGAGCGTATTCCCGTTCCTGTCGGTGGAAGTGAACCTGCGGTTGGGCACGTGGTCGTTCCGCCGCAACCGCGGCCTGGCGCGCGAGCGGATCGAGCGGGCGTATTCGCAGTTTCCAATACTGGCTGAGCGGCGGCGCCAGGCTGCGGGCACGTTGTCGGGCGGGCAGCAGCGGCAGCTTGAGATCGCACGGGCACTGATGACCGATCCCAGCGTGATGCTGATCGATGAGCCCACTGCCAGTATCGAGCCGCGGATCTCCGCACAGATCTATGCGTTAATTGCCGGACTGGCGCGCGATGGAAAGGCGATCCTGCTGGTGGATCAGAATATCAAGGGCGCGCTTGGGATCGCCGACTATGTGTATGTGATGCGGACCGGCGTGTTGTTCGAGGAAGGGCCGCGTGGCAATTTTTCCGACGACGTGGAAACATTGGTCAGTCGATGGTTGTACACAACATGAAGCCACGGGTTGTCGTTATCGGCGCGGGTGTGATGGGTGCCTCGGTGGCGTATCGCGCCTCGCTGGGCGGCGCCTCGGTGACGGTGCTGGAGGCGGGCCGCATCGGCGGCGGGACGTCGAGCTGCACGTTCGCCTGGACCAATGCCAACGAGAAGACGCCGCGTGCGTATTATGACCTGAACCTCGCGGGCATGAAGGCGCATGCCGCGCTGGCGGAAGAGTTTGGCGCGACGCCCTGGTGGCATGGCGGCGGGAGTGTCGAGTGGGAGACGCCGGATGAGACTCCGGCGCTGAAGGAGAAGGTGGCGCGGCTGCAGTCCTGGGGCTACGCGGCGGAATGGATCACGCCGCGGCAGTTGCTGGAGCTGGAACCGGATATCGATCCTGCCTGCATAGGCGATGCGCCGATTGCGTATTTTCCGGAGGAAGGCTGGCTCGATCCGGTGGTGTATGCCGGCGCGATGCTTGGCGCGGCCCGGTCGCGTGGAGCGCAGGTGTTCTGCGCGACGCGGGTCTCGGAGACGGTGGTGCAGGGCAGTCGCGTGGTTGGCGTCAAGGCCACGGACGGACGGCTGTTCGAGGCGGATGTCGTGGTGAACTGCGCCGGCCGCTGGGTGAACGATCCGATATCGGATGCGGGTCTGCATCTGCCGATGGCATCGACTGTCGGGTACCTGGTGTTCACGCCGCCGGTGGCTGCGCGTGTCGGACGCGTGCTGCGCACGCCGATCATTCATGTGAGGCCGGACGGGGCGGGGCGCCTGGTGTGTATTGAACCGCAAGAGGCGCCGCCGGAGTTCGATCCTCGGCCAAGCGCTGCGACGGAGCAGGCGCGCGAACACATCCGGCGTGCGCGAGCACTGTTACCGGTGATTGGAGATGTGGAGCCGGAGGCAGCGCGCATGGCGATCCGTCCGATCCCTGGGGATTCGTATTCCGCTATTGGACCGGTTCCACGGGTCGATGGGTACTACCTTGCGATCACCCATAGCGGGGTGACAATGGCGGCGTTTCTTGGCGCGGCGGTGGCGGATGAGATCGTGCATGGCCGTCAGCGCGCCGAGCTCGCGGATTTCCGGCCGGGCCGGTTCTTCAACTGAGGGGATAGGTGCATGAGCGGACTGCAAGACCGAGCCGCCTGGACAGGCGCCAGCATCGACTATCGGACCGATGGCCTGCACACACTCTCGGCGGATGAGGTTGAAGAGATCGATGCGGCGCTCGATCATCTGCTTGGCCAGGGCGACCTCGATTTTCCCCAGATCACGGCTGAAACCTTCCCATTGCCGACGTTGGGCGGCTATGTGCGTGGCCTGCGGGATGAGCTTCGCTTCGGTCGCGGCTTCGTGCTGCTGCGCGGGATTCCGCGCGAACGGTATTCCACCGACGATATGGCGCGGATCTACTTTGGTCTTGGCGCATACATCGGCTCGCCGTTGCCACAGTCCTGGCAGGGCGAGCTGCTTGGCCACGTGATAGACGTCAGCGATGTCGAGCCGGGCGCGCGCGGCTATCACAAAGGCGGCGCGCAGCGGTTCCACACCGATTCATGCGATGTGGTTTCCCTGATGTGCCTGCAGGCGGCGAAGTCCGGTGGCGCCAGCCGCATTTGCAGCGCGATCGCGGTGCATCGACGCCTGGAGCGCGAGCGGCCGGACCTGCTGCAAGTGCTGCATGATGGCTATGTCTTCCGCCGCCGCGAGGTGGATGCCGAGCATGGCAGCGGGGTGCTGGTCCGGCCCGTCTCGATCTTCGCACGCACCGGCGATGAGGTATCGGTGTTCCTGTCGGGCGACTATCCGAACCGGGCGGTAGCTGCCGGCGACACGGTGATGACGCCGCTGCAGCGGGAGGCACTGGATGAGGTGCAGCGTATTGCGGCGTCGCCTGACACCTATCTCGACATGAACATCGGCGAGGGCGACATCCAGTTCCTCAACAATCGCATGCTGCTGCATGGACGCACCGGGTATGAAGACCACGATGAGATGGCGCGCCGGCGGCACTTGCTGCGGTTGTGGCTGAAGGTGCCCGGCTGGCCGGAGCTGCCGAACAACCAGGGCATGCACAGGTCGGATGACCATCCGCTGTGGCTGCGTCAGCGGACGCCGTTCATGGAAGTGCCGTCGCGCTACCTGGTGGAGATCACTCAGCGGCAGGCGGAACTCGCCGCTGGGTGACAATAGGGCGCAGTAGTTGCAACGGCTAATCAAAACGCCCAATTTGATTGGCTGTATCGATGATTACGCTCCCAAGCCCACAGCAGCTCCGCTACCTGACGGCACTGGCTGAAAGCCGGCATTTTGGCCGCGCCGCGCATGCCTGCGCGGTCACGCAATCGACCCTGTCGGCTGGCATCCTTACCCTGGAACGCCAGCTCGATGCCGCCATCCTGGACCGCAGTGCAGGCAAGCATGTCGTGTTCACGCCGCTCGGGCTGGAGCTGGTGGAGCGCGCCGGCAACGCCCTGATCGCACTGGAAGCGGTCGCGGAAGCCGCCGCCGCGGCCCGCACGCCGATGAGTGGACCGCTGCGGCTCGGGGTGATCCCCACCATCGGGCCGTTCCTGCTGCCTCGGTTGATGCCGGTGCTGCGTACGGGCTTTCCGCGCCTGCGGCTCTATTTGCGCGAAGATACCACCGCTCGCCTCGTGGAGCGGTTGACGACGAACCGCCTCGACATGCTGCTGCTGGCGCTGCCGTGCGACTGCGGTAGCGCTGAACGCCAGCCGGTGGGGCGCGACGAATTTCTGGTGGCGCTGCCGCACGGGCACCGGCTGGCGGCACGGGAGCGGGTTCCGGTCGCCGCCCTCGCCGACGAACGGCTGCTGTTGCTGGAGGATGGCCACTGCCTGCGCGATCAGGCACTGGCGGTTTGCGGCCTGCTGGCGGGCGACCGCGAGGGCCAGGACGGGTTCGCTGCCACCAGCTTGCATACGCTGGTGCAGATGGTCGCGGGGGGTCTCGGGGTCACGCTGCTGCCTCGACTGGCAGTCAATGCAGGCGTCACCGCAGGCACCGATGTCGCGCTGCGTCCGCTGGCCGCCGCGGGAGCCTGGCGCACGCTCGGCCTGGCGTGGCGCCCCAATGCACCGCGCGCGCCCGAATATCGCTCGTTGGTGCCGTTGCTGTCGGAGACCTGTCGCGACGCGTTGGCGGCGCATCCGACCGAAACCGAGTAGTCTCAACGGTTCCTCAATCGTTTGGCGGCATCCTGCGACGCGGAGGGTGTGTGCCAGATGCTGTTGCTGGACGGCGTGCGGGATCTACTGGGTTGGCACGCGTCCACGCCGGAGCGACCGAAGGTATTGGCGGAACCGCCGCCGCTGCTGGTGCCTGTCGCGCCGCTGGCGGAGGACGACGATCCGGTGTGGCCGAGCGCGCGGATCAGCGTCGCGGAAGCCCTGTGGGGCGAAGGTTTCCTGTTTCCTGGGGGTCGTGAGGAGGCTGTGCGTCTGGCCAAGCCTTTAGGGCTGTCGGAGGCGTCGAGCCT
>Ga0206804_10169_pt1 | contig 18907 bp, 18 predicted proteins | sample Alteio_BWOrgCont_62_FD_152888 | JGI IMG/M metagenome (GOLD analysis project Ga0206804, IMG submission 152888) | Enriched cells from forest soil in Barre Woods Harvard Forest LTER site, Petersham, Massachusetts, United States -... | ecosystem: Environmental > Terrestrial > Soil > Temperate forest >... | reverse complement strand
GAGGCAGCACAAATCGGAAGACTTACAAAAGCGATGGAAGAGCTTAATCGTAAGGTTGCCACGGTATTGGCGGAATCGAGTTCCGACTCGGAGCTAGCACATCAGGTTTTCGAAGCAGTTACGAAAAAAGATTATAGCGCTGTTGTGCGGCTAGAACAAAATCCAACAGTTATGAAGCTGCCGGAAGCCCAGTTCGCGCTCGGTATGGCATATGCGTGCGATTGTGGTACTGAGCTGGACTACAGAAAAGCCGAACAATGGCTTAATGAAGCAGCTGCTCAGGAGTACGCGCCAGCCGAGATTGAACTCAGCTATGCGTCTCTTGTGGGAGAATTTACGGGCGATCCCAAGCAAAGGTTGGAGGACAGAGCCGAAACTACGGGTAATATTTTTGATGCAAAAAAATGGGCGGAAGGGCCTGCTATGCGAGGAAACGCCAAGGGACAGTCGGTTCTTGGCTTTCTTCTTCTTCTTATGAAGAAGCCAGAAGAGGCCGCTCAATGGCTTCAGAAAGCGGCTGATCAAGGTGACACGCAGGCCCAGAGCAACCTCGGTATGTTGTACTATTTCGGTTCCGGCGTGTGTGTGGATTACGAGAAGGCACGATTGCTGTACACTGCTGCTGCAACCCAAGGGGATGCGGCTGCAGCGGGTATGCTCGGAGTTATGTGGGCCGATGGCCAGGGAGGGCCGAAAGATTTTAAGCAAGCACTAAGGTGGTTTGAGAATGGCGCCGACAAGAGCGACGCAACTGCGCAATATGGTCTTGGCGCCTTATACGAAAGGGGGCTGGGCGTTGGCCGTGATTTCCAGATAGCGCGGGCGTGGTATCTGAAAGCCGCTCAAAACGGTAGCGACGATGCACAAACTTGGATGTGGAAGCACAGACCTGGCGTGGAAAAATACTATGATGACGAGGCGCGGGATTTCCACATCCTGCCGACTTCAGCCATTCGAACGACCGACTTCGACGCACCGACGCCGCTAAAGGTTGTGGGGGCGAAGACAATCTTCACGGATCAATTACATAATATGATGTTAGGCCCACGGCCTCCTGTGCTGATCGATGTGATCGGTAGCGGTACCGATCACATTGATAGTCTGCCGGGCGCAATTTGGCTCCCAATGGCGGCGCTCGGGACGGGATTGGATGACGAGTTTCAGCCCGCGCTGGCGCAGCAATTTGCCAAACTAACAGGCGGGAACAAGACAAAACCTGTGGTGTTCTTTTGCCTATCGAAGATGTGTTGGATGTCCCACAACGCTGTCGTGCGCGCCGTCGCCGCAGGTTATTCGAACGTTTTTTGGTATCGCGGCGGCAAAGAGGCGTGGCAGATGGCTGGATTGCCAATGAAAGAGGTCGCCAGAACTGACGTGGACGGATTCAAAATGGTAAAGGCAGAGTAAAGGTTGGTCAGGCAATGGTGCATTTGGCGGCGGCGAACTCCTGCTAAACCTGCAACACGTCGAAGGGTTCGACTCCTGCAATCGTCGCTTGCGCGACGGCGATTTGGAGCTGAGGTCGGCCGAGCTCTTTATCGCTGGCAATGGTCTGCCTCCAAAGTGGCTTAGGCTGATCAATTTCCCTCACGGGTTTAACTAACTGAATGCCGGCGCAGACCTATGGAAAATCGGCGAGAACGAACCGATTGGAACCTGTCCGTGGATGCCACGCCCCGATCAAGCCTTCCCGGCGTTCGCCTGCAATTGCGTACATGACATGAATCACAAGCATCTCCAAAGCGTATATCCAGACGGCAAATGCAAGTGAGTCGTCCGGGACGAGCGTAGCCGCTTGGAGATCGGACATACCGAGCAGCAACCCAGACCGGCTGATCCCGAATTTAAGATGGATGTATGGATTTGGCTTTCCGTTCAGAATCGATTTGGCCAACGCCGACTGATCAAACTTGAGGCCAGCCTCTAGAAGATGGCAGCCGGTGAGCTTGGTGAAGTACAGGTGCACATTCCTCATTTCCTGCGTGGCACTCATCGGATAGATGCGATCGCCTCGCACGAATTCGCCCGGCCGTATCGGGGGTCTATGCGATCTCAGCCAATGTGACATTCGTTCCCATGCAAGGTCGTGCGGTTGGGTCCGCTCATTGTTGCACGGGGCGCAGAGACGGCTCGGCGATTTCAGGAAGTCGCCACGAAAACTACCGAGAGGTCGGTTCCGTACACTCTCATCGTGATAATAAACTGGCCGTGCCTGCGTCGGTCTGCCGAGCATTGCCCGCAGGTCCGATTGCTTCGTCTTGTGCTCACCGGTTGTTGCGGGGGCACCGCAGATCCAACAGTCCATCCGATCATCATTCCCTGACTGGATTCAGAGCAATCCACGTCCGCCGCTGCGCGGGTGACGCGACGAATTGGATGGGTACGGCATAGCTGCTGAAGGCAGGTCTCGTAAACACTATCGCCCATTCCGTTCATACCATTGCTTAATCGGCACGAAGTACATAGCGGCCACGCGGGTGATAACGCGGAAGCGCTCGGCCAAGAGCTTGTCCGCGACCTCCCCCTTAGCAAGGGCGTGCTCTACCTGTTCGTACAGGCGAGCATACCGTGCGGCAGACCCTGTGAAAACTTTCTCGCAACGGATTTCGGCGCGCGGAGGCTATCAAGCGTCTCGGTACGACGAAATTGATGTTCCTGCCTTCAGCGCAAAACAGCTCGGGCGTTGCACGATGGGGTCCCGCGCACGATCCATCTCAGCGCCCGACGCTGATCCGTCCGTTCCTAGTACAATCGATGCGCTGTTTCCTCGTTCGTTCAGGGGCCACGCGCTGGCCTCTCTTTATGCGTGGTTCTGCACGCGCGCGCACCGCCGTCAAAACCGAACAGGGTCCCGGCCCCCGATCAGTTGGGGGCACCCATTACGGCGAGGGCCTATGGCCTTTTGACCGCGCCGCTTCCTCGCGCGTGCGGACGAACCGCATCGAGGCCGCGATAGGCGTGGCCCCAAACACGAAAGGAAACACAATGAGCAACGATAGCAACACGAAGGCTCGTCCGACGCACCGCATCTACAGCGTGACGAAGAACGGCGACAGCAAAGCCAACTGGCAGGAGATCGGCGCCGCCTGGCCGCACAAAGACGGCAAGGGCTTCAATCTCAAGTTCACCGCCCGTCCGCTCGACGGTGCCGAAATCGTCCTCCGCACGGCTTCGGCTAGGAAGAGCGACGCTGAGGAAAGTGCCTGACACTCGCGAGCCGCCAGCGCCCCGCAACGATGGTTCTTAGCCGCGTTGCGGGGTTGCTGCTGATAACGATTTGATTGTGGAATTAACCATAACGAAAATGTAGAATGCAGCCATGCAAAACGCCGATGAACAGATACGCCAGCTTGAGCAAAGAATCGCCGCCTTGGAGGTACGCCTTGGCAAGCTGACCGACAAACAACAACGCGACGTGAAGGCGTTGATGGGCCTCGATGACGTGCTCGACAAACATCGCAAAGGTATCGACGCCGATTTGACCGATGCTTTCGACCGCATCAAAAACATCGAATTCACCCTCTTTCCGAATTTGATCCGGGACATGCGGCAGCTCTACCGCGTCATCGGCGATCATGAGGCAAAGGCGTTTGATCCCCTCGACTTCCGCGATCCCTCGAAAAAATAGCTGGCCATAGGCCGCTGATACCCGTCACTATTCCCGCCCTGCCCCATTGCGGAGGCGCCGAATTTGGACCCGGAGCACGGGACCGGCCGGTATGAGCCTTTACAGGAAACCCACCGCCGTGTGGCGGAGGAAGAGGTACGCCGCGCGGCGGGACAGCAGCAGCCAAGCACGACGACACTCCCCGAACCGGACCACACACAGGACAACAATTCTCCTGAGGCGAGGCTTGCGGCCAGGGAAAGGGAGCTGCAAGCCAAGGTGCATGAAGGCAGAATCTCGCCGGGCGAGATGGTCTATCAATTGCGCCGGTTCGACAACGAGCTGGCTAGTGAGATCGAACGCGGCGGTCCGGCACCGCTAACCGGGCGCAGCAGCATCGAGACGCCAGAGGCCGCAAGGACTGCCGAGCCAGAACCGATTTCCTCCCGGTCATCCGACCGTGCCGAAGATACCCACGACCCTGCGTCTGATCTATCGAGGGTCGATTCGAGCCAGCCCGTTCCGCAATCGCAAGTCGCACGTGAGGCTGAGGCTGCCGAATATGAGATCACCGGCCGTGGCGAGATGACCGACGCCCGTGCTGTGCGTCTTGAGCGGCTTCGAAATATCGATCGCTCTATTGAGCAGGAGCATCGTGCGAACGAAGGACAGGAAAATGGCCCCGCTCGGCCGGCGGACGGCCGATCTCAATGAAGCTGACGAACCCCCTGTTGCTGTGGGCGGCGGCAACTATTGAACCGGCATATAGTGAGCAGTTTTGATCCCGTGACTTCGCGCGCTGTTTGCATATCTCAACACTGACGCACGGCGAATAGATCGCTGATTTTCTGGTGCGTTTTGGCGCGTCCCTTCGGGCCGGGCGCTAGGCTTCGCCCCGAGCCCATCCGGTGACGCCCCCTCGCGCTTCTCAATATGGCCGCAGACGCGGCCCGCCGCTAAGGGCGCTGCCCTCGCGCGCCGCAAGCAAAATCGACACGACCGCGGCTCGGCCCGCTGCGCGCCCTGCGCCCGCACCACAGGAGCCGCCCCGCAAGGGGCGGCTCTCCCTATGTTGCATAAATCAATAATTATGCACCACTGGCGACTCCCGAAGGCGCCCCCAGATGGGGGTCTTTCCGGCGAGTGCCGGGAAAACATAAATCCCACGGGTGATGCAATTCCCCGGAAGTCTCTGATTCACTTTGGCCTGTGACGCATATAGAAGTATTGGGCCGCTGACTTGGATCCAAAATAAACTGCGGTGTCATTTCTACCACTAAGCTTGACCGGACTCTGGCCTTCGTCCTGATTCCATTCTTCGATGCAATCTGTGTTTTCCATGCCACCACCGCACCCAATAGTCACATACCAAAAATTTGGTCCCCCTTCCGCCGGTGGCTCGGAGTAGATGTCACGGTACTTCGCAATCAACGTTACGGTATCGCGGGTCCCGTCGTCTTGAACCTCCGGCTCCCTAAGCGTGATTTTGGAGCCGTCGTCGATTACGGACTGTATAGCCGGTGCTCCGTCGGCCCAGAAAAAACTGCCGCCAGCAGGACCTGGTTGCCCTTGATCGGGGGTCCCCCGGGAGGATGTCATCGCGGCCACGGCTTGAGCGGACACCCTGTCGGCCTCCGATACCGAACGACCGAAATCGTCGAGAGCAGTATTGATATTCGCCATGCCAACATTGGCAGGATGCTCAATTTCTTTTTGAATTTCGGAAAATCTTTCAATTGCAGTCCTGACCGATCTTATAAAATCAGATACGGGGCTCCCATCTCCGAAGAGCTTTATCTTCTGTTCGCCAGCGAGGTTGGCGGCGACATTGAATTGGTCAACTAGCGCTTCTACCTTCTTTTCCTCCATGGCGACCGTCACAAACGCTCGTGATAGCGGGGACGAGTAGGAAGTCGTCGGGTCTCCTGGAGGGCCCTCGTTCTCGACCAAGACCGGCGACAGCACATTGAAGAACGTGGACCTACCCCACTCGCATCCACACCATGTCTCCCATGTCTTCTCGAGCTTTTGAGCGGCCCTGATTTTGGCACTGAGGGCTCCAATGCTTCCTGCCTCAGCGCTCCCCCACGCGTCTCGGATCAAGCCTGTTGCACTAGCCCCTTTCGGATAAAAATACGCGGACCAGTGCTGGAACACGAATCCTTGCGCAATGTTGTCGGGAGGACGGGCGTTGATAAACTTCGCGACGCCCCCTTGAGACACATAGTATTGGGCAAGAACTGCGGTAGGCCAGCACTCGACAACTGTGAGCAATATGGTGATAGCGGCGTAGAGTGCGGCTCGTCGCCTGCTCGCTGTATTGACCATCAGCCTGTCCTACTTTAACCGGATTATTCTCGCGGCATCCATGATCGGCAGCATAAGGGAAAAGGCAACCGGCTGCGAGTCCGGATAGAGCAGCAGCGTTATGGTGCATATATCAAGACTTCCGGATTTCCCGGAATATATGACCGTAATGGAGGCGCAGCGACCCGAAGGATTAGGGCTTTGAAAATGCGGTGCTTTTCCTGTGCATAATTCCGGTGCAAAAACGGCGAACTCAGGGAATCCCGTGGCACATATACCCCTGCGCGGTCACTGACCTCGTTACCTGTGTCCTAAGCAAGCACGTTCCCCCTTTTTCGTCATACCTCTGAGTCAAGTTGTAGCCTGCATGGTCGTTTATGCTCATCGATGGTATGTCGCACCAGAAGGTCTTCAGTCTCCACCCATCCCGGGCGTCTTGAGTGTCGATGGCAATGGAAGAAGAAAGACCGACAGAAGTGTCGGTGCCAGTCGCCGGGTTGCCCACGATGTTCTTGCAAGCAGCGGTCCCTGCTGCTGCTGCCTTAGCGGCGGCCAGCTCCTCGTGTGTTACCCCATCGAGTGAATGAACAATCCAAGCCCTTAATTCAGTCCGGTAGAACCAACCCGAAACCCCTAGGATCGCCGCAACGATGATCGGGTAAAGAATCCCGATCCGAAATTCGGAGAACATGGAGTGAGATCCCGTTACGCCGTGCAGATCAGAAGAATGGGCTAAATCCGTGCCGCCAGCTATATATGATAATGCCATTTATCATAGATATTATTGACCTAGGTCGGACTGATGACCTATAGAACGAAGCGTGTACATCCAGCCCCGAGTCGGAGGCCGTCATGTCAGGTGACGAGATCAGGGAGGAAGACCGCCGAGCTAGGTTCGAGCGATGGGAACAGCTCGGCCTCGACCAGGTGAAGGCTGATCTTCAAACAGGCGGACATCGTGTCATCGGCGGACCGCCGTCGGTGCGCAGGCTTGCCTGGGAGTGGGTGCGGACGAAGGAAGGGCAGCAAGCAATGAAGCGCGACATGAACTTGATCCGTGAGTTGCTATTGAGGTTGGAGGACTTCCCGCTTGAGCAGGGCGCTGTCGCGGTGCTCCAGGGCGATGAGGTCGAACTAGCTGTTCCAGGGCGGTCCCGGGCGGAAGTTGAATATCACCTGTCCCTTCTTCGGGACGACGGCCTGATCGACAGTCCCGGATCACAACCAATGATCGGCGTAACCTTTCGTAGCCTGAGTCCGCGCGGACATGACCTCTTGGACCGCATTCGTGACTCCGTGACGACAAATGTCACTGACGCTGCGCGATCTCGATCCAAGGTTTTTATTGTCCATGGTCACGATAATGCTGCGCGGGAAGCGGTCGCCCGTTTCATCGAGAAACTTGGTTTCGAGGCGATCATTCTGCACGAGCGGCCCAACAAGGGGCGGACAATCATCACGAAGTTCCGCGAGGAGGCGGTCGGCGTTGGCTTTGCCGTAGTCCTGATGACGCCGGATGACATGGGGGGACCAGCTCCATTCATCGCCACTAGGCTACGATCGCGCGCACGGCAAAATGTGGTGTTTGAGCTGGGGTTCTTTATTGGCGAGCTTGGGCCTGATCGCGTTGCAGCTCTGGTGAAGGGAGATATCGAACGCCCATCCGACTTCGACGGCGTGGTCTATATCTCGCTCGACAGCGCCAACTGGCAGATGGAACTGGGTCGGGAGCTGAAGGCTGCCGGCTACGTGATCGACTGGAACAAGGTGATGGGATGAACCAGCTTATCCCGATCAGCCGACCACTTCATATGCCCGCATTAGTCGCCAGCGCTGGCGAACGCGCATCGGTCCGCTTCCTGGAATTCTTCGCGGCCAACATCCGCAACCCCCACACGCGCCGGGCCTACGGTCGCGCTGTCGCGGAGTTCCTAGCCTGGTGCGACGATAACGGCGTGCCGTCGATCACGGCCGTGCAGCCGCTTCACGTCGCCGCCTGGATCGAGATGCAGACGCGCGAGCGCGCCGCACCGACCGTCAAGGCACGGCTCGCTGCGATCCGCCACCTGTTCGACTGGCTGGTGACTGGCCAGGTGGTGCCGGTGAACCCAGCCAGCTCCGTGCGCGGCCCCTCGCATGTGGTGAAAGTCGGCAAGACGCCGGTGCTGGAACCGGCGGAAGCACGCACGCTGCTCGACAGCATCGAGGTCACGACCATCGTGGGGTTACGTGACCGGGCGCTGCTTGGATTGATGGTATTCAGCTTTGCGCGCATCGGCGCGGCGCTCGGCATGAAGGTGGAGGACGTTTTCACGCAGAACCGCCGGCTGTGGGTCCGGCTGCGCGAGAAAGGCGGCAAGCTGCACGCGATGCCGTGCCACCACAACCTTGAAACCTATTTGCTTGCCTACATCGAGGGCGCCGGCATCACCGAGGATCCCAAGGGGCCGCTGTTCCGCACGATCGGTCGCGGCAAGGGCCGGCCGCTGACACGCACGCCGCTACAGCAAGCGGAAGCGTATCTGATGATCGGCCGTCGCGGGGCCGCTGCCGGCATCGTCACCAAGCTCGGCAATCACAGCTTCCGGGCGACCGGGATAACGACGTATCTGAAGAACGCCGGCACGCTGGAAAAGGCGGCGCAGATGGCGAACCACGCCAGCACGCGCACGACGCAGCTTTACGATCGCCGGCGCGAGGAACTCAGCTTCGATGAGGTGGAAAGGATCAGGGTGTGACTGATTGCAAATACAACGTCGAGCTGGCGACGATTTCTAGGTTGGCCGCATGCGACACAAGATGAATTCCGACGAGCTTGGGGCTAAGGGCGAACAGCGGTTCCCTGAACTGTGTGGGGACGATGGTTTGGTGTGCAACAAAGTTGGGCGTGACCGGACGGGGTGGGATTTCATCGTGGAGTTCCCTTTCTCATCCCCGATGGCGCCCAATTTCTTAGACCGACGCACTCAGCCACCTGAGTGTAGGGCGCAGGTAAAAACTGTTTGGAGCAGAAGCGGAAACGTAAAGCTGAGGTTATCATCGGCCGAACGACTCGCAAAGCACCCTCAGCTTGCGTGCATATTTGTTATGGTCGTCTGCGAAGACAATCTCGAATATGAGTGTATTTACTGCATCCAAGTTATAGACGATGTTTTATCACATATTTTGAAGAGCCTTCGTCAATGCCAAGCCAAGGACACTACGAAAGTCAACAAGACAACAATCAGCTTCAGCTATCGGGCATTGGGCAAGAGAATTCCAGCTTCGGGAGAAGCTATAAAAGAGTTCATAGAGTCAGCCTGGGGGAAAAATGGAAACGTATACAGCCAAAAGAAAGTTGACCAAATCTCGAACCTTGGCTTCACCGGTCACCGGTATTCAGGTCGCTTCACTCTCATCGCAGAAAACGAACGGGAGGTCGCCGATGTGATGCTCGGTTTGAAAAAAGGGAAAGCCAAGGAGTTCGAGGTGAGTGAAACGCGGTGGGGAATCACTCTTCCGCATCTCAACAACACCGAGGCAGAGGTATTGATAACACCACATCCACAACCAGCACAGATCATATTGCGCAGTGCCTCTCTCGGAGAAACGGTCAACCTCAAGGTTAATGTTGTCGTGCCGGCAGCTCCGCCAGTAACAGATAAGAGTTATGTCAAAAGCCGAATGTTCAACGACTTCCTAGAATTCACCATCGAGCGAGACGAGTCTGGCTGCTCGTTCAACATGGAGCGAAAGGAGCATTCGATTCTACCGCTGAGCCAGCATATATCCCTGAACAAAACGATGCGAATACTTTATAGCGGCCAAGGAAGCATGATGCTGCGTAACGGAAAGAGACAAATTAATTTCGGGGATTTTGATGGCGCTGTCTCCGAGGATGGAGCTGATTATCTTGCGTTTAATCAGGAGATACTGAAAGAGATCGATACCATCGTGAGTCTGGCGGGCGGGGACGACATTCAGTTTTCCGTGGATGACGTCAATTCCCAACTCGGGGCGGTCAGGTTTGTGCACGACTTGATTACCGAACCCGGAAACTCAAGCACCGCTTCGGTCAAGATAGTCCCCACGGAGGAATTTCCTGACGACTTACCAGAGATGGAGGCGCTCATAATAGGTCAAATCGTATTTCATGATGCGGCGATTGCGTTCTGCGCAACCGGCTTGGCGACGATATCCGGAGATGCCGCGCTGAAGACAATTAAGATTGGCCAGATGAAGCTGAGGCAGGTCAGTGTCATTGATGTCGCGCCGCCAGACTTGGAGGAGTTCCGAAAGGACATGGAAGCCGAGACCGGGCTTAGTCTGGTTTTGCAAGTCGGGACAACTGGAATACGGGTAATGCAGGAAACCACCGAGGCCAGGGCATGACAAAAAGGGGCGGACACGTCACCGCGCCGGCCCTAATATCTTTGACGGTCCATCGGCGTCCCCGCCTGTAACCTGCGCCCCCTCTCGGAAACTACCTTTCCGCCGTTCGGCTTTGTGATGACTTTGGGCAGCACGCCGCCACCTGACCCCAGGATCCTCATACTGGATGTCAAGGCAGTGTTTATAAACCGGTCACATCGCGACTTTGTAAATTCAAGCAGACCGTGTGGAAACTCCTTCGCGATGATTTCGGTGCGGGAGACTGATTTCAATTTGCGGCGCACCTACGTCAACGATCAGGTTCGTGGCTTGATCGACGCCAATATCTGATAGAGCTGATCAACGAAGCCCTTGACGAATTCCTTATCTCCAACAGCGCCAATAGCAGCGCTGGCATAGTCTCTTGGATTGGTTAAGGTTATACCTTTCTGCTCCGCCCATTTGGTGGCGACGAAATACCCGATTACGCCGACAATAATCGCAACGCCGACCACAGGTTCGACCTTTTTGTAAAGACTCTTCTTATGTAAATCTTTTATCGGAATTTGCTCGACGACATCTGCAACACGGTGCCAAAATTCGACAGACGCCTGATCCCCCTCGCTCGCCCGCCGATCCACCCATGCCATGCACTCCCGGCGAGCTAAGTGAGCGTGCCACTCGCACATATTTCTAGCCGTGCCCCAGACATCAATCTCCATCTGTATGGTGTATATCCATGCCCATACGCTCCCATCTGGACCGTCTGCGATCAATCCTGTAGCGGTTGGACCAAGCTTTTTGGCTCCATATTTTTTGAAGATAGAGAAGATACAACCGCGCGCAGTCTCTGGAAGTGCGAGTGCGCCGGTCATCGCAATCAGTATGATCGACCCCGCGAGGCCCGTCCCACCATTCAGGACGAACAACGCCGCTGCCAAACCTAAGACTGCCCGGCCCAGCAATACGAAACGACGAAACTGTCCATTAGTCTGCGCGCTACATGTCAAATCCGCGACGAGCACGACCAAACCGACGACGACAAGCGTATATCCTCCGAGCGAGAAAATGGCACAAAGGGCTATGGCCCACAGATACAGCAAACCTTCAAGGATACCGGCCAACCCACCCAAAATCGGGCCATGCGGTGTAATTCCTTTAACGAGGGGTACCACACAATCCACCAACATCGCCAAGAGCGAGCCAATACCGATTGAGACGGCACCCGTAACGGCCACCAATCCACCTTTGAAAAGATGGACCTTCGGCCACCAACTTGGTGGCCCGGGCATTACCTCGGCACTGGCATAAGACGCCTGCTGTTCTCTCCTCGGTGCTTCCGCACCGCGTTCTGCGTGTTTGGCCCTTTCAGGGGCTTCCTCGTGCCGCGCCTCTGATTGTCCTGCACGTATCGATGCGTCGTAAGCGGCTCGTTGCTTTTCATCCTTGAGTGTTTGATATGCCGTATTGATTTCAGTGGCCCGCTGCGCAGCAAGATCACGTAGGTCTTGCCCAAGCGTTGCGACCTTATCAGGATGATAGCGGCTTATCAGACTACGGTACGCAGCGGTGATCGTATCGACGCTGGCGGCGGGGGAGACCTCAAGAATGTCGTAGAGAGTTTTAGCCATTGTTATGGCCTCCCGTGAGGGGCGTCACTTATTCATCTCCCGCACAGCCCGATCAAGGATAGACCTGATTGAGGGCATCTCTGACGGATCAGGTAAAAACGCGCGCGGCGAGCGGCCTCGCGCGAACAAGATGGCTTCGCCGTCCCGCATCGCGGCGAGGCCCTGCGGCCAATAGACCGGGCCTGGCATATTTTGCCAGCCTTCCTGGGTTCCGCTTGTTGCGGCAAGCTGCGGCCCGGACGTAGCCGAGGTACTTCGGGAGGTTGTTTCGAGCCAATAGAGCCGCTGACCTGATAGATCGGAGAGGTATTTGCGTGTCGTCACGTCCTGCGGTGCGAATGTTTGCAGCACGCCCGCATTGCTGATGAAGCTTTCCCAGCGCGTCTTATATATGTCCTCCGCCTGCGCGAGATCCTGAAACACGGGCCACAACTTGACGCCGTATTCGCGCATGAGCGCGAGATTGTTCTCGATTACCGGCAGGTGCCCGAGTTGCGCGAATTCATCGAGCATGAAGAGCACGGGCACCGTGGCAGGCCGTATGCTCCGCATGAGCGGCTGGAGCACAGCCGTGACCATCAGACGTAACCAGGTGCTGTGCGTCGCGAGGTAGCGCGGCGGTAGAATGAGGTAGACCGTCATCGGGTCGTATTTCATGCGGCCGAAGTCGGTTGCTCCTTTGCTCAAATCACGTTGGACCGGCAGGCTGTCGAGCCAGCCGGTCTGTGTCTGCGCAGTCGAGAGGATGCTGAACAGCTCGCGGTTTTCACCGCTGATCTTGGTGAAGCGATTGAGCTTTGCCGGAATTGCTTCGTACTTTCCGCCGGCAAGCGGGATCAGGTTTTCCTTGATCTCACGCGCAAGCGTCTCGGCTTCCGCGCCGACCCAATCGCGCACGGCGACGAGGGAGCTTTGCGTACCGTTCTCGATGCGGTCACACATCATCAGGCCAGAGATAAGGTCCTGCGCCGAGCGCTCCCAATGCGGATGGTCCTTGTCGTCGATCCGGATGATGGCTTCGGCGAGGCCGCGCGCGTCGTCGGGAAAGTCGTCACTGTCGGGATCAAGTGCGGCGACGGGGTTGAACCCGGCGCTCTTGAGGAAGGGATAGCGCTTGACCAGCGCCGGATACTCCCGTTCCAGGACGCCGAAAGGGTCGATCACCATGACGGAATTCGGGTGTTGCGACTCCCGATGTGGTCCGGTGAGTGCGGCGAGGGTGCCCTTCGGATCAACGACGAGGATCGACCAGTTTTGCAGGAGCAACAGGTTGGGGATCAGCAGACGGCGCGTCTTGCCCGAGCCGTTCGGGCCGACCGTCACGAGGTGACGGTCGGCCGTATAGCGGTGGAACTTGTCGCGCTCGATCTGCCATTCCTCGTCCAGGAGCGAGCGGTCATGCGCGGCTCGATCGGGTATGATCCGGTGTCCGAAGTAAACCCCGCCGTCAGTCGCCCACAAATTGTCGGCCACCGGCCCCTGTTCCTAGATGGTTTCCGGTTCGTCGCGTGACCTGCGCGTGTCGCGTGTACCGTGCGGTTCCTGCGCCGGCAGCTTCACCGGTTTCGGCCGGTTGCGGCGCAGGTGGGCGACGATGCCGAGAGTGCTGATCGCGCTTTCGATGACCATGATGCACGCGAGAAGCAGAAGGCCCGAGTAGACAAGGACCTGCCATCCGCTGCGCTCAAGCGGCCAGGCCGTGCGCAGCCAGATTGTAAAACCGATTACTATGCCGGTCATGACGTAAGCCAGGATTGTGTTCGATGCCTTGACTTCCTGTTCGCGGAAGGCAACCCAGGCCAGCGGCAACGCGGCAAGCGCAAACACGCCAATCCCCGCTGCAACCCACATATTGGTTTTCGCATAATCGAGCGCTTGCATGGCCAAGACGGCCCAGAATCCGAACTCCGGCATGTGAAACACGAACGCCAATAGGTACGAGATGCCGCAGAGGGTGATGGCGATAAGTGGGAAGGTGAGGCTAAACACGAACTGAAGAAGAGCGGCGAGTGCCTCTCCGTAACCAGCGCCCGAATTGCCGTTGGCCATCGGCTGACCCCCTCTCCGCATCGCTCTGTGGGCGGCACGGACTACAGTTGTGTGCTGGCTGCGACTAAAAGTCTTTCGCTAACGAAACGCAAGAAAGTTTTCGCATGGTAGTGTGCGAACTGCCGCGCAATCGTCGGTGGCGAAGGTTGGCCGCCCTGCCTTCCCACGATTTTTAGGGACACAAGCTCCCGGTCCGGTTTAGGTTTCGGAATAGAAAAGGTGAAATACAGGAAAAGGCAAGCCATGCGCGGTAGTGCGCTGCGTGCTCCCCGGGCCGGTCGCCCTGGCTTCTCCGCGCCGCTTGGCAGGGGCTATCCGCCCCGTGCACCCGGACCAAGAAGGACCTCGCCCCTCTGTGGAATACCCGCTACTGGATGCCGCGCACCGCGGCTCCTCCGCCAAAAGAGTAGGCCGCTTTGGCGTCCGCGCTCAAGGTGCCCCACTCCCCGAGACCGCTGTGCGGCTGAGCAGTCCGACTTGCTTTCTACCGTCTCGCGGTCTGCGTTTCGGATGATCCGATGACCCACGGTAGCGAGAAGCGCGCTCGCACCGCACACCTGACCGTCCGGCTAACGCCGGAGGAGCGGGCCGCGATCGACCGGGCAGCCGATCGGGCGGGCCTCACTCCTGGCAGTTATGCCCGTCAGGTTTTCCTGGGTGCACCGGCCCCGCGTCAGGTGCGCAGACCGCCGGTCGAGCGGCGGGAGCTGGCTAGGCTACTGGGCCTGATCGGCAACATCGGCAGCAACATTAATCAGATCGCGCGCGCGGCGAATTCCGGCGACGAGATCAACGCCGTGGATCTCGGCCGGCAACTCGGCGATCTTGAATCCGTGCGCGATGCCATCCTCCGGGCGCTCGGACGGGACACATGATCATTAAGGGCAAATCCCGCGCAGGCCCAAGGCAGCTCGCGGCGCACCTTGGCAACGCCGAGAAAAATGAGCGTGTGAGCCTCATCCAAGTGCGAGGCACCGTCGCGCAAGACCTGCGCGGAGCGCTCATCGAGATGGACGCTTACGCCGCCGGCACCAGGTGCGAGCGGTCGCTCTACCACGCCGCCATAAGCCCGGAGCCGCCACACCGGTTGACCGACGACCAGCGCAGCGAAGCGATCGATGCGCTGGAGGCAAAACTAGGCCTCAATGGGCATGCGCGCGTCGTCGTGATGCACGAGAAGCTCGGTCGCCAGCATATCCACGTCGTATGGTCGCGCATCGATATCGAGAAAATGCGCGCCGTCAGTGATAGCCATAACTACCGGAAGCACGAAGAGGTCGCTCGCGACCTAGAACGGCGGTTCGGCCATGATCGCGTGCAAGGGGCGCATCACGAGCGCGACGGGGTTGAGCGGCCCGACCGCACGCCATCGCGCGCCGAGCTTCAACAGCAGGAGCGGACCGGCATCACCGGCAAGCGCGTCCAGGAAGAAGTGACCGCAGCGTTCCGTGCGAGTGACGGACCGGAGTCATTTCGGGCGGCGCTACAGGAGCGCGGCTACATGCTCGCACGCGGCGATCGGCGCGATTACGTGCTCATCGACGGTAAGGGCGGCATCCATAGCCTCGCGCGTCGCATCGACGGCATGAAGGCCGTGGCGTTACGGGAATTCATGGCGGGGATCGATCCCGAGAGCGTGCCGAACATTGATCAGGGGCGCGAGATCATCGCGGAGCGCGAGCGCCGGGAGCAGGAAAGCAGAGCGTCGCGCGACGAGGCCCGCATCGAGGCTGCCTATTCGCGCGGTGAGGATTACGTGAGCCAGACGCGGGCGGCATTACGCGAACACCAACAGCGGCAGCGCGTCGCAGATAAGGTGTCGGGTTCCAGCATAGGCTACGTGACCGACGCAAGGCAGCGGCGGCTCGACCGACTGACCGCCGCGAGCGAGTCCAACGAACGAGACCGGAAGCGAACCGAGGACGATCCCGGTCGGCAGAGCGAGGGTACCGGTGGCCACCACAGGCGGGACCGGTAAGCGCAGTTCATGAGCCTTGAAGATATTGGCTCGATCCGATCAGGTGAATTCGACCGGCATAAGTTTGGATGCGTCTGACAACGCTGCTGCGGAATAAACGAGAATCAGCACGTTGAACGTCGTATCAAAAGCCTCTGCAATGCATTCGTGCTGAGTTCCGTTGCGATCCACCATCGTGACTACGACAGGCCGTGTCATCTTGCGTCCTATTGGCAGCGCTTTGCCGAGCGGATGATCCAACGTGATGGCTACATCGACCGGCCGACCGAACTGGATGGCAAACGAAGGCGAAGTTTCGATACGGCGGACGAGAGCGCGGGCTCCATGACCTTCGACAAACTCGATCGGTTCTAGGACATAGATGGCGCAGACGCGATGGTGCGTGCGAGCGAACTCTCGGGCGGAGGCGTAGATTGAGGCTCCAAACGTCTTGGCTAGCCGGATTGGTGTCTTGATTTCCAGGGCGCAGTCAGCCGCCATGAGAGCATAGGACCCACCTTGGAAGAGCGCGAAGCGGGCGAAGTTATTGGCCTCGCGCTCAAACTGGTCGGCGATCTGCGGATCGAGCGTCTGGTCGCAATCCTCGAAGAAACGGAAAGTTTTTCGATGGGTAGGAATATCGTGGTGGGCAGTCTCGTGGAGCTTCAGGAAGTTCTGCTTTGATACTGTGAGCGTATTATCGATGTGGATGAGGTTTTCATGCGCATCATAGAGTCCGAACACCTTGGAGAGCGCCTTCTTCACCAGCGAAGCCGTCGAAGCTGCCTTGCCCCTAAGGTAGGCGAGAATCGCGCCTGGATCGAAGATGCTGGTTGGCGCTACGGTTACCTGCGCGGCGGAGAGGATGTCATCGATCGGCGTTGGGAAGCGCCCCCATGCACTTGCGCGATCGAGAAGGCGTTTGGCACGCTCCTCAATCGCACGTCGATCGTCGGGATCCAGCTTGCTATCGTCAATCTTCGTCAAGGCGGCGCTTCCTGCTGCGTATGTGCCGCAAATAGTCGAGCAGCTCCGCCTCTTCCTGGGGACTGAGATTGTGTTCTGCGAAGGTCGCGGCGCGGCCGTGGCGCTGGCCCTGCGATGACGCCGACAGGCTATGGAAGTAGCCGGCCATGCTCATGAGCCTCTCAAAACTGATCGCGTACAGCTCGGCAAGAGCATGAAGGATGTTCGGTGACGGTTTTTGAATCTGATCGTTCTCAATCTGACTGAGATAGGCGTTCGACACCTGCTTCTTGGTCGCCTCCTCGACCTGCCGCAGTGTCATCTTCCGATCAGTGCGAATCGAAGCAAGGTATTGTCCGAGCGTCAGCTTCGCTTTGGTCCTCTCGGTTGCTGTCGTCAGCATCGGCCGATTCTCCCTCATCGCCTTGATTCTGTTCCGGATTCTAGAAAGGCGATCCGCTAAAGTCAAGCGCGCTAAGAATCTGCTTGCTTTATCAAGCATGCTATGTCATACGAAGGGTAGCCTGGCTGTTCAGTCGGGGCCACCTACTCAAGGACGAAGAACGATGAACGATCATACTGAAGCGAAGGGGGATGATGCTGGTGTCGAGGAAGTCCTCGACGAGATCGTAGATCTCGAAGAGTACGCGAAACTCGGCAAAAGGCCCCCGCTATCCAAAGGCTATCGCATCCTAATCAACGGCGAGCCCTACGTGGTCCACGAACCGATGCCGACTGGTCGAGCCATCCTAACGTTAGCTGGCCTACTGCCTCCGGAAGACTACACGCTGCGTGTCAAGCTCGTCGGTGAAAGGCCGCGCAAGGTGGGGCTGAACGAAAAGGTCGATCTGCGGCGGCCCGGCGTCGAAAGGTTCAAGGCGCTTCCGCGTGATCAAACGGAGGGATAACAATGACCCTCCGTCGTCAGTTTGACCCACTGCCGATGGATCGGCAGTTTCTCGACGAATATGGACTGCCGTGGGAAACGCTGGTGGATGGCTCACAGTGGGTGCTGATTCACGAGTTCCCGACGCATGAAGGGTATAACAATCCATCTGCCACGATCGCCATTCGGATGGAGACGGGATATCCGAATACCGAGCTCAATATGGTCTATATCTATCCTGCGCTGTCCCGCAGAGACGGTCTGCCGATTGGGGCTACGCAGGCGACACAGGCCATTGATGGGAAGCAATACCAGCGCTGGTCCCGGCATCGGACGGCGCAGAACCCTTGGAAGATAGGACGTGATAGCCTCGGCTCCCATGTGATCTTGGTCGAAGACTGGCTGGTGCGGGAGTTTGAGAAATGCCCGCACCGGTGACGCTTGCGCTCTCGGGCGACCAGCACGACCATCTGAAGAGTTTCCTCTTTCCAGGCGACGGTAACGAAGCCGTTGCGCTCATGCTTTGCGGTTGCCGTGATGGTGACCGACGCCATCGGCTCGTCGTTCGGGAAGTCTATGGGATACCCTACGCAGATTGCACCGAACGGACACCTGCGCGCGTGACGTGGTCGCCAGACAGCATCGTGCCGATGCTTGAAAGGGCGACGACCGAGCGCCTCTCAGTGATCAAGATCCATAGTCACCCCACTGGCTACCCCGCATTCTCCGATACGGACGATGAGGGCGATGCTCGCTTGCTGCCGATGATACGAGGATGGGTGGAAGCTGATCTTCTGCATGGTAGCGCCGTGATGTTGCCAGACGGACAGATTTTCGGCCGTGTCATGGGCTCAAGTTATGCATTCGAGGCAATTGAGTGCGTCAGCGTCGCCGGGGACGATTTGCACTTTTGGTATGCTGACGCCGGCAGCGTCGACGTGCCGAGTTTCGTTGCTTCGCATGCCCAGGCGTTTGATATAGGAACCATCGAGAGGCTGCGGCGGCTCTCAGCGGCCGTTATCGGCGCGTCAGGAACCGGTTCACCGACAACAGAACAGTTGGTACGTTTGGGTGTCGGCGAGGTCGTCATTGTGGACGACGATCACATGGAAGATCGCAACGTCAACCGAATCCTGAATTCGACGATGGAAGAT
>Ga0206804_10168_pt1 | contig 18938 bp, 13 predicted proteins | sample Alteio_BWOrgCont_62_FD_152888 | JGI IMG/M metagenome (GOLD analysis project Ga0206804, IMG submission 152888) | Enriched cells from forest soil in Barre Woods Harvard Forest LTER site, Petersham, Massachusetts, United States -... | ecosystem: Environmental > Terrestrial > Soil > Temperate forest >... | reverse complement strand
TAAATCTGCTCGGACGGCAGCGAAATGAAGAAAAAACCCAAGCTGGCGATGATCGCAATGCCGCTGGAAAGACCATCCATGATGTCGATGATGTTGACTGCGTTGATAATCCCGACCACCCAAACGATTGTGAGGATGTTCCCCACCCAAAGTGGATGAATAAAATGGATTCGAACGTCAAAGGAAAGCAGGCATAACGCGGCGGCGGTTTGAACCAAAAATTTAAAACGATAGCCCAGGCCTGTACGTTTAACGTCGTCCATGAGGCCTAGCAGAATAACAATCATCCCCCCAAAGAGAAGTCCACGAAGAGATCGTAGTGTTCCAGTCGGAAATTGAGTGCAAGCTCTGGCGAATAAAAGCGCTATGGCCATTCCAAAGGCGACAGATACGCCACCCAAGTAAGGAGTCGGCTTCTTGTGCGTTTTAACTTCAGATAATGGATGATCCAGTACGTCTAGCGAAATCGCTATAAGACGCATCAGCGGAGTCGCGAGGAGCGAGAGACCTAACGCTAATAGAAAACAGGCCAAATAGAGCTTATCGGTGCTCACATCAATGCAAAGATGTCGCAGTGGGGATCGTGATAGACGAGCGTTGCGAAATGGGACTTCAAGGTGTCCCAGTTGGAAAGCCCCTTGGGTGTGAATGGGAAGAGGTGATAGGCCACGTCCAGGCGAGCCATTTCCGAATTATTAATTAATAAATGCGTTATATGACGCGTCTTAAGGCGTGACGCCAAATCTTCGGCGGACTGAGAATCATTGGCCCAATCCGTCAGCGGGTTCGTGTTAAAAACGGGGGTTATCAAAACGGGACTATTGTAATAATAACCTCGTTGATCGCCTATCACATAGGTGAGGGAGCTTGGGGGAAGCGAATTGACGTAGTTCGCGGCGTCGAAATAATCCAGTTTTTGAGAAAGATAATGCTCTCGTGACATAAATCCCAGCGGTACCTTGAAAAGTGAAAGGGTGTCCGCTACATCGAAGTAGGTATGAAAACTGGACATCAGCAGAAGCGCCAGAAAGACCTGAGCAAGCCATTTAAACGTTCTTGTCTGGGTATTAATACCTTGGTCGAAGGCATAGGCGGCCGCCAGCGCCAAGAATGGGACGAGCGGCAATAAAAATCGCAAGACAGGCCGACTCATCCCCCAAGGGACAAAGAAGCAGATGCTGTAAAGTAGAAGCACGCCAATCGTCGGTGACTTTTTTCGCACGAGCCATAATGCGGGTATAAGCGCGAAAAGCGGCGCCCATCCAAGATCCCCCAGCACATCCATTCCGCCGCCCAAATTTAGGCCTTTCACGCCGATATCCCATACCAGTGTGATCAATTGCCAACCTGACCGCGGAGTGTATTCGGTTAACCCGCGGAAATACCCTGCGGCCGCATCTCCGATCCAGGGGTTTTGATGGGCAAAACTCCACCGGTAGAAGAATGGGAAGACGGGGTTGCCTACATAGTGGAGGTTTTTGATCAGCCAGGGGCTAAAGGCCAGCATGGCGGTCCCCACGTACAACATCTGCATTCGGAGAATCTCTTTAATGTTGTATCGGCGACTTTCGAGTAAAAGAAGAATAACGCCAATGCCCATCGAAATACCACCGGTGTATTTACATCCTATTGCACAGCCGGCGTAAAAACCCGAGAGAACGAGAAGTCTCGGACACGCACTTTCTTTCGATTCCAACGTCGAGGAGTGGATTCCTAACCATAGCGCGAAGAAGCTCATAAATCCATAAACCGTTAGACCGATGTCGATGTAACCCCCGGTGGCTAAAAGAATATAGGCCGGCATGGATCCCATGATGGCGGCGCCCCAGGCGCCGGTCTTGGTCCCGAAATACCGTTGGCCGAAGAAAAAAACCGTCGCCGTTCCGAGCATCGCGATAATCCAGCCGAGAAGATTGGCAAGCGAATCATTAACCAGCCCCGATCCCAATGTCCAAAGCATTTCCATCATTTGGGGAAAGGCCGAATAAATCAGATCCGTTTGTCCGACCCAATGCCCTGCGTGAATATAGGCATTGGGAAGTGCAAAGTGATAGACCAAGGAGTCGTAATAGATGATCGGCGTAAAGGCCGCCAAAAAACTCAGTCCGGAACCACACATGATGAGGACCAAAGGAATCTTTGGAATGCGTCGCAGGTGCGACGTCGTATCGACCAAGCCGGTCATCATGCGTGCCCTGTCCTTCCATACCAAGCACAGTCCCGCACCAATGAGGAGTGTCATCCCCATTCGCGTCCAACCGTCGATGATGCCGGCTCCTATCATTAGGAGGCTTAAGATTCCAAAACCCGAGAGGATCGCCATAATAAACTCTTCCTCCGTGGATAGGAATGCTTGGAGATTATTTGTGACCAGAAGGGATCCGAAACCCCATGCGGAGCCGGTGATGACGAGAGCAAATAGGAGGTCGTAAAGGGTCGATATCAAACCCGGAAGCGGGAATCGCGCAAAATACCCCACGCCGAAAACAATCCAAAGGGCGGCAAGGAGGAGCTGCTTTATTTCGGTTCGAAGAGTGGGGATCGCCACAGATGCGTGCGATGGAGGTAATAACGGAAAACGCTTTTCAGGGATTCAAGTCCATAGCGAACACTGCGGCTGAAATTAATGGAAGACGCTTCCTCAAAATAGCGCGCGGGCGCTGGGATGTCTCCGAGCCGGAATCCAAAAGCCGCCGCCTGCACGAGGAACTCACAGTCAAAAACGAAGTCATTGGAGTTTCGCTCCCATGGCACTGTTTCTAGGACGCGGCGGGTATAGGCGCGCATTCCACTGTGCCATTCTCCCAGGTTTTGTCCCATAAAAAAGTTTTCAAGGACGGTTAGGAACCGGTTGGATATATATTTATACGCGGGCATTCCTCCTTCCAGGGCTTCCCATCGCGTCCGGATCCGATTTCCCAGGACGACGTCGCAGATATTATCCTTAAGAAGCCCGGTGAGATAGGGTACCAAGCGCGCGTCATATTGATAATCAGGGTGAATCATCACAACGATATCCGCCCCAGCGTCTAGGGCGGTCCGATAACATGTTTTTTGATTTCCGCCATAGCCGAGATTCTTTTCATGCCGGACGACCTTAAGCCCTAACTTCTCCGCGATCGCGGCGGTCTGATCGCGGGAGCAATCATCCACCAGAATTATTTCATCGACGGACCCGGGTGGAATGTCCGCTACTGTCCGGGCCACGGTCTTCTCTGCATTGTAAGCGGGCATGACGACCACGACTTTAGGTTTCAATGAATTTGCCGCCATGAGGTTTCGGTTTGCAGATAGACGGGGCGATGCTGTTTTTGTTGAAATAATTCAGCCTCCAATAAATGGGGTTCGAAAGAGTTCGTGTACCACGCTTCTCGACCCGTGAAATATAGAATATAAAGCCTCGTCAGACTGTCGCTCGTTACATAAAGCGAGTTAGCGGGGGTTATTTTAGAAAACGAAAGTGTCTCCTGATAGGTTTTATTGAGTTCTACCCGGTGCATGGGAAGTATTTGGGTGAAGAGATTAATGGTCAGCGTACTGATAAGCAGAAGAGAAGCGAGCGTCCATTGGATGGGGATGCGCCAAGATCGGAGCCCTATCGCTAGGAGAATTCCGAGAGGCAAAACGTCTGTAACGCGATAACAAAGAGTGGTGGGTTCCCACGTGGAAAAAAAGAGCCCATATGTGCCCAGCCATAAACAACTAAAAATGAAAAGCCTCTCGAAGCCGCCGTAGCATGCTCGAATCAAGAGCGTCGTAAAAAGAAGAATCGAAAGGACCGCAGCCATCCATATCCAAGGGGTCACTGTGGTTTTCGCATAAGGCCAGAAACACCCCCACAGAGCCGGTCCAGTGGATTTTAACCATATCCAGGGACCGCTCCAACCCGGGAAATGCCATTGCCAAAGTCGGTCATGAGTGAGTCCCGCGCTGCCCTTTAGCCAAATGGCGATGTGATGTGCGTCACGACCGGGCGCGATGACGAAGGCGAGCACCGCCACGTACGCAAGACTTGTCACAAGTCCGGCGGAAAGCAGGTATTGACGAATAGGTTCAGAGACTGACATTCGTCGATGGCGGCATTCCCCAATGATCCAATATGTCGCCGGGATCACCCATAAGGCGTGCATCACGTGGCCCAATACGGCTGCTCCGTGAAGAATTCCAACGTAGATGTATTTGTTTGCACTTTGATGATGGAGAAGTAAGAAGCTAGCCCAAGCTAAGGCTAAAAAACCAAGGGCATACACCTGGGCTTCTACGCTCCACACCCAAAAGGCCGCCGTCGTAGCGAGAGCCGAGCTGAGCAATAGCACGATCCACTTCTGATTCAAGATCGATTGCAGAAGCTTATAAAGACCAACGAGGCCTGCGGCAGCCAAAAGCGACGTGAAAAGTTGAAGCGCGGGGAGTGCTCTTGACAACCCTAACGGCGCCGCGATCCCTTTCCAAAATAGAAAGCCAAGGAAACCGTAAAGTAAGTGGTTGGCATGAAAATAATAAGCCGGTTGGCCTAATTCCAACGCTGCCGCACAGGCGACCCCATCGAAATTCCACATGGTCGATGGAAATCGCACATAAAGCGACAAGGGAATAACAAAAGCGAGGAAGGAGATCAAAGGCGTATGAGATGATCGGCTTTTAAGCCACGCAGCATATTGCGAGTGTCAATCACCAGATTCGAATGATCCAGGATTTCTTTCGGATTGAATACGCTATGGGCCGTTAAGATGACCACCGCGTCGCTTTGGCTTAGCAGGCGGGTTGAGTAAGGCCGATTGGTCATTTTGACGTTGTCGACTATGATGGAAGCGACATAGGGATCATGAAACGATACGACAGCTCCCATCTGCAAAAGTAAGTGAATAACGTCCAAAGCGGGGGATTCACGCATGTCAGCGACGTTCGCTTTATAAGCGACTCCCAGGACGATAATTTTCGATCCGTTAATGGATTTCTTGCGCTGATTTAAGGAGCGTATAATTTTATTGACCGTGAAGTCCGGCATGTGCGAGTTGATTTCCGCGGCTAATTCGATGAAGCGCGCGGCGAAATTCAGAGATTTCATTTTCCACGAGAGATAGTGAGGATCCACCGGTATGCAATGGCCTCCGAGACCAGGACCTGGGTAAAACGGCATGAATCCATAAGGTTTGGTTGAGGCGGTTTCAATCACTTCCCACGCGCTCAACCCCAGTTTGTCGCAGATCATCGTGATTTCATTCACTAAACCGATGTTGACTGCTCGAAAGGTATTTTCCAGGATTTTCGTTAGCTCAGCCGCTTCCACGCTTGATACCGGAACCACCTGTTTGACAATTTGGCTGTAAAGAATCACGGCCAAGTCTTTGCAAAGCTTTGTGATTCCCCCTACCACTTTGGGTGTATTGGAGAGTTGGTACTGTTTGTTGCCAGGATCGATACGCTCGGGGGAAAAGGCCAAAAATATATCCTGGCCCACTTTGAGTCCTTTGCCCTCCAGCATTGGTAATATCTTTTCGCGCGTCGTGCCGGGATAGGTGGTACTTTCGAGAACAATCAACTGTCCAGGGCGGAGGGCGCCAGAAATTTTATGCGTTGCTTGGTCAATGTAGGACACATCGGGATCTTTTGTTTTATTGAGCGGCGTGGGGACACATATGAATATGGCGTCCATGGCGCGCAATTTCGCAAAATCCGTTGTTGCGGTGAAGCGGCGGGTCTTGACCAGTTCCCGGACGTGCCGGCTTTCAATATCTCCGACATAAGACTTTCCTGAAAGCAGATTTTTCACTTTAACGGCGTCGATTTCAAAACCGGTGACCGTAAAACCGGTCTTGGCGAATTCGCAGGCGAGTGGGAGTCCGACATAGCCGAGGCCTAGGATCCCAATTTTGCCGGAATGGCCTTGGAATTTCTTTTTGAGGGTATGAAATGTTAATTGCACGAAACGATTATATCGAACTAAAATCCTAAATTCGTTTGAATATGAATATCGAAGGCGCAACATCGGTGATGATGGGATCCGGTCCAAACCATGATTGTGGAACGAAAACGATAGGTTTGAAACTTTGGACGAGCTGATAGGCCCCCAGTTTGGGCGCCATCCCCTCATGAGATACAAAGTAGGCGGGTGTCTCTTCTGTAGACCGCGCGGCCGCAAAAGAATCAGGGAAAATCAAAAGATTAAAGTCCTGGAACCTGAACGGCGGATAAACGCCAGGTGTAGGCAGGGTACTAAAACCGATGCTGGTTCCATTCGGGAGATTGTTAATCCAGCGGCCAGCTTGATACAAAGTGGATTCCCCAGCCGACTCCGCCCAATAATTCGATAAATAATTGGTTGCCGACATAAGGGTAAAGGCCAGAAGACCGATAGTAAGCGCTACTCCAGTTCTACGCCAGCGGTGAATAACTTCACTTAATCCGTAAGCACAGATCATGCCAAAATAGGGATAGAGAACATTGACGAAGCGCACCGCCCGATTTCCTCCCCCGAAAGATAAGAAAGCAAGAAAATAAATCAAAGGCACTATCAAAAGGATTTGCCGCGAAAACGATCTCTGCCGCACGTAGAAGAGCAGGGACAGAAAGAAGCCTAGGCTCAGCCACCAGGTCATTCCCCTGGGGAAAATATTAAATAGCACGGGGATGATCTTTTGATTCGATCCGTTTTGTGCAATCCAATGGTGATAAGCAAACTCTGTTCGAATAATCCCTAGACTCACAAAGAAATAGGGATTGGTGACCACAAAAACACAAAAAACTATTCCCACGATACGCGAAATATCCTTGAGATTCACGCGTCTTTCACGGTTAAGCAAGGCGACGATTGGAAATAAGACAAAAATACCGTAATTAAGACTCGTCCCCACCGCAAATCCGGACATTACGGCGGAACCCCAGAGATAGGCGCTTTTTCCGGAATTCTGAAATCGCAGAGCACTCCAAAAGGACATTAGGATCCATATCAAGGCTGCTTCATGGGGCTTCAACGTGCGAGCGACGGCAAGAGAATTCGGAAATAATAAAAAGAAAATAACGCTTAAGATTCCCACCGTTGTATTTTCCCATTCGCGCGCGGCATAAAAGAGAATGATGGCTGAGAGAATGTTGACCGCAGCCATCCACCCGCGACCCAACAGCCCGAATTTTCGAAATTCGAGGGGGTTCAAAATGTAGAAATTAATGTCTGGAGTTAAGTGCAGATACCGGATCCAGGAAGCCATTTTTAGAATTAAGGCGAAGGGGTAGAGAAACATCCCGCCATATTGAAAACTATGGGGGTTAAAATCCAATTTCTCCGGCTTCATGGTGGTTAACGGTCCCATGGCCGTGCTGATGTCTCCGCTTTCCAACAGGTAATGACGGTAGATGCGGAACAGCTCCACTCGATTGGTGCTCACCGAGATGATTTGCGACTGCGAGGAGAAGGATCGCTCTAAAGGATTCTTTTCAAAGTGTCCGATGTGCAGATTGACCGAAAAACCTTCGGATTGCGTTAAGCGCGAAATGTCCGATTCGATGGCCTCTTGCTTTCCGTCAAAAAGCAAATCAAGCATATGACCGTTGACGAGGCCGGCGTCAAACCCGATGATTGAATAGATCGTGACAACGGCGAATAGACATGCAAGCCAGAGCCGATTTTTTATGAGATTTCCCCTTTTCGCGTTACGACATCCTCGTAAATCGTTTCAAGTCTAGGAATTATGTTGTCCAAGTTGAAGAATTCTCGCACGCGCTTCAATCCTCGTTCGCCCATTTGTACGGCCTTATTCCGATCGATTAATACTGACTGAAGCGCGCGTGCCAACGCTTCCGGATCGGCGGGCTTGACCAAGAATCCGGTTTCTTGATCGGAAACCACTTCGGGGATGCCGCCGACGCGGGACGCCACCACCGGCAGCGACGCTGCCATAGCTTGCAATAAAACTATGCCGAATCCTTCAGATAAGGAGGGAAGCGCCAGGACGTTAAAACCCGGATAGATTTGCTCCAGATCGGCATGCGCGCCTATAAAATGGACCGACTCTTTAAGGCCTAATGTCTTAGCTAAGCGTTCCAGTGCGGCTCGATCGCGCCCCTCGCCGACAATGATGAGATTTAATAGCGGCATTATGGGCTTCAGGATCGCCACACTTTTGATGAGGTAAGAAATACCTTTGAACGCATCATCCAATCGCCCAACAAATCCAATCACCTGATGCGTCTCCCCCAGGCCCCAGGCTTTTCGAATGAATTTACCTCTATCCGCGGATGAGGACACCTGCTGATTTATTTCGATCGCGTTGGGAAGGATGGTAACTCGGTTTGCGATCCCTGGAACTCGCTGGACAAGATTGTCCTTCACTTTATTTGAAATGGCAATCACGGCGTCACTCTGTATCATCAAACGCCTTTCCAGGAGACGCACCGCGGGGTTCAGCCATTCGCCAGTGCCATGTTCATGCCAAACGACGGTATGATCGTCGCGAGTCAGACAAGCCAAGAGATTGGCCCGTAAAAGGTGAGCGTGAACGATATCGGGTCTACTCTGTGCCAAAAGCCTTTTCAAACGCAGGACTGCCCGAAAATCCCAGCCGCCCGAGGTGTAGAGCGGTGTGACCGCAAAGCCCGTCGCGCTCAATTGCTCTCCGATAGGTCCGTTGCCCTGAAGCGCGACCACGCTCACCTCGAAGCGGGATGGATCCAAACGCCTGGCGATGGCCGCCATCAACGTTTCGGCTCCTCCCCATTGGAGACCGATCGTGAGATGCAAGACGCGTAATTTTTTCAAGGAAATGTATAGTCGCGATCGATATAGACCCTGTGCCAGAGTTCGAGCATGAGAAGCGTCCAAAGTTGATGACTATGATCTGCCCGTCCCTGTTCATGTTCGTGCAGCATCTGCCGTATAGGATCGGCTTCGAAGTATCCGCGCGCTAACGCGCGATCGCTGATAATCATTTCTTTTAAATAAGCGTTCAATTCTTTTCTGAACCAACGGCCCATCGGTGTGATAAATCCTTGTTTTCCGCGCGAAAGAATTTCATCCGGAAGCCATCCCTTTTTTAAGCCGTGACGGAGAATCCATTTGGTTCGCAAAAGCGGACGCCATTTCAAGTCTGTTGGCAAACGCGCGGCCATTTCGACGAATTCGTGGTCCAGGAATGGGGAACGTGTTTCCAAGGAATTGGCCATGGAAGCGATGTCCATTTTCTTCATTAGACATTCCGGTAGGTAGGAGCTTAAGTCCGCCGACAAGTATCGGTCGAGCCAGTTCCGCGCGTCGGAAGAATTCAGAATATCGGCAATATAACGGGGCGAGATGTCCTGATTTACCTGCTGACGCACCCGCGGCGTGTAAAGATCGCGCTTCTGTTCCTCGGAAAAGACATTTATGAGTTCAAAATATTGATTCTCAGGCGTATCCGCCCCAATACTCAGAAAGCGTTTGAGACGCCACATCGCCTGCGTCGACTCATTTTTACCGGGAAAATGGCTCGCTAGGCCGGCGATCGAAGTCCGGAGCAATTGCGGCAGCTGGTTCCATAGCGTCAGGCATCCCATGGCGGCGTATCGGTAATAGCCGGCGAAATTTTCGTCCCCCCCATCGCCGTTTAGCGCCACTGTAACGTGTTTTCTCGTTTCGCGGGCCACAAAATAGGAGGGCAGGGCGCTGGGGTCGGCAAAAGGTTCGTCATAATGCCAGGCCAGGCGGGGCAGAATGTCGATCGTGTCGGGCCGCACGACAAAGTCGTGATGGTCGCAACCAAAACGTTTGGCAACCATCTGGGCATAGCGGGATTCGGACATGTCCTGATCTTCAAATCCGATGCAAAATGTTTTAACGGGCTTAGAGGAGCTCTCGCTCATCATCCCGACCACGATGCTGGAATCTATTCCCCCGGATAGAAAGGCGCCTAAGGGCACATCCGCGATCATGCGCAGCCGCACGGACTCCTTAAGTTTGTCGAATAATTGAGTGGTGGCTTCCGGAACGGAAAGCGATGTTTTCTCGCGGAACGACGGATGCCAATATGATCGAACGGACAAGTCCCCGTCCTTCCATATTGCGTAATAGGCGGGTGGTAGTTTTGCGATCCCTTTAAAAATTGTTCGGGGGCTAGGGATATACATATAGGTGAGATATAGATCCAGCGCCTGAAGGTCGATCTCCCGTGCGATGCCGGGGTGCTCTAATATCGCCTTCATTTCTGAGGCAAAGACGAACCCATTCGGCAGTTGGGCATAATAGAACGGTTTTTTCCCAAGACGGTCGCGCGCAACAAATAGTTCTTTTTTATGGCCGTCCCAAATGGCGAAGGCGAACATTCCCCGCAATTTATGAACGCAATCCGGGCCTTCGGATTCGTAAAGTCGGAGAAGGACCTCCGTATCAGAGTGCGTTTTGAAGCGGCATCCCAACTTTTCCAGCGTTTTTCGCAATTCGAGAAAGTTATAGATTTCGCCGTTGAAGGCAAGAATCGTTTTGCCATCATCACTGGGCATCGGCTGCGCCCCGCCGGTGAGATCGATGATGGAAAGCCGGCAGTGGCCCAATCCCACTTGCGAGTTGACATAGGTATTTTGCGCGTCCGGACCACGGTGGAGGAGTGTTTGAGTCATCCGGTTCAACAATGAATTGTCTATTGTTTGGCTGGAACTGGAAGTGTAAACGATGCCACAGAGGCCGCACATAGTTCTATGGTTGAATAATAGGCTTATTCGCCTGAATAAACCAGGCAAATCCCAGCCGTGGTCCAAGGAGCAATTCGAACCCATTTTCCGGAAACATCGGTTTTCCATACACCAAGAGGCCTCCGGGATGGGGTTTGTGAAAAAAGATCCGCATCAAGAGGTTTCGTACATATCCGCTCCATGGGAAAAATAGTTGGCTCAGTTGGAAGGAATCCTTGCGAAATTCTAAGTTGGTGAAACCCTGGAAGAGATCGCGGAGTTGATTGCCGCTGTAGACCCGGGTAATAGGATTTTTATTGACTCCGGGACTGGGTTTGCCTTCGGTTCGACGCCCGATCCATTCGGCTTCTGAGTAGCGAAATATATCTCCCGTGAGGAGGGCGGCCGGCACAATCTGGGTCCAATAATAGGCGGAATGACGGGCATAAAGCATGATGACGGCGCGTCCGCCGGGTTTAAGGATTCGAAAGACTTCCTTGATGCTTTTATCCGTGGACTCGGTATGGTGAAGGACGCCATTGCTGTATACGATGTCAAAGGTGCCATCTGGGAACGGTAAGGCCTCGGCATCCGCTTGGATGGCCCGACCGCTGCCACTCGGTACATCGCACAGGAGAGATAGTTTTTGGGCAGTAGATAATACGCGTTCCTGCGTAATGTCCACAGAGGTCATATGCGCGCCATGGGATCTAAAAAGAGCCGAATGCCCTCCGGCCCCACACCCGATTTCACAGACTTCTAGTTCCGAGAGCGATGACAGATCCATTTCAACAACCGCCATATGTCGGCGTTTCTGAAAAAGATTCTCCAAATCTTTCAATTGTTTAACCAATACCTCGGGCTGAAGGGACTGGTCATTATGGGAATACCATTGTTGATAAATATCTCCCCAAAATCGTTGAATGCGAGATTTTTCCGCCGATACATGATCGGCGAGGAGACGAATCGCTAATACCCCATTTTGATTTAGCATGGGATAGTGATGTCCGCAGCCGATGCATTCCAGAGAGTCCTCATTGCGACGAAGGGCGGAGAAACAGGAGGGACAGCGCAATCCACGCAAGAGGAGCTGAGTATTAGTCGAATTCATTTTAGAAGTGTTAGGCAAGCTAATTAAGGACGACGCTTCCGGAGTCCCACGATGACGTTTTTGGCGGCCTCAATTTCCATTAAATTGCGGGTTTCCTCGGCGTAGGTGCCCATATGACAAGTGAGGACGGTATTAGGACATTGGAGAAAGGGCCCATTGTAGGGCTCTTTAGAAAAGACATCCAACCCGGCACCTTTAATTCGCCCGGAGGCAAGGGCTGCCACCAGCGCATTTTCTTTAATGAGTTCGCCTCTTGCTGTGTTGATGAATACGGAGCCCAGCTTCATTTGGCCAAACTCTTTATCTCCCATCATTTCGCGCGTTTTTTCGTTGAGAGTAAGATGCATGGACACGATGTCGGATGATCTGAGCAGTTTGGGAAGCGAGACGAGCTGGATTCGGTGCTTCCGAACAAAGTTTTTATCCGGATATAACTCCAGCGCCAACACCTTGACGTTTAACGGCGTCAGCAGTTCAACCAGTCTTCTCCCTACTCGGCCCAATCCGACCAAGCCAATGGTCTTTCCATAGAGCAGGTTTCCCATGAGTGATTTCCAGGTTCCCAATCGGAAGGCCCGGTCAGCCTCCGACACGTGCCGGAATACGTTTAGAATCAGGCCAAAGGTGAGTTCCGCGACCGCCTCCGCGGGCGCATCGGCAGTTCGAAAGATTTGAATCCCGCGATGTTCGGCTGCCTTTAGATCGATGGAATCCAGTCCGGTCCCCACGCGTGAAATGACTCGCAACTGAGGCGCGGCAGCAAAAATATTGTCATCCAAAGTGTCAGTCGCCGCAATCATGCCAACAGCGCCAGATAGATAAAGTCGCACTTCATCGGACGTTAAGCGACGCCCATGAGGGTTCAGGACAGGCTGATATCCAGCTCGCTTTAAAATAGCGAGCGGCTCTGGGCTGTATTTGGAGAACGATGATGTTGAAATAAATATCTTGTCTGAGGTTTTCAAGCGGGATACGCTGCCTTTCTCATATAAATGCGCTGGGTTGATAACCGGATAGTCATAACAAGTTGATCATAAACAAATTGGGCGAACCAATAAAACCGACGAAGGACAGATACGGAAGCGGCTGACGCGGAAAGTTCTTTGGGGGGCCAATGTCCTTCAGCCAAAATAAGCCATTTTAAATTGAATAGAAATCGTTGTAATTCGATTTGTTGAGAATGGCCCGAAGCTTGCTCCAGCAGTTCTTGAAACAGTTGGGCTTGTGACAAGTGTCGAACCAACCGATTCTTACTCCAACTTTCCCGATGAATGGTCAATTCAAAAACAGGTTCATTAAGATAATCCAATTGATAGTGCATCGCGATTTGAACCCATTTGGCATAGTCCGCCGACCGAGTGCCCTTGAGGCTGAACGGACCGAGCGCGTCAAGACACGTTTTGCGCACGATTGCGGAGGTCTCAGGTACAAAATTGTAGCGGAGCAGGTTTTTAAAAACCCATCCCTTATAAGGGGGCCATATGGCGTGATACGTTCGAGGGCGAGGCTTGGATTTCCCATCCTTATAGTCCACGATGATCGCATCTCCAAAAATAAGGCCGATCTCAGGGCGAGTAAACAGCTTGAGTTGGCGTTCTAATTTGTGGGGCAACCACGCGTCATCCGCATCCATAAAAGCAATAAATTCGCCGCGTGCCTGCTTCAATGCCGAATTGCGCGCCGGAAATGGTCCTTGATTGATTTGACTCAAGAGAATGACCCGATCATCCTTTATCCGCTCAATAATTGACCGCGTTCCATCCGTGGACCCATCATCGACGATGAGAAATTCCCAGTCGCTGTAAGTTTGGGCGATAACGCTTTGAATGGCGCGTTCGACAAATGGCTCCGCATTGTAGACAGGCATTATGACGGACACTCTGGGCAAACGACCGGTTGAGGAATTCAACGCCAATAGACCCTTTCCGTAAATGGTGGGATGTACATTGAATGATGGACCTTGGACTGAAGGATCAGAAGGTCCATATCTTCATAGAAAACGCGATGTGTGTCCCGTTGGTCGACCAGTAAATGTTTGAAGAAATCTGTATCCGTTGCAAGAATGTGGCAGGGGTCCATGCTGGAACAATACCGAAATTCTCTGACAGTACGCGGATCCTGGTTGTTTGCCGCGAGTTCCTTTAGATTGAGATCCTTCAGTGGCTGTCTAAATTCAACAAAACTATCGTTCACTCGCTTCTGAATGACCAGGTAATCGGTAGTGTCAAAAGCGTAAGGAAACCGCCATATATTGGAACGATTCGCAATGAAAGCCGAGACATCCCGAGCCGTCCAGAAGCAAAGCGACGCCGAAGATGGGAGAAGGAGCTCGATAGTGAGCGCCACATGCCGATTTGCAGTCGTTTTGGCAGGGTTGTAGAAAGCGCTATTCAATACTCCGTACGCTCTCATGAGAATATACCCATTCAGGCACAGAATAAAATTACTCAATAGATAGGTTCCTAGCAAAAGGGAACCGAAGAGTAGTCCAATCCGTTTCTCCACATAGAAAATAAATCTGCCCGTTGGCTGGGAGGCGACCGCTCGCAAGGCCATCTGAGTGATGACGACAACAATCGATCCGATGATGGGGATAAAGTGATGGGGGCCCCCTCGTCCGATGAAAAGGCTGACATAATGCGGAAAAGGCGCAATGAGCAAAAGACCCCATTCCAAAGCTGAGGGTTTGACGTACTTTCGCATTCCCCACAGGACAACGGCTATAAAGCCGATATTGCTGGCAATAAGTCGAAGATCATCGATCAGTGTATGGACAAACTGAGAGCCGTTTGCAAGGGGGTTAAGAACGACGACATGCCATGTCATGCTTAAGTCGGAACGATATTGCATCGAATCCAGGTACCACTTCGCATCTTTCTGAAGCCAGAAACTTACGATTAGGAAATACCCAAGGCTGATAAGAATGAGCGCATACAGGGTGAAATGACGGCGTTTGGTCAAGAGGAGCAGACATAAGGCGTAACTTGCCATCCATAAGGCGCAGTCCTCCTGAATCAAACAAACGGCAAGACTGCACAAGAAGAATGGAAAGTAGCGCTTTCTTTGAAAGAAGAAATAGGACGCTAAAAATAGAGGAGTGGCATAGATGGGGGCGTGACCTTTGTAGGTAATAGCAGCGTAAAAGGTTCCCCAAAGCAAAAATAATCCGACCAGAAGAACGACCACGTTCCGTTTCAGATCCGGATTAGCGATGGTCGTCTCCGGCGTCGCAGGACAATAGGCCATCGCGCAGCAAAAAGTGATAACTCCCAAAACATTGTAGAGAATGGGGATCGCGTAAAAGGTGTTGAGCGAAGGGAGGAATTTATACGGGAATGCCGCTAGATAATTCATGATATTCATATGAATGGTGAACGCATGGGCGTAGGCATAGGGGGAGCTGATTTCACCGTTTGATGGAATGCGATAGAGTGAGGTTTGGAACAGCTTTCCATTCCAAAAGTTATACAGTCCTTGATGGTAGAAATCGACATCTCCCCATGAATAATCCGATCCATAAGTATTGAGTGTAGCGAAGAACAGTCCGACAATGGCGGAGAGGTAAACCAGAACGAAGCCAAGTGCGGGGCCAAAAAGTCGCTTATCACTCAGGTTGATTTTCATTTGCCTTGCTCTTCCAATTGGGATAGGAGCATGAGCGAATGCGGCTTGGGCGATGCCTCAATGATAATCTGAAATGCAAATAAAGAGGGGCGGAGTTTGGCGAGAAAAGAAGAACATTGACTGAGGCACCGGCCGATGAATCCCGAAAACACCAATTGAAATGGAACGCCAACGCCTTCGACTCTCCGAATTTCATAGCCGGTATCTCGCAGCATGCGACGAAAAGAGTGAAGCGTAAAGAGGCGTTTATGGGTGACATCGAGAATGCCTCGTTCGCCGTAGGTGAAAAAGCCGATGCCTAAGGATACCCTCACGCCGATAAAAGCCACATTACCGGTTGAAATCATAAATGTCGGAGGTTTTTCGCTTCCTGCGCTGTAGCGGCATTGGATCAAAAAGCGCTCCGGGTCGGACAAATGCTCCAAGACATCCAACAAGAGCACGTAGTCGAAGGAAGAAAGAGCCGTGGGCGGTCGCTCTTTTTCCAAATCCACTTGATAAAATTTATCTCCGGGGTAGTTTTCGACCGGCATGCTGTCCATGCCGACGACATAACATCCTTCCTCTTTTAGTTTTTTTGACACAAAACCAGGACCACAACCCAAATCCAGCACTCTGGCGGGCAATCGGAGTCTGCTGATGACTCTTTGATGACTGGAACCCCAGTAACTGGATTTGTCGCTATATCGTGTGTCGTGACTTAATAGGCCCCGGTACTGCATCGTGCAGAAAAAACCGATTCTCTGAAATCTGTATTTCAAACACGCTTTCACCGAATTCCAAAAGTAGGCTGCCTTTAATGACGGTTCCATCCCGGCCTTTGCGTCTTGCGCATAGGTAAATTCCGCGATAGCGGAGCCCAACGCGCAGGCCTGAAGCACGATTTCAACGTCAAAATGCTCTTCGTCAGAATTTAGTTCGAAAGGGATACGTGAGAGGAATTGAACACTAAATGCGCACGGCTTTTGATGCGACGATGATGCCTCTATCCCACTGATTTTGTATTCGATCGAATCAAGAGTTCGTCGGGTCGATCTGGACGGCCGAATAACGTCCGGCTTGCGATCTTCCCATATGCGTATGATGTCTTTAAGCGTGTTTTCAGAATACGTTTCTATACGAGGAAGATAGATCACGAGATCAAAGCCCTTTTCAATGGCGTAGCGATACCCAATCTTCTGATTACCCCCTTGTCCCATTCGAATAGGGCTTGATAAAATCGTTATGTCATTGCGGTTTTGAGTGACGGATTTGGGCATCAACGTCGACGCTGGGAGGTGCTCGGGAAGATCTTTAAGAATTAGGTAATGGAAATTGACGTTCTGTTCGAATGTCGTGGGTAAATTCTGAATAAAGGCCGATATTACCGATGTTTCACTATCCGTGGTGGCGAAGATCAATATGTTGTTCATGCGCGTATGGTTTCCCTATGAATCTTAGGCTGCGAGGCGCCAAAATGAAATTCATCATTCCATAATGGGTGACGAATATGCGCTGACCCATTCGATTCCGGCATGAATTCTATTTTCGATGTGTCTTCAGTAAAAAGAACTAAAAGATCGAGGCGATTGGATCCGATATAATTACCTCGTATCGTCGATGCCAGTGCCACTTGCTTCCTGCCATAGTCCGGCGAGTACCAGCCTTGGGGCGAAGGAGTCGATATACCCAATGGCCATTCAGCAGAAACGGCCTTATGATCTCTCAACAAGAGTACGCCGACTTCTTTATTTTTAGGGTACATCATCGTCCAACGGCCTGGTCCTGATTCTTTGAAAGCATTTGTTCCCCAATGCCAGCGTGCTTCAAAGTTGTGGGAGTCCTTACTCTTAACCCAATCCGTGACCCATACATACTCGGGAGCAGCGATAATTCGACGCTTTATGTGTAAAGAGGGGTCAATTCTGGCATATCCGGTATGGCGGGTCTCACATACCCACCAGCGATCGATAAGCTGTGGTTCTGAAAGTTCAGCGGTCGCTTTTCGGTAGTCCTCCGCATAGAGTGGTGCTAAGAAATCGGCCACGGGGTATGGAGGCAACCCGTCAATAGTGAGGGTATTGTGTCCTTCTGAACTTCGAAAATATCGCCACCATTTGTCGTAATTGTAGGAAAAATTCCCTGAATCGATAAGAATCTCCTGTCCTGCGTGCCAAAGACTGACAGAAGACGCGTCCGCATGTCCGTGACGGAAAACCTCTCCTCTCGGGTCTGAGTGGACGAGGAGATGAAGCGTGTTGGTTTGATAGCCAGAAAACCCTGTGAATGGAAAATAAAACGATCGTGGCCCCATTGATTCGGAAAAAATATCAGGTGTTTTGTTGGCAATGGATGGCGCGACATACCAACGTGCACTTTCACTCAGCGGTTCTGAAACGGGAAATTGAAAGAATATTTGGCCGACGCCGACCATGCCTCGCAGAGCGGATAACGGAATATCCGGGCTCACATCGCCCACTAATGGAACACTGCCGTCCGCTCGTAAGAATTTAGAAGAGGCGTCAATCATCAATTTGAGGCGATCTACACAAGGGGCAGCTAATTCGCGTTTCGATTGCCGCGCGAGGATGGCAGCTTCCACGTAAGTTCGGGTGAGTAGTAGATGGTATGGAATGGATTGCTCGCCCAATACACCATCCGGCAATACTTGTCGAGCCATTTCCCTTTCAAGGATGGTTTTTCCCAGTTTCCGAAACGATTCCAGTTCAAAAAGCGAACCCATCATATATAAGGCACGCGCATTGTTGATGAGATGATTGTGAATAACCCTCGTTTCGAGATGTTCCAACAGCCACCGCGCATGAAGCTCCAGCTGATCGGACAATTTTGGAAATGTCGATTTTTGGAAATCCGGTGAATTCCATAGCAGTGCAGAACAAAAGCACCATTGAACGATACGTTCACTAACGGAATAACTTTCCCAAACGGGATCGCCAGAAGTGGGTGGATTGGACTGTATCCAATTGTCCAAATAATTCGAGAAACAGCGAGCGAATTGCGGTTCCCTGCTGTAAGCCCATGCCTTCGCTAAAATGGTCCCAAAAGCCCACCGATTTAAGCAGAATAAATGCTCCTGATCATTCACAGAGGGTCGCCATCCTGCGTTAGAAAAGATAACGTCGTAGCCCGTCGATAAGGGGATTTTTCCATTCGTCATCTCGCGAGCCTGGCTCATAATCGAAGCCACCTGCTCGGGAATTGTTTTGCGGGCGTAATCCGCGATGGCCTCCACTTCGTTGGGCTGAATATAAAAGTTTGAAAAATGCGGCTGAAGTACGGCCGGCAATTCTGATAGGGGTACAGTTAGCATCTCCTGGGATTCTCTTGACGTCCGAATTTTATAAAGCGATACAATCCATTCGAGTGGAATAAGGAAGAACGAGGCCTTGTTATGACGCCATCGCCAACGCACATAGTTGGTCGTTTCATCGCTAAAGAAAAAATAAAGAAGCGGTTTCATGGGAGGACGCCCCTCGCAAGAAGAAAATTGTAGAGGCGCGAATTTGCTGACTCAGCTCCTGTGGTCATCTGGTCGGTCACTGCTCTATCCCAATGTTGACGTCGC
>Ga0206804_10055_pt2 | contig 18990 bp, 11 predicted proteins | sample Alteio_BWOrgCont_62_FD_152888 | JGI IMG/M metagenome (GOLD analysis project Ga0206804, IMG submission 152888) | Enriched cells from forest soil in Barre Woods Harvard Forest LTER site, Petersham, Massachusetts, United States -... | ecosystem: Environmental > Terrestrial > Soil > Temperate forest >... | reverse complement strand
AGGTGGATGCCAGCGGCGCGGGCCTTGGCGGTGAGGCGGGCGACGGCGCTTTCGACGTCGGCGGGCGCGGTCTGCATGAGGTCGGCGAGCTCGTCGATGATGACGACGATGTAGGGGAGTTTGTCGGGGATGATGAGATCGTCGTCGCGCGGGACGCGGATAGGCGGGCTTTGCGGTTCATCGGCCTCGTCGTCGGCTTCTTCTTCAGGGTCGCCCTGGACTTCGAGGAATTCGAGCTGGGGCGAGTCGGCGGCGGGAGCGGGCGCGGCATCGCGGTTGCGGGAGTTGAATCCGCCGATGTTGCGGACGCCGACCTTGGCGAGAATTTTGTAGCGCTTTTCCATTTCGTTGATGACCCAACGGAGCGCGAGCATGACTTTCTTGGGGTCGGTGACGACGGGGACGACGAGGTGCGGGATGGAATTATAGACCTGCATTTCGACCTGCTTGGGGTCGATGAGGATGAGGCGCAATTCGTCGGGGGTGAACCGGAAGAGGAAGCTCATGAGGATGCAATTGATGGCGACGGACTTGCCGGAGCCGGTGGTGCCGCCGATGAGAAGGTGGGGCATGGCGGCGAGATCGGCGACGAGGGTCTGGCCGTAAACGTCCTTGCCGAGGGCGATGGGGATTTTGGCGTTGGTGTTGCGCCAGTCCTTGCTTTCGAGGAGTTCGCGGAGGAAGACGGCGACTTTGTTGGAGTTGGCGATTTCGATGCCGACGGTGTCCTTGCCGGGAATGGGGGCGAGGATGTTGATGCGCTCGGCGCGAAGGACGCGGGAGAGGTCGCGCTTGAGGCTGGTGATTTTGTCCACGCGGACGCCTTCGCCGGGGAAGACTTCGTAGCGGGTGATGGTGGCGCCGGGGGTGATTTCGCGGCCCTCGGCGGCGACGCCGAAGCGCTTGAGGGTGTCGATGATGAGGGCGAGATTGCGGTTGAGCTGGTCTTCGCTGAGGCCGGCGTCGCGGGCCTTGCCGGCGGGCGCGCTGAGAAGCTGGAGCGAGGGGAGGACGTAGTCGGGATGGGGGACGAGGTCGGTGGGGTTGATGGCCACGGCGCTTTTGTCGCTTTTCTTGGCGGGGGCGCGTTCGGGCTTGGGATGCATGGGGACTTTGACGAGGGGTTCGGGTGGCGCGGGTTCTTCCTCTTCTTCGTCTTCGTCGGGACGGCGGATGGTGAATTTGGTCTGCGGCGGTTCGACGGCGACGGGGGCGGACTGGGCGGCGGCGCGTTCGAGTTCCTCGATCTTGCGCTGGTTTTTGCGGCGGAGGGCTTCGAGCTGTTCCTGGGGCGGGGCGTTGGCGAGCCGCTCTTCCTCGCTACGGACTTTCCATTCGCGGTACCAGGAGAAGGCGTTGAGGGCGGTCATGACGGGATTGACGTTGAAGAGGTAGATGGCGGAGATGCCGAAGATGGTGGCGAAGACGATGGCCGCGCCGACTTTGCCGAGGGCGTAGGGGACGGTGAGTTGGATGATGTAAAATCCGACGATGCCGCCGGGGCTGTCGATGTTGGCGAGGTTCTTGATTAATTCATGGCCAATGGGTTGGAGCTCGAGCAGGGCACAGCCGCTGGCGAGAAAGAAAAGGAGCGATACCGGTTTCCAAGTCCACTTGATTTCGACTCCCAAAAAGCTGCCGATGCAGCAAAAGAGCGCGAGAATGGGAAACATGTAGGCGCCGAATCCAAATCCGATGTAGAGCATTCCGGCGAGGCCGGCCCCGACATCGCCAATGAAGTTGGAGGGGTCAGGTTTGGGGGGGTAGGTGTTGAAACCAAGGTCGCGCCAGTCGTAGGAGAAGAGGGAAAGAAACGTGACGATGTAAACCGCGAGCCAGAGAAAACCGATGACCTGCTTGAACAGGGGGAGGCTGGCGAGATTTTTTGGCCAGGCTTGGCGCTGCGAGACGGCACTACTCTGCATGAGGTAAACTAGCGATTCGACTCGGGGGAGTCTATCTGAAATTGGGTCAGGCGAGGGACGAAGAATGCGATCCGGGGCGGCATCAATTTTAGATCGCCCCTTCAGGGCTTGGGCTTTTCTCGCCGTAACCCAGGGCGTTGCCCTGGGCTTTGGTTAGGTCGCCCCGTTGGGGCTTGAGTCCCGAGTCGATGATTCGTCGAAGTATAGTCCGATTTGATTGGAGGGACGCGCTCCCGCGCGTCCGCGGACGACCGGGAGGTCATCCCTCCAGACCGAGGTCTGTTTCTAGTCTGCTGCAAATGAGCCCATGCGGCGTCTTCCTCGGGTCGGTTCCAGTCTTCAGCAAGGGCTTTTTCGCTGAGCAGTGCGGTTTCAATGAACTCGTCTTCCGGCATAACGAAATCAAGACGCGGCGGTGGAAGGGAGTTCTTCGTCGGGATTGACGCCGAGCTGGATCATCTGGGGCTTGATGATGTCTTCGTAGCACTGGGGGCAGATGGAGTGGCTGAACTTGGCCTCGGAATGCTTGCCGACATAGGACTCGACCTGCTGCCAGTAGTTTTGGTCGTCGCGGATTTTTTTGCAGTAGCTGCAGATGGGGAGGAGGCCGCCGAGCTGCTTGACGTTGATGAGGGCTTCTTTGAGTTCAGCGACGCGCTCGGTGAGGGCCTGTTGGAGTTCGACCATTTGCTTGCCGATGCCGACGCGGGCGAGGAGTTCGGTTTTGTCGAACGGCTTGGTGATGTAATCGTTGGCGCCGCCCTGGAGGCCGGCGACGATGTCCTGCTTGCTGTCGCGGACGGTGAGGAGGATGAGGTAGATGGGCGGGGCGTCGGCGATGGCGCGGGTCTGGCGGCAGACTTCGATGCCTTCCATTTCGGGCATCTCCCAGTCGATGAGGCCGACGATGGGGCCGGTCGCTCCCTGGAGGATCTGGAAGGCTTCCGTACCGTTGGCGGCCTCGAGGACGTCGTAACCGTCGGCGGCAAGGAGCGTGCGCAGGAGCCTGCGGTTGACGTCAAGGTCATCGGCGACGAGTACAATCATAATAAAAATGGATGAGAACCGGGCATCATCATACTAGTTCATGTATCCGGTTCACGCAAAATCTGCCGGGTGACTTAATTATTAGGAAACTTCGGGGGTAAAGCCGCGGCGCATGGTGTTTTCGGTGCAGACGCGCATTTCGGCGAAATTGAGGAGGTAACCGGGACCGCCGGCCTTGGTTCCGGCGCCGCTCATTTTGAATCCGCCGAAGGGCTGGCGATCGACGAGCGCGCCGGTGCAGGGGCGATTGAGGTAGAGGTTGCCGACGCGGAATTCCTCGCGCGCCTGCTGGAGGTGACTCGGGCTGCGCGAATAGACGGCGCCGGTGAGGGCGAAGGCGGAGTTGTTGGCGACGGCGAGGGCGTGGGAAAAATCGCGGGCGCCGAAGACGGTGAGGATGGGGCCGAAGAGTTCGTCCTGCATGAGGTGATGGTCCGGGTCGGCGACTTCAACGATCGCGGGCGGCACGAACCAGCCTTCTTCCGATTCGGCGCTGCCATGATAGATGAGCTGAACGTCGTCGCCGAGTTCGCGAATGACTTTGCCAAGCCGGTCGTAGCTGGCTTCGTCGATGACGGGAGGAAGGAGGCAATCGGCGCGGGCCGGGCTGGAGGGGACGAGGCCGACGACGGCGAGACGGAGACGGTTGAGGAAATTTTCGCGGATGGTGCCGACAACGATCAAACGGGAACAGGCGGAGCATTTCTGGCCGGCATAGCCGAAGGCGCTTTTGATGACGCCGGTGACGGCCTCGTCGAGGTCGGCGTCGTCATCGACGATGATGGCGTTCTTGCCGCCCATTTCGCAGACGACGCGCTTGATCATGCTTTGACCGGGGACGATTTCGGCGGTCTGGCGGAGAATGGCAGCGCCGACTTCGCGGCTGCCGGTGAAGGCGACCTGGACGACGTCGGGATGGCGGACGAGGGCATCGCCGACGATGGCGCCGTCGCCGGGAAGGAGCGCGAGGACCCCGGCGGGAATCCCCGCGTCAAGCGCGTGCCGATGAAAGGCGTGGGCGATGGCGCAGGACTGCCTGGACGGCTTGAGGAGGACGGCATTTCCGGCGACGAGCGCGGCGGTGGTCATGCCGCAGAGGATGGCGAGGGGAAAATTCCATGGGGCGATGACGGCGCAGAGGCCGCGGCCCTCGTAGGTGAGGGAGTTGGCCTCGCCGGGGAGATGGCCCTGGGCGCGCGGGCGGAGTTCGACGAGGGACTGGCGGGCGTAGTAGCGGCAGAAATCGACGGCTTCGGCGACATCGGCGTCGGCTTCGCGCCAGGGCTTGGCCTGCTCGTGGACTTCCATGGCGGTGAGGAGGAGGCGGTCCTTTTCGAGTCGCGTGCCGAGGTCGTTGATGCGGACGGCGCGGGTTTCGAGGGGCAGATCGCGCCACGCGGGCCATGCTTTTTGGGCGATGGCGATGGCCTCTTCGACGTCATGGACCGTGGCGGAGTTGGCGGATGTCGCGATGCGGGTCTTGGAACTGGGATTGACGTGAAAGAGCGCGACGCCGTGGGATCGCGGCTGGCCGTCGATGACGATTGGGACGTGCCAAGGCATCTGCTTGTCGGCCTGGGCGATGGCGCGGGTGAAGGCGGCGGCGGTTTCGTCCAGGGTAAAGTCGGCGAGCGGGCAATTGCGGAAGGGCGTTTTGAGATCGCGCATCGAATCGGACGGCGTGGCCGGCGAGGTCCCGGGGTGTGGTTCCGGCGGGGCCATGAGCTGGTCGATGTTGACGTGATCGTGATGGCTGAGGCGGAGGAAGCTGGAGTTGGCGGTGTTTTCGAGCAGCCGCCGGACGAGATAGGCCATGCCGGTAAGCAGGTCGCCGACGGGCGCGTAGAGGCGGACGCGATGGCCGAGATCGCACATGAGGTCGCGTTCCGGCTCGGCCATGCCGTAGAGCATCTGGAGTTCAAAGGCGCCCGGTTGGAGGCCGAGCTTGTCGGCGTAGGCGAGGGCGACGGAGATGGTGCGGAGGTTGTGGGTGCCGAAGGCGGAATGGATGGCGGTGCGATGGTCGAGCAGCCGGCGGATGAGGCGTTCGTAGTTCGCGTCGGTCTGGGCCTTTTGGGTGAAGACGGGGCAGGGGTAGCCGTTGAGGCCCGACTGGACGACTTCGTAATCCCAGTAGGCGCCTTTGACTAAACGGACAGTCAACGGTGTGCGGCGCTTGTCGGCAAGGGCGGTGAGGCGGTCGAGATCGTGGTCGGCGGTTTTGAGGTAGGCCTGGATGACGATGCCGAGGTGGGGCCATGAGGCGAAATCGGGATCGAGCGCAATGCGCTCAAAGAGGCGGTAGGTGATTTCGTGGAGGTTCCATTGCTCGAGGTCGAAGTTGATGAACGCGCCGAGTTCCTTCGCGCGGAGCAGCAACGGGCGGACGCGCTGGAGCAACCGCTCGACGCCGCCGTCGGTATCGGCCGGATCGAGAAGGTGGTCCATGGCGGAGAGCTTGAGCGAGATGTTGGCGCGGGGGATGGGGCCGGAGGGGCCGTTGTCGAGGATGGCGGAGGGCATCCAGAGCGCGGTTTCGCCGGGAAGGAACTCGATGAGGTCGGCGTAGCGTTGGGCGTAGGTGTTCGATTCGGCGACGTTGACGGTGGCTTCGCCGAGGAGATCGACGGTGAAGCCGAAGCCATGGTCCCAGAGCTTTTTCAGTTGGGACCGGGCGTGGAGGGCGTCCTGGCCGACGATGAAGCGCTCGGCCATGCTGCGAACACTTTTCCGGATGATGTGGGCGGAGATGGAGGCCGCGAGGGGATTTGCCGTGGCGCGCAGGGCGAGGCCGAGGGCGGTGGGGAGGTTGCGGCCACGGGCGAGGAGGTATTCGCGAGCGTGGCGAGCGATTTGTTCGCTGGTGGAAAGCGCGGGCAGGGCGTCGATGAGGCGAAAGAGGTCGGTCTTGAGGGTGGGGTCGCGCATGGCCCAGTCGAGCATGAGGCCCTGCCAGTAAGCCGCCTCGAAAACAGACGCCTTTTTGCCTTTGAGCCGATGGAACAAGTTATGCCCGAGGCGCTGGACGTCGTGTTCGAGGAGGATGTCGCTCGCATCGGGCATCTGTGGTAATTGCGCGGCGAGATCCATTCTGGAGGGATGGTAGAGGTCTTTGATGACGGGAGCAATCCGTTCTGTCGCAGGCTTGAGCAAAAGGAAGAGGAGGCTAATTCGCGGCGGCGACTTACATTATTGATGTGTATCTTGGGGGGCGTCGGAATCGTTCATTGTGGCTAATAGTATGTATTACGGAAACGTAATACTTGACTATCCGGTAAACTAAACGATGATTAGTTTAAATCAGAACAGTTAATCGCTTATGAGTATCTCCCCCGTATTTATGTTTGCGCCGGTGCCGCTGACGAAAGAGTACAGCCCCTTGGCGCATGCTGCCGCTTTAGCCCGCCGTCGTATGGCCGACAATCCAATTGTGGCAGTTCCGCGACATCGCATTCCGCCGCCAGTGAAAAAAGAGGCTGTGGCTGCGGCTCGAGCCTGAGTTCGACCGCGAGCTGGAGGCAGTTTAAGTGACTGCCCTATTTATCTGCTGCTAGGAATTCAGCTTACCCGCTAGTAGGATTGGGATTCCACCGGTTTTGAAGCAGCGTGAAGGGGGGAATGAAGCGGATACGCTCGCTTATCCGGCGATCATTGTGGATTATGCGCGGCAGCGGGTGGAAGCGCTCGCGTTCCAGCAATGACCGCCGATTCCCCCACGCCCGCCGAAGAACCGAAGCCGCCTGCGCCGCGCCGCCGGCATAACTGGCACCGGATCCGCGTTTATTCGTACAGCATTGTGCTGATGCTGACGATGTGGTTTTGCGACACGGTGGTGACGATCCGGCTCCATCCCGACCGGCTGGTGGCGGGGATGCTGGCCCAACTTCCATTTCCCGCGAGCGTCGGGAAGGTCTCTTGGCTCAATCGCCGGACGCTGGAGCTCGACGACGTGAGGTTGGGCGACATGGCGAATCCGCAATGGCCGCAGTTTTTCTACGCGGATGCGATTATCTTCACGGCGAGTCCGTTCGGGATGCTGCGGCATCATGTGGCGAAGGTGCAGATTTTCGGGGGCCAGCTTTATACGAAGCCTCTCTATGCCGCGATGGACCAAATTCCCGCCGGTAACGGCAAGGGCCTCGATTGGGTAATCGGAAGACTGGAGCTGAACCGATGCACGTTTCTGTTGAATAACCTGATCGCGAACACGGCGATCCCGGTGCGGCTGGGCGTGCGGCATCCGGCGATATTGACGATGCTTCGGTTGGGGGAGCCGGATGCGAGTCCGGAGATGAACGAGGAACGGACGATGGAGGTCGGCACGATCAGCATTCCTTCGCCGTTCGACCCGATCGTGCCGGTGCTGGTCTTTCCGCTGACGCAGGTTCGCTATACCTACTCCGAAGTCTGGCATCACCATATCCGCGCGATCGAGATGATCCGGCCGACGATTTACCTGGGGGAGGACCTGTTTTGGTTCACGGACCAGTTCAAGAACCAGCGCAAGGAAACACCGGCGCAGGGCCCGAAGTCACCGTGGGAGGTGGGCCGTTTTTCGGTGCGCTATGGACGGCTGGCGGTGAGCGCGTTCGGCCAGCCGGTGGCGCGTCTTCCGTTCTTTTTCGAGACGCAGGTGGATAACATCCGGATCGATCAACTCGACCAGATCAGCGCGAAGAGCAACATTGCGATCACGAACCTGACGCAGGATTATCCCGACTATAAGGTCAAGCTCGTGAATTTGCGCGGCAACCTTTATTTTAGTTGGCCGCCGACGGATGCGAACGCGAACAATGTGGTCAATACAATCGAGATCGATGAGATTTCCTGGAACAATATTCCGGTCAAGAAGGTGAGCGCGACGGTGACGTTCGACCCGAACGGGGTCTATGGAAGGTTGACCGACGGAACGTGCGAGGGCGGTCTGTTGAACGGGAACTTCGAGTTTTATTACACGAAGGGATTTACGTGGAACGCCGATTTTTTCGCGACGAAGATCAACTGCCAGCCGATCGCGAAGAAGTTGGCGGGGAAATATATCGACCTGACCGGCGAGCTTGACGGGAAGATTGCAGTCCAGGGCAAATCGACGGAAATCCTGAACTGCGCCGGTTCGCTTAATCTGCCGAGTCCCGGGTTGCTGGAGATCAAGTCGATGGACGATTTGCTGAATCGAATCCCGCCCGACATGATCAAGCTGAAGAAGGATGCGATCACGCTGGCGGTCAATTCGTTCAAGACTTATCCGTATGATTCCGGTCTATTGACGCTGAACTACAAGCCGAGCGGGGGGCTGAGCCGGTTGAAGTTGGATGGACCTCGTGGCGCGCGGCAGTTCGAGATTTATCTGCATCCGTGGGGGGATGATTCCGGAAATCCGGGCGAGGCTGCAACGACGGCGACGGGCGGAAACTAGAAATCGGCGTGCTTCGGCTTAGACGAGGGCGTAGCGTGAATGCGTGAAGCCGGTGGGTCTTTATGTCGCCAGTTAAGATACACGCGCCGGAAGAGATGCTCGACTTATGAAATACAAGGAACCCCAAATCCTGTTGGATGTGCGAAAGATCAAAGCACAACTCCATAAGAAGATAGAGGTCGAGGGGATGGATGCTTTCTTCGGGCGGATTAATCGGCGTGCGGGGAAAATGAAGCCCAGAGTTTCAAAGCACAGCCGGTAGTGACACGGTCCGCCGCCCCTGCTGGGGCGGTTCTTTTTTTGTCATTTTACCGGTGGTTTCACCACCGGCTAATTTCCTACGGCCCTCCGGGCCGTTATGAGGCGAGGCCGTAACGGCGGCGACGGGCGGAAACTAACTTGGCGGAGTTAGTTCGCGAATTTGGAGGTGCGCTGGAACAAGAAGTCGGAGCCGGGTCCGGTAAGGAAAAAGTTGTTGCTGAGCTGGGAGATTTCTTTTTGGACGATCATTTCGCGGAGCGTTTCGACGTCGGTAGTTTCGACGAGCTTGACGAAGCCAAATTGGTGGAGGTCGTAGAGATGGAGCTTGGCCAATTCTTCGGGCTCGCCGAGGTAGTGCGCCAGGTCCTCGGAGCGGACGCCCCCGGCGAGAAGCTGGCGGCTTTTGGAGAGGAATGCGTAGAGCTCGGGGCTGAGATCCGCGATGGGCTGCTGGGGTTCGAGAAGGTAAAAGAGTTCCGGGTGCAGGACGGCGCTGTATTTGGCCTGCTTTTCATCTGCGCGCATGGCGAGTTGCAGGACGAGTTCGTTAATCGGAACGGAGTGGCTGATGGAGACGATGGGCTGGGGCGCGAACTCGAATGAGCCGTTTCCCGTTTCGACCACGAAGCCGAGCTCGGCCACGACTTGCGCGGGCGAAGTGAGATAATTGTCGCCGATGTGGAGGCCGTGCGCCCGCGTGTCGGACAAGTCCAACTCCATCGGATGATATTCGAGCGCGTCAAAGAGGCGAAGACGACCGGTCCTGCTCCCGATGAGGAGCAAAACTTCCGGGAGCGGAAATTCGGTGAGGTGACCTACGAGCGGCATGGGCGTGAATATTGAACGACAGTCAAACCTTGAGACTTTAACCAAATGTTCGGCGGATTGTCCACGCCGGATTAATTGGAGGCGAAAACCGTGACGATCGAAGGTTGCCAATGGCGCGGACATCGTTAGAATGCGCGGAACCATTTCGATTTTCGCCTGAGGCGCTTGTCGGCACTTTCCGTGAATTTTCCCTTGAGTCATCTTCGTTTATCCGTGTTCCTGGCCATGGCGTGCATGCTTGGCGGCTGCTCGCCGACGATCAACCTGGCGACTCCGGAACCGATCAAGGTCGATGTGGGGGTGCGGCTGGACGTTTACCAGAAGACGGCGCCGACGAAGGCGAAGGACGAGCAATCGAGCCTGCAGATTGCGGCGAACCGGCGGCTGCGTTCGGGTGAAATTCAGAGCTTGAAGAGCGACCGGGTCATTGGGGAGGACCGCGATGGCTATCTCGATATCCGAACGAAGCCAACCGATGCGAAATACCTGGCTTATGCCCAAGGAGTGGCGGACGCCGAAAATGCGGACCGCTCGTACCTTTACCTGTCGAATGCGCAGTCCCAGAACAAACCTTTGGAATCGATCGAACGCGAGTATGCTCAATTATGGAGCGATCGCGCGTTTCCGGGAGAATGGGTACAGAAGGAAAACGGAACTTGGATCCAAAAATAATGTCAGACCAGGGATCCGTTGACCCACGACATAACGGGCACTCGCCAGCGGCGGCCCATTCTGCCCCGGCAGCGGGCGGGCGGGGCCTGCCCGTCAGGCGTCTTTACTCGCGGCGGCATGCCATTATCAGCCTGCTTTTCTGGATTACGGTGGTGGCGGTCTTCGTGCCGCTGGCGATTCAGTTTACGAGTCGGATCCAGAGCACGCTGAGCGGGACGAAGGGCACGCCGTCGGAATTTGTCCGCATCAACGTGGTGAAGAATTTCTCGACCGCCCTGGCGTTTCCCACCGCGATTGTGTGGGATGCCAAGGGTATTCCGCCCGCCGATGCGGACGCGGCCTGGAAAAACCTCCTCGAGACAATCCGCTCGGATTCGTCCGTGAACGATGTGACGGACGGCAACCTGATGGTTGAGAAGTGGCCCCGCAGCGACTGGCACGCCGCCTTTGTCGCCGTCAACGCCCAAACCTACGGCGAGGCGGAGAAGGTGGTGCCGAAACTCCGCGCCGATGTGGCAAACCTCACGTTTCCCGGAGCGAAACCGTGGGTCACGGGCGGTCCGGCGCTATTTCTCGACCTGAATCTTGCCTCGACGGAATCGCTGCGGTCGGGGGAATTGATTGCGTTGCCGGTGGCGTTTGTGATCCTGCTGCTGGTCTTTCGTTCCTTCGTGGCGGCGTTTCTGCCTGTGTTGGTGGCGACCCTGGGCGTGGTTTGCACGCTGGGTATGCTTAGTTTTCTGGCGATGCCCCACACGTGGCTGCCCTGGCTTCCGGCGATGGGGGTGACGTTTTTTGTTCCGAACCTGGTGACGATGATCGGCTTGGGGGTGGGCATCGACTACTGCCTGATTTACCTGGCGCGTTACCGGCGCGAGCGGGCGAACCATCTCACGCCGCAGGAGGCGTTGCGCCTGACGCGGCAGACGGCGGGCAAGACGGTGCTCGCTTCGGCGGTGCTGGTGATGAGCGGATTCCTCACGCTGCTTTTCATTCCGCTGGAATTTTTCACGTCGATCGCGGTGGGCGGGATGCTGGTCGTGGCGAGCGTGGCGCTGGCGACGCTGAGCCTTCTGCCGGCGATGATTTTTCTGGTCGGGCCGTGGCTTGAATGGGGGAGTTCGATCTTGTGCCCGTCGGGCCGCGTGAAATGGGGAGCGCAATTCCTGAACAACTGGGGGCTGTTGGTCCTGCGCCGGCGCTGGAGTTGCGTGATCATCGGGCTCGCCATCCTGACCTTTTTGGCGGTGCCGTTTTGGCGGCTGAAGATTGCGTCGGTTGAGGCGAAGAATATTCCGTCGCAGTCGGAATCGCGGCAGGGGTATGAAAGCCTTTCGGAAAACCTGGGCGCGGGGTGGATGATGCCGGCGACAATTCTCGTGCAACATCCCTCGAAGGACTGGATGACGGGGGACGGCCTGACCCAGGAGAAGGCGCTCGTGGACAAGCTCGGCGAGCTCTCCAATACGGAGAAGGTGCTGACCGTGTCGGACAGCGCGGGTTCCCGGCGCTCGCAGCAGATGCGGATGGGGTTGCTGACCAGTTCGGTGGACCCGTCGCAGAGCGTGATTCTTATGCTGAGCAAGACCGATCCGCAATCGCCCGAGGCGCGCGACTGGCTGGACAAGATCACCAAGGTGCTCAAGGATTCCGAGGCTGGCGGCACGAGTTACTCGCTGGGAGGTTTGCCGGCGGTGACGCATGCGGCGGATAACGTGATCATCGGCTCGCTGCCGATGGTGATTCTCGCGACGTTGCTAAGCACGTTTGTCCTGCTGACCGCGTTCATGCGCTCGGTGCTGGTTTCGCTGAAGGCCATCGCGCTGAATCTGATTTGCGTGATGGCGGCGTACGGTTTTCAGGTGATTTGTTTCCAGGAAGGATGGGGCGCGCGGCTTTTCCATCTGTTCCCGACGGACGGGTTGAATACGGTGGTGCTGGTCATCTGCTTTTGCGCGTTGTTTGGGCTGTCGATGGACTATGAGGTGTTCATCCTGAGTGCGGTGCGGGAGAGCTGGCTCGATAATCACAATATGAACCTGGCCGTGCAGGAAGGGCTGCAACGCGTGGCGGGAATCATTACTTCCGCCGCGTTCATCATGATTGCGGTTTTTCTCTCCTTTGCCTTTGGCGATGTGGTGGAGATTGAGCAGTTGGGGGTGGGGCTTTCATTTGCGGTTCTTCTCGATGCGACGATTATTCGGCTGCTCCTTGTGCCCGCAATCATGGCCCTGATGGGCCGTTATGCCTTCTGGTTCCCCGGCCACAAGCTGCCGGTGGCCGAGCGGCATCCGCGCGGGCATCATTATCACGGCGAGAAATTGACCCCGCCGGAGGAAGTGAAGCGGGTGGGGGGATTGTAGAACCGATCAGCCGGAAATCTTAAGGAGCAGTTCAACCGCTCTCTTCGCCTTCTATCGTTTCAAAAGCATGAAAACGAAGCATCCTTCAGCAGAAGCCACAATTTTCCAACATGCGCGGTGGATTTGGCCTGATAGTCACTATTGGGATCTCACCAACGGTTATGCGCTCTTTCGCAAAGAATTTACTTTGGAACGGATTTCGCGCCTCCACCCGCTCTTTATCACCGCCGATCAATCGTACCGTCTTTTTATCAATGGAACTTATGTCGCCCGTGGTCCGGCGCGGGGATTTCAGGCGAAATGGCCCTATGACGAAATCGATGTGCGTCCTTATCTGGCCAAGGGCCGGAATGTGATCGCGATACGGGCCTTCAATCCGGGCTTCAGTAATTTCCAATATCTGGCGCAAGGTTATGCCGGGGTTCTTCTGGCGGCCCGCTGGGGAAAGGTGAACCTGGTCAGCGACCAGACGTGGAAAACCATCCGCCAGAAAGGGACGAGTCGGGATACGGCTCCGTCAAGTATGCAACTTTTCCCGCAAGAACATATCGATTTGCGGATGGAGGCCGATTGGATCGCGCCGGACTACGACGACAGTTCGTGGAGTAATCCGCTGGAGCGTCCATGGAACAGCGCGCCATGGTTCAGCTTGGAGGCCCGTGGCATTCCGCAACTACGGGAAACGGAAATGTCCCCCACCGCACTCTTGGGAACAAGTGAAGGGGTTTCCGCATCCGGCTACCGCGACGTGCGGGATGTTGTCGCACTGCGTTTTGCAGAGGAGCGCGGTCATCAGCCGGCATCCTTGACTTTCGATCCACTTACCGTGACGGCGACAGGCGAGGGTCGTTTTCGAAGCTATCTTTTTAATTTCGGAAGAACCGTGGTGGGCAGCCTGGTATTTGAGATCGAGGATGCGGAGGGAGGAGAGATCATCGACACGCATCTGGCGGAGACCATTGACGCGGCGACCTTGACTCCCGATTTGGCCATTCCGAGCAATTGTCGGATGGCGTTTGGAGATCGTCTGATTGCTCGCAAGGGGACGACGGTACATCCCTTCTATCATCACTACGGATTCCGCTATCTCGCGGTGACGGTGCGTGATGTATCGAAAGATTTTCGGATGAGGGTGAGATTGAATGGGATCGGTTATCCGCTACAGCGGAAGGGTGGTTTTCTTAGCTCGGATGAGGACTTGAATCGGATTTGGGAGACCTGTGCGTGGACACAGCAATGTTGCAGCCTGGATGCCTATGTGGATACGCCGTGGCGTGAGCAGGCGCAATGGTGGGGCGATGCGCGGGTCCAAGCCTGGAATACGTTTCATCTCGATGGCGATCCCAGGCTCTTCCGACGTGGCATCGCCCAGATTGCGAACCAGACGACACCGGACGGAGTGACCTATGGCCATGCGCCGACGATGGCGCACGGATGTGTCCTTCCCGATTTTACGCTGATCTGGATTCTCACGTTGTGGGACTATTATTGGCAGACGGGTTCCCTGGAGCCGCTTTCGACGCATCATGAAACAGTCGAGCGGGCGCTCGAATATTTTCGCCAGCGTACGGATGCCCGCACCGGCTTGATCACTTATGATCCGCGATTCTGGCTGTTCCTCGATTGGACCGACCTCCCTAGGGAAGGGGCCTCAACGGTTTATAACCTCTGGCTTTTGCTCGCACTGGAAAAGTTGGCGATACTTTACACCCTTTCCGGACAAAAGAAGGCGGCGAAACATCTTCAAGTCTGGACCAAAAAACTACGGAAGGCGCTGGGGCGCCTGCTCGATAAAGACGGACTGCTTCTCGACGGGTTCGATGACAAGGGAAAGATCGTGGCGAGCAGGAGCATTCACAGTCAAACACTGGGATTGATGGCCAATCTCAAGGGGCTTGATCCCCAGACGGCGCTCGATCAAGTGCTGCTTCCCTTCATCAGAGAGGAGATCAAGCCGAAGGCTTACCCATCAGCTTATTGGATTACCTACGTCTTTTCGGTCCTGATGGAGAGGGGATATGGAACGGAAGTGATCGCGTTTATTAAAAAATATTGGTTGCCCATGGCCGACCACGGGACGACTTGGGAGAACTTCCAACCCCAGCGTGCTTTTGAAAGCCATTCCCACGCATGGTCAGCGCATCCTCTCTATCATTTGATGCAGATTGTCGGCGGGATCACGCAAACTAAATCAAGGTGGCGGGAAATCGCCTTTAAGCCGACATTTCATGGAGATTCATGCCGGACAATCGTTCCGACGCCGCTCGGAGCGATTGAGTCTCATTGGCGCAAGCAAGGGGATCGCACTCACGTTGAGCTCAAAATTCCCAAGGGAATCCGGGCCAAGGTTGAGCTTCCGGGACGTCCGGCGGTCGTGATTTCCAAAAGTGGGAAATGGACTCTTTAGGATCAGCTATCGGGCTGCAGAGATTTGAACTCTGGACCTCTCCGACCCGAACGGAGCGCTCTACCAAGCTGAGCCACAGCCCGAATAAATCATCTTTGGGGAAAGATGGGATCGTTACTCTGCCATAGTCGGGACGAGGTGCAAGCTTAAGAACTCATATCCAAGTGGACAGAGGCGGCGCAGAAGTCGTAATGTCGATTATGGGACGTCAATGGTTACTCGCTAAACGGGAGGTTGCCTCGCTGAGAAAATCGCAGGCTACCGGAAAATATCTGAAGGAAATCATGGTCGCGGCCAAGCATGGCGGACCGGATCCGGCGGGGAACGCGCGGCTGTTTGCGGCCTGTGAGAAAGCCCGCAAGGAGAGCGTCCCCCGCGACGCGATCGCGCGGGCGATCAACAAGGGCGCGGGCGTCGGCGGCGAGAAGATGACCTTCGAGCACATGGCGTTCGAGGGCTATGCGCCGCACAAGGTGCCGGTGATCGTGGAGGTGCTGACCGATAATCATAACCGGACGGCACCGGAAATCCGGGTTCTCTTTAAGAAGGGGCAATTGGGCAATGCGGGCAGCAACAAGTTTCTTTTCGATCACGTGGGGTTGGTCGAGGCGCATCATCCCGACGCGGGGGCTGACATCGAGGCGGCGGCGATCGAGGCGGGAGCGAATGAGGTCGAGCCGCTGGGCCACGGCCAGAACGATGACATTCCGGAGGGTGGCACGGGCGCGCGCTTCATTACCGAGCGGACGGCAATTCACGCGGTCTCGCAGTGGTTGTCCCAAAACGGCTGGACGGTGGTGACGAGCGAGATGGGTTATATCCCGAAGAATTTTCCGGAGCTAACGCCGGAGCAGCGCGCGGAGGTGGGTGAATTTTTACAGCATCTGGATGATCATGACGATGTTCACCGCGTTTGGGCTGCGTTGAAGTAGGGGTTTGGATTACAAGAAAGATGCCTATCTTTTTTTATGTAGAGATCACTAAGCAGTTGTTGTCGTCTCCTTCCCAACCAAACTCGAAGTGAAGGATTCTGAAACTTCTCCGAACCGATGAATGAAAAGAAACCAGTAGGATCGAAAGCACTAGGGATTATAGGCGGATCATTGTTGTCAATCTGTGCCTTAATCTTTCTGTTACTGTTTTGTGGTACTGCGGTGATGGCATATAAGGAAGGGAACATTTATGGTTGCTTCGTTTTGGGTGGCATATTTCTCCCGTTAGTATTCTTTGCTGCATATTATTCGTGGAGAATATTTTGCGGCGTCTTCGATAAAGAAACTACATTTCCCAAATGGTCTCTATGGGCATTTGGTGCATTCATAATGATGTTGCTTGTCGTCATTGCATTTAACGCGCCACACCGAGTTCCTGAAATTCTTATTCCTCTAGCCTTTGCTGGTGTTTGTGTTTACTGGTCTAATTCAAGGAAGAAGTAAATCCAATCATTATTGAGCATAGGGGACAGGCGTCTTTTCTTGCCGGAGAAAATTACGGCGACGGCTACCGGGAAGGCATCCACGCCCTTACGGGCGCGGCTACGGTTAAAGCATTTTCAAAAATAATGTAGCCGCTTTTCCCTGCCTTTTGGCCCGGAGGGCCAACGGATATTAGCCGGTGGTGAAGTCACCGGTAACCAACCGCATGGAAAGACCGCCCCGGATGGGGCGGCGGAAGCGCGCAAACTTGAGAGGCAAATCCTCCACCGCCCCGCCGGGGCGAATGATTGAGACGATGTGAACTGGTGGCTCGCGCCACCGGCTAATTTCCAGCGGCCTTTCAGGCCGCGGCAGCATCATTCCCGGCTACAGAATTAATGAAAATGCTATACCGGGAAGCCGTCCACGCGCTTACGGGCGCGGCTACGGTTTAGGGTCAGGGCAGGAGCCTGACCCTCCAAGGAAAATGCGGCTCCGCCGCACGGCGGTTATAGACCGCCGCTGCAACTGCACCGCCGCCCAGCGTGCGGCGGCTACCGGGAAAGGTCGCTCCGCGACACCTGCGCTGGGCCAGCGCCGGCTACCACTGCACCCGCGCTCGGAGATCGCGGGCTACCTTAGAAGAGATCGACGAGCGCGCCGAGGAGGTCGCCGTTGTGCCAACGGGCGAGGCAGCGGTTGTGTTGTGCTTGGGCGAACTGCGGATCGATCTGGATGGCGAGGTCAAAGTCGGCGAGGGCGCCCTCGCAGTCGCCCCGGGCTTGGAGGGCGATGCCGCGATTGTTGTAGGCGTGCTCGTTGTCGGGATCGAGTTCGAGCGCGCGGTCGTAGTCGGCGATGGCGCCCGCCAAATCGTGCGAATGGAATTTGGCGACGCCGCGATTGTTGTAGGCCTGGGCAAAACCGGCGTCGATCTTGATGGCGCGGTCGGCATAGGCGATGGCGTCGGTCCACTTTTCCCGGGCAGAGCAGAGGGAGGAGAGATTGCCGAAGGCCTCGGCGTTGCCGGCGTTGAGCTGGAGGGCTTTCTGGTAGTCGGCGTCGGCCCCGGCCAGATCGCCACGGGCCTGCTTGACCCGGCCACGATCATTGTAAGCGCCGTCGCACTTGGGATCGGCGGCGATGGCCTGGTTATAATCGGCGATGGCGGCGTCGGGATGGCCGGCGATCCGCTCGAGGTTGCCGCGATTGTTGTAGGCGGCGGCGTTAGCGGGATCGAGCTGGAGGGCCTGGTTGTAATCGGCGAGGGCCTTGTTCTGGTTGCCCTGGTGGTACCAAGCCAGTCCACGTTCGTTGTACGCGCCGCAGTTCTTGGGATCGAGTTCGATGGCGTTGTTGAGATCGGCGATGGCTCCTTCCCAATCCTGCCGGTCGAGCTTGTAGCTGGCCCGGGTGACATAGGCGTCGGTATATTTGGGATCGATCCGGATGGCGGCGTCCGCGTCGGCGATGGCCCCGGCGGAGTCGCCGTTGTCGTCGCGGGCGACGGCGCGATTGTAGTAGGCCTGGTCGTCCTTCGGGTTCAGGGCGATCGCGTGGGTGTAATCGGCGATGGCCTCGGTGAGCTTGCCTTTCTCCCGCTCGGCGACGCCGCGGTCGTTGTAAGGCTGGGCGAACTTGGGGTCGAGACCGATGGCGAGGTTGTAATCGGCAATCGCGGCGTCCAGTTCGCCCTTGCGGTAGTAGGCCCAACCGCGGTTGCTGTAGGCATAGGGATCATGCGGATCGAGCTTGAGCGCCTGGTTTTCGTCGGCGATGGCGCCGTCGTGATCGTTATTGTCATCCTTGGCGAGCGCGCGGTTGACGTAGGCATCTTCGTAGTTGGGATTGAGCTTGATGGCCTGGTCGTAGTCGGCGATGGCGTCCTTGAGGCTTCCCTTATCGTACCGGGCCATGCCGCGGCTGTAATAGGCCTTGGCCAGCTTGGGATTGAGCTTGATGGCCTGATCGTAATCGGCGATGGCGCCGTCGAGGTCGCCGCTGGCATATTTGTCGGAGCCGGAGTTGAAATAGGTGGTTGCGTCCTTGCCGGTGTCGGAGGATGAATGGGATGCGCGGGCCGCACTGGCGGAGAGCGTAAGGGCGACGACCAGTGCCAGCGTTGTAAGGGCTGCTCGGCGTAAAAGCATGGGCCGTTTATAGCGACTTTTATGCCACGAGACAAGCCCGGGAAGCTAAGAACTAAGAAGTTAGAACTAAGAACTAAAGGCAGTTAAGAATCGGCGTTGGCGCGGGGAATTACTTCTTAGCTCCACAGGTAGGAACGCGAGACTTTTCGCGCCCCTAAATTAATGGGACGGCAAGGGACTGCCGTCCCTACCAGTTAGGAATGAATGGCCTGGGCGAGGGGACGGGCGAATTCCTCAAGCTTTTGCGGGAGGTCCTTGTCCTTGCCCCACTCGGCGATGCGGTTGACGAGGACGCTGCCAACGACGGCACCGTCGGCCTGCTGCGCCACGGTGCGTGCCTGTTCCGGCGTGGAGATGCCAAAGCCGACGCAGATGGGGAGGGTGGTGTGTTTGCGCAGGAGGTCGATGCGGCTGCCGATGCTGGAGGCGACGTGTTCCTGCATGCCGGTGACGCCTTCGCGCGAGACGTAATAGACGAAGCCGCTGGCTTTCTGGACGATTTTGTC
>Ga0206804_10167_pt1 | contig 19007 bp, 18 predicted proteins | sample Alteio_BWOrgCont_62_FD_152888 | JGI IMG/M metagenome (GOLD analysis project Ga0206804, IMG submission 152888) | Enriched cells from forest soil in Barre Woods Harvard Forest LTER site, Petersham, Massachusetts, United States -... | ecosystem: Environmental > Terrestrial > Soil > Temperate forest >... | reverse complement strand
CGGATCGTCCTCCATTTCCGCCAGCTCGAATGCCCGCAGAACGCGGTCGCGGATCGACGTCGCGTTGTTGAGGTTTTTCAACCCCGGCGCAAAGTCCGCGAATTCCTCGTGTCCGAAGTAATTGTGCGATGCGCCCGTGGCGAGGACGAGGTAGTCGTAATCCACCGGGGCGTCGCGGCGATCCAGGTAATTCACGAGCACCTGACGCTTCGCCCGATCGACTCCGCTGACTTCGGCAAAGGCCACGTTCGCGTTGCGTTGCTTCGCCACGAGCTGCCGGACCGGCGTGGCGATTTCCGCAGGGGCCAGCGTCGCGGTCGCAACCTGATAGAGCAGCGGTTGAAACAGGTGATGGTTCGACTTATCGATCAAGAGCACTTTCACCGGGGCATTCCGCAAAGCCCGCGCTGCGGCGATGCCGCCGAATCCGCCGCCCACAATGACGACGAGGGGAGGCCCTTTGGCCGGGGCGGTGGCCGACTGGTCTTCTACGGGATCATTCATAGCAATTTTGTTTCCCAACCAAGGGCGCGGTCCAGATAGCGGTGGCGGATGGGCCGAAGCTGCTCGACCAATTCATAAACCAGCGGAATCCCGGTCGGGATATCCAGCTTGACGATCGCGCCATCGGAATCCATGTGCTCACGCGAACGGTCTCACGCGGGTGAATGAGAGGTCCGATATCCGTGTCCGGCATTTGCGGATCCCTGACCCTCAACGAAGAAACGCGAGCGGCGAATCGTTTTAGAAAAGCGCCTTTGATCCCCCAGGTGAACAAAAATTTGTTGGACAGACACGCAGACCTGCCCGGCGTGAAAATGGCCGCCTTTGACAATGGGCTCGATGGCGCGGTCATGTATGGCCCGGTAAGCAAGCGCGCAAGCCCGCATATTCGGACGCGAGGACAGGTCATTGTTTAACAGTGGATGCCTCAAAGATTTCCTGAATCACCGTATCCAGCAGAGCGTTGTATTCGGCGTCGGATTGCTGAGCGGTCAACCCCTCGACCAACGCTCGCGAGAAGCTCGCGACGATGCCGTGGTTCCGGCGCAGGCGGGCATCGCCTTCTTCCCGTGAATAACCACCCGACAGCGCGAGCACACGCACGACCTTCGGATGGTTGACGCAATCGAGGTAAAGATCGTCCTGTTCGGGCAGGGTGAGCTTGAGGAAAACCAATTCTCCAGCCGGCAATTGGTTGAGCTTCTCGAGAATGGCTGCCTTGAGCAACTCCTCCGCTTTGGCTTTCTCCGGGCAATGAATGTCGACTTCTGGTTCGATGATCGGCACAAGGCCCGCGGCCCAGATCTGTGCGGCGACTTCGAATTGCTGATCGACGATCTTTTGGATCCCGGCGGGGTTGGCCTGCTTGATAAAGGAGCGCATCTTCGTGCCAAAAATCCCCTTCGCTTTGGCCCGGCTCAGCAGCGCCGCCAACTCAGGCATTGTCTTCATCAATTGCACCCCGTCTTTCTCCTCGATGATGCCTTTGTCCACTTTCAGGAGCGGCACGACCTGTTTCACGTTCCAGAGATAGTCCGCGGAAGGCCGCCCCTCGATCTCCCGATCCATCGTTCCTTCAAACAAGATCGCACCGAGGATTCGTTCTCCGGTGAAGCCGGGGCTGGTGATGATGCGGGTGCGCATCTGGTGCACGATCGCGAACATCTCGTCCTCGTTGGACCACGCGCCTGCCTTGATCCCGTAGGCGGCGAGGGCCGAGGGCGTGCTGCCCCCGCTTTGGTCCAGCGCGGCGACGAAGCCGGGCCGCGATTTCATTTTCTGCAGTTGCTCCTGGTTCAAGTCAGATGTGTTCATGAGGCTTTCCTGATTTTCCTGTAGTGGCGAATCAGATTGTTGGTCGAGCTGTCATGGCTCAACGCGGGCTCGGCCGGATTTTCGAGTTCGGGGATGATCCGTTGGGCCAGGGCCTTGCCGAGTTCCACACCCCACTGGTCAAAGGAATTGATGTTCCAGATCACGCCCTGGGTGAAGACGCTGTGTTCGTAAAGCGCCACCAGGCTGCCGAGCATCTCCGGCGTAAGCTCTTCGGCCAGCAGGACGTTCGACGGGCGATTTCCCTCGAAGACCCGATGCGGAGCCAGCCAATCGAGTGTGCCCTCGGCCTTCACTTCGGCCAGAGTTTTACCAAAGGCCAGCGCCTCCGCCTGGGCCAGGACATTTGCCAACAGGATATCGTGGTGTCGTCCCAACGGCGCGAGCGCGCGCCCGAAGGCGATAAAATCACACGGAATCAATCGCGTGCCCTGATGGATCAACTGGTAGAACGAGTGCTGGCCGTTGGTCCCCGGTTCGCCCCAGAAGATGGCGCCGGTATCGTAATCGACTTTGTTCCCTTCCAGCGTCACGTGTTTCCCATTGCTCTCCATGGTCAACTGCTGCAGGTAGGCTGGGAAGCGCTTCAAGTATTGCTCGTAGGGCAACACGGCGATGGTCTGCGCGTTGAAGAAATCCGTGTACCACACCGCCAGCAGGGCCATGATCACCGGCAGATTTTCCACGAAAGGGGCGGTTCGGAAATGCTCATCCATTTGGTGAAATCCTCTCAGCATGGCGCGAAAATTGTCCGGCCCAATGGCCAGCATGGTGGAAAGCCCGATCGCCGAATCCATCGAGTACCGGCCGCCGACCCAGTCCCAGAAGCCGAACATGTTGGCCGTATCGATGCCGAAGGCGGCGACTTTCTCAGCGTTGGTGGAAACCGCCACGAAATGCTTCGCGACCGCAGAACGGTCGCCGCCTAATCCCGCAAGCAACCAGTCGCGCGCGGTCTCCGCGTTGGTCATGGTTTCCAAAGTGGTGAAGGTTTTGGAAGAGACGATGAACAGCGTTTCCACGGGGTCGAGGTCGTGGGTCGCCTCCACAAAATCGATGCCGTCCACGTTGGAAACATAGCGGAAGGTGAAGCTGCGTTCGCTGTAATGCCGGAGGGCTTCGTAGGCCATGACCGGACCCAGGTCGGAACCGCCGATGCCGATGTTCACGAAGTTCCGGATGCTCTTGCCGGTGTGGCCCTTCCACTGTCCGCTCCGCAGCCGGTTCGAAAACTCCGCCATCTTGTCGAGCACGGAATGGACCTCGGGCACCACGTTCCGGCCGTCGACCAAAATGGAGGCATCCCTCGGCGCACGCAGGGCGACGTGCAGGACCGCGCGCTTTTCCGTAATATTGATTTTCTCGCCGCTGAACATCGCGTCGATCCTCCCGCGCAAGTCCGATTCCTCCGCCAGCTCCAGCAGCAGCTGAAGGGTGGTTCCGGTGATCCGATTCTTGGAGTAGTCCAGAAACAGTCCGACGGCCTCGGCGGTGAAGCGTTGGCCGCGTTCCGGGTCTTCGGCAAAGAGTTCACGCAGATGCGCCTGATCAACATGTTTGCGGTGCTCGGTCAGTGCTTTCCAAGCGGCGCGCTGGTGGAGTGGTTTGGTGGATGCATGCATACTTGAGGAGCTGAATTCTGAATCTTGGCTACGGTGACTTTCGCCCGGCGTCCGCGTTTTTCATAGTGCAGAACCGTGACACAGGTTCCGTGCCAACCGCCGCCGGGCGCTATTTTTGTCTCTCTATCAGTTACTTGCGAAAGTGTTATCAGCCTGAGTCCCCGGACGACTTCTCGTGCGTCACGAACTTTCGTTCCGTTCCGGACAAGTATTTGATCCAGAAGGTTCGCTCTCGCGCCCAGCTCTGCATGGTAATTTGATTCCGAGTTTATCCGAAAAGGGATGAGGTTCCCCCGGACCGAGAAGCCGGCGCAATCTGTCTTCGTAAGTAAGAGAGCTCAAAAAGCACTGGCGCATCAACCTGAAGCGGCGTTCGCGAGCGTTCATAAATATCAGGTACACTAAATTCCAAGATGACCCGGAGAAATCGCGTCTGCCGTGCCGTGGCGCGGAAACTAAATGCCCAGGTCCCTGGTGAGATTTTGCGGTCCCAGAGCGCGATTTCACTTCACGCTGTTGGCGGTCTCGCGAGCCGAATCGAAGCCGGTTCTTGAAAGGGACCGCGTCGACGAACCGAGATCTCGCGGCTTTCCGTGACGAATTATCGTCCGGTCGAAATTACGTCCCGACCTGAGGTCTTTCGTCGAATTCTCAAACAGTTGGAGAGTAGCGGGTTAGCTATAGCGCATGAGAGTGGCACGCAAAGTGTAATAGGGTCTTTCCCGTTCGCGACACAGCGCAAGATGGCGGCTGCACATGACCAAACCGAACAGAAATATGAATACCACACTCCAAGCCGAACTAACCCCAGCCGCGGTTCCACCGGGAATCGTGGCCATGTCTGCCGAATTGGAGACGGACTTGGGCGAATTATTAGCCTCCAAATGCGGGGGTGGAGAGAACGCCGCGTTGGAGTGGGAGTCATCCCAATCCTACGAAGAGCGCTTCGCCGAACTTCTTTCCATCTTCGTGCCGCAGGACGGTTGTGCAGCGGCGCTTGGTGGTTATTGAGAAGTAACAGGCGAAACTACCTTCTCGAGGGCCGTCCCAGATTCTTATGAACACCGTGAGTATATCCGCCGAAACGCCAGCTTCTGACCACCGGTTGAGCGTGGCCCAGCAATCGATCAACACCATCCGCACCCTTTGCATGGATGCGGTACAGCAGGCCAATTCGGGCCATCCCGGGACACCGATGGGCATGGCCCCGGTCGTCTATGCGTTATGGCAGGAGTTTCTCCGCTTCGATCCACGGGATCCAATCTGGCCCAACCGCGACCGCTTTGTTCTTTCCTCAGGACACGCCTCCATCTTGCTCTACTCGCTTTTACATCTCGCTGGGGTTCAAGCCGTGAACGCCAAATACGAACAAGCGGGCGAGCTTTCGGTCAAGCTCGATGACTTGAAGAGATTTCGGCAGCTCGACAGCAAGTGTCCCGGTCATCCCGAGTATCGATGGACCTCGGGAGTCGAGACGACGACGGGCCCGCTTGGCCAGGGCGTGGCGACCAGCGTCGGCATGGCCATCGCCGGCCGCTGGCTGGCCGCCCGCTATAATCGCCCCGACCATGCGCTCTTTGACTATCGCGTTTATGCGCTGGCGGGTGACGGCTGCATGATGGAGGGAATCTCGGGTGAAGCCGCCTCGCTCGCAGGGCACCTGAAACTCTCCAACCTCTGCTGGATCTATGACAGCAATCATATCACGATCGAGGGGAGCACGAGTCTTGCGTTTTCTGAAAACGTCGCTGCGCGGTTCCTGGCGTATCACTGGAATGTGATCCGGGTCAGCGATGCCAATGACCTCGACGAAGTGCGCAAGGCATTTCGGGAGTTCCAGGAAACGCAGGATAAGCCCACGCTGATCATCGTTAACAGCCATATTGCTTACGGTTCCCCTCATAAGCAAGACACGGCGGGCGCCCATGGCGAACCGCTCGGCGAAGAGGAGATTCGCGCAACCAAGCGAGCCTATGGTTGGCCGGAAGACGCCAAATTTCTGGTTCCACCGGAGGTTGTGGAACATTTCCAACAGGGAATCGGCCGTCGGGGTGGGGCTCATCGCAAGGCGTGGATTGAGTCCTTTCAGCATTACAAAGAAAGCGAACCTGCGCTTGCCGCTGAACTGATGGCCATGAAGGAGCGCGAAGCGCCGGCAGGCTGGGATAGGGAATTGCCGTTCTTTCCGCCGGACCCGAAGGGCCTTGGCAGCCGCGAATCTTCGGGCAAGGTGCTGAATGCGATCGCTAAGCATTTTCCCTGGCTGATCGGAGGAGCGGCTGACCTCGCCCCATCGACCAAGACCAAGCTTACTTTTGACAAGGCGGGTGATTTCGAAGCGGGTTCGTATGACGGGCGCAATTTTCATTTTGGCATTCGCGAGCATGCCATGGGTGCAATTCTCAATGGTCTGGCGCTTTCCAAGCTGAGGCCTTTCGGCTCGGGATTTCTGATCTTCAGCGATTACGGGCGCAACCCGATCCGCTTGGCGGCGATTATGGAGTTATCGGTCATTTATATCTTCACCCACGACTCCATCGGTGTCGGCGAAGACGGGCCGACCCATCAGCCCATCGAGCAATTGCCGTCCCTTCGAGCAATTCCGGGTCTCATCGATCTTCGCCCCGGCGATGCGAATGAGGTTGTGGAGGCTTGGCGAATCATTCTCTCCCTTCCTCGGGAACCAGTGGTGCTGATCTTAAGCCGGCAAGCCTTGCCCACTTTGGACCGAAGCAGATATGCGTCTGCCACGGGAGTGAGTCGCGGAGGCTATATCCTGTCCGAGGCTCCGGGGGGGAAACCCGATATGCTTCTTGTGGCCACCGGCAGCGAGATTTCGTTGGCGCTCGCCGCCCAGGACGAACTGGCCAAAAGACAAGTGAATGCGAGGGTGATCAGCCTTCCCTCCTGGCAACTTTTCGGCAAGCAGGACGAGGCGTATCGTCACACCGTCCTTCCACCGGAGATCACGGCCCGCGTCTCCATCGAACAGGCATCTACCTTCGGGTGGGAGCGCTTTGTCGGACTCAATGGGGCCTGCATCGGCATGAACACTTTCGGCGCGTCCGCTCCGCTGAAGGAACTGCAAAGAAAGTTCGGGTTCACCGTGGAGCATGTTGTCGAAGCTGCATTAAAGCAGGTGGGGCGCGCATAAAGACCCTCGGTTTCGTGCCCCTCACTCGCGAGCCTCGGCACCTACGACAACTTCTATCAAACCGCGATTTACGAAATGAATTCTCTGTCACCATCCACCGCTAACTATCATGAATAATCCACTCATTCGCCTGCAGGAATTCGATCAATCGCCTTGGTTCGACTACATCCGTCACTCCCTTCTAACCAGCGGTGAACTACAGCGAATGATCAATCAGGATGGCCTCAAAGGAGTGACATCCAATCCGGCCATTTTCGAAAAGGCCATTGTTGAAAGTTCCGACTACGCCGAAATCCTTCCGGAAATCAGGAAAAAGACGGAGGATCCCAAAGCGATATATGAAGCACTGGCGATTGGCGACGTCCGACTCGCCGCCGACATCATGCGGCCGGTCTATGAGGCCAGCGCCAGGCGGGATGGTTATGTTAGTCTCGAGGTTTCTCCTTACCTGGCCCGAAATACTCAAGTTACGGTCGAGGAGGCGCGCCGGCTCTGGAAGGCGGTGAACAAGGCCAATGTGATGATCAAGGTTCCGGCGACGGAGGAAGGCGTTCCCGCCATCCGCCAACTGATCGGCGAAGGCATCAATATCAACGTCACGCTTTTATTTGCGGTGGAGGCTTATGAAAAGGTAGCTCAGGCCTACTTGCAGGGCTTGGGCGATTACGCGGCCAAGGGCGGCGACCTTTCCCATGTGGCGAGCGTAGCCAGCTTCTTTGTCAGTCGCATCGACACCGCGGTGGATGCTCTGGTCCAGGGCAAGTTGAAGGACGCTTCCGATGATAAAGCGCAGTTGCAATCACTCTTGGGAAACACGGCCATCGCCAATGCTAAGCTGTCCTTTTTGGCCTTCAAGAAGATTTATGAAAGCCCGGCTTGGGCGGCCGTGGCGGGGCGGGGAGCGCAGAAGCAACGGCTGTTGTGGGCCAGCACGGGCACGAAAAATCCCGCCTATCGGGACACGCTTTACGTGGAGGAACTGATTGGCCCGGATACGGTCAACACTATTCCGCCGGCAACGTTCAATGCTTTCCGGGATCATGGACGGGTGAGGGCCAGCTTGGGCGAGCATCTGGAAGAAGCACACAAGACGCTCGATGCACTCGACCGCGCTGGCATCGACTTCCAAGCGGTCACCGCCCAACTGCTGCACGACGGGCTCGGACAATTCGCCGGCGCCTTTGACAAGCTCCTGTGCGCCATTGACCTGGCTTGCGCCTCAACCAAAGGAGCCACCTCATAGCGCGCCGCGCCCGGCTAAAATTGCTTTAATCCATCACAATCGGAAATAACAATATATGCAAATTGGAATCATCGGCCTCGGCAGAATGGGAGCTAATATGGCGCGACGCTTGTTGCGCGCCAAACATCAAGTCGTGGTTTACGACCGGAGCACCGGCACCGTCGAGGCCATGGAGAAGGAAGGCGCTATCGGGGCCACCGCTCTGGGCGCTTTTGTTAGTAAACTCCAGGCTCCGCGCGCGGTTTGGCTCATGATCCCGGCGGGGTTCGTCGACCAGACGATCGCGGAGTTGGTGGCTCTGCTGGAGCCGGGAGATATCCTGATTGACGGCGGCAATTCCTATTACGTCGACGACATCCGGCGCGCGAAAGAATTGGCTCCGAAAGGCGTCTCCTATGTGGATGTGGGCACGAGCGGCGGCGTGTGGGGGCTGGAGCGCGGCTATTGCATGATGATCGGTGGCGACAAAGAAGTAGTCCAGCATCTCGATCCGATTTTTGCCACTCTGGCCCCGGGGATCGGCGACATTCCGCGCACAGCGGGCCGGGAGGCGCTGGGCGGCACTTCCGAGCAGGGTTACCTGCACTGCGGTCCGAGCGGAGCCGGTCACTTCGTCAAGATGGTGCATAACGGCATCGAATATGGAATCATGGCGGCCTATGCCGAGGGCCTCAGCGTCCTGGAGCGCGCCAACATCGGAGCCGAGCGCGCAGAGATCGACGCCGAAACTACTCCTCTGCGCGATCCCGAGCACTACCAGTACAACCTGAATCTAGCGGATATCGCCGAAGTCTGGCGCCGCGGCAGCGTGATTGCCTCGTGGCTGCTGGATTTGACCGCAGTGGCGCTCATCGGGGATCCCAGCCTCTCGAAGTTCGGGGGGCGAGTCTCGGATTCCGGTGAGGGCCGATGGACGATCAAGGCCGCGATCGACGAAGGCGTGCCGGTCCCGGTTTTGACCACCTCGCTTTACGAACGGTTCAGTTCGCGTGGCGAAGCGGACTTCCAGGACAAACTGCTCTCGGCGATGCGCTTTGGATTCGGTGGTCACCTCGAAAAGGCGACAACCCTGGCCGGAGGAAAACCTCATGAATAATACCACTCCCGTCCCTCCGCTGCGCGCTGGGCCGTGTGCCATTGTAATTTTTGGCGCTTCGGGTGATTTGACCAAACGGAAACTGCTTCCCTCACTCTACAATCTTGCCGCCATCGGCATGCTGCCGGAGGATTTCTCCATCATCGGGGTGGCACGCCGGGAGTTATCCCATGAAGAGTTTCGCGCGCAAATGACCGGCGCGATCGGCGAATTCGGGACACAAAAGATCGATCCACAACTCCGGGAGCAATTTGAGAAGCGGATGTACTATTGCCAGGGATCCTTCGACGATCCGCGGACCTATCGAAGGCTGAAGGAACTACTCGATCTCTCAGAAAAGGAGCACGGCACTGGGGGGAACGCACTTTTCTATCTCTCGGTCCAACCGACTTACTTTGGAGAAATTCCCTCGCGACTCAAGGCCCAAGGCCTGGTCGAAGAGTCGAAGGGTCGCTGGCGCCGGGTAATCATCGAAAAGCCATTTGGCCACGATCTGGAATCTGCGCGGCAAGTTAACCTTGCGATAAGCGCGGCGCTGGCTGAATCTCAGATCTTCCGGATTGATCACTATCTGGGCAAGGAGACGGCGCAGAACATCCTTATTTTCAGGATGGGGAACGGAATGTTCGAACCGATTTGGAACCGCCGCTACATCGACCATGTCCAAATCACGGTGGCGGAATCCATCGGAGTCGAGGGTCGCGGAGCTTTCTATGAGACCGCGGGCGCGTTTCGCGACGTGATGCAGAACCACATGTTCATGCTACTGGCGCTCGTGGCCATGGAGCCGCCCAATTCATTTTCTGGCGAAGCCGTGCGCAATGAAAAGGTCAAACTTCTCGAAGCCATGCGGTTGCTTTCTCCAGAGGCGGTGGCGCGCGACACGGTGCGTGGTCAGTACGGCCCCGGCCAGGTCGACGGAAAGGCCGTGGCCGGCTACCGGCAGGAGGTCAATGTCAATCCCAACTCGACGGTGGAGACCTTTGCCGCCATGAAGCTGTGGGTCGATAACTGGCGCTGGGCAGGCGTTCCTTTTTACCTGCGCTCCGGCAAACGGCTGCCCAGACGCAGCACGGAAATCGTTGTTCGCTTCAAGAACGCCCCTCTGGACATTTTTGGCGAGAACGAAAGTGACCCTGTCGGCCCCAACCGTTTGATCTTTCATATTCAACCCGAGGAAGGGATAAGTTTCCAAGTTCGCGCCAAGATCCCCGGGCCGACCATCCGAACTCGCGGCGTAAAAATGGATTTCGACTACTGTCAGTTTGGGGATGTAGCCCCGACGACCGGATACGAAAAGCTGCTTTACGACTGTATGGTTGGTGATTCCACGCTCTTTCACCGCACCGATATGGTCGAGGCGGCTTGGAAAGTCGCCCAACCGATCATTGATGGTTGGGCGGCGCATCCTCCGGTTGACTTTCCGAACTACGCGCCGGGCGAATGGGGCCCGCCTGCCGCGCAAGTTCTCATCTCACGGGACGAACATACCTGGTGGGTTGAACCCAAGACGCATCTATGAAACCGCTTTCCTCCTCTGAGCCCATCTCCCTCGTCCTCGCGGATGTCGATGGCACCCTGGTCACGCAGGACAAGGTTCTGACCGAACGGACGAAGCATGCGGTGCAACGTTTGCGCGAGCGAGGAATTCGTTTTGCGATCACCAGTGGCCGTCCGCCCCGCTGCATGCAGATGGTGGACGACGCGCTGCATCTCGAAACGCCCATCGCCGGCTTCAATGGCGGCGTCTTTATCCAGCCGGATGGCAAGGTGATTTCATCTCGGATTCTGTCGCGGGAGGCCGTCGAAACCGCCCTTGAGATCATCCGAAAAAATCAACTGGCCGCCTGGCTCTATACACCGGACAAATGGTACATTCCCGATCTGAAGGGCCCGCATGTGGCGCGAGAAGCATGGACCGTCAAGTTCGAGGCGAAGGTGCAGACGGACTTTACACCGCTCCTCGACCAAGCGGTCAAAATAGTCGGCGTGAGCGATGATCTCGCGGCGGTGGCGGCCTGTGAAGCCGAATGCCACAAAGTTCTGCAGTCCTCAGTATCTGCGGCACGTTCCCAACCGTACTATCTGGATGTGACCCATCCCAAGGCGACCAAAGGTGGTGTGGTGGTCTATCTATCGCAATCGTTTCAGATTTCCCCGGGGCAGATCGCAACCTTGGGAGATATGCCGAATGACGTCCTCATGTTCAAGAAAAGCGGGATGAGCATTGCCATGGGCAACGCGAGCGCCGAAGTTCAGGCCCAAGCGAATTACGTCACCGCCAGCAACGAAGAAGAAGGTTTCGCGATGGCCATCGAGAAGTTCATTCTCAAGTCATAGTCCACTATGCCTCTGCCCTTTGAAGCGTGAGCATGATGCTTATCAAAACCACCGCCGAACAGGCCCGTCTCGAAGCAGATGCGCGCCGAGAAAAGAACTGGAAGCAGTGGGGGCCCTATCTGGCGGAGCGGCAATGGGGCACGGTGCGGGAGGATTATTCGGAAAACGGAGATGCGTGGAATTATTTGCCGCACGATCACGCGCGGAGCCGCGCCTATCGCTGGGGAGAGGACGGATTGCTGGGCATCACGGATCGGGAGGGGCGGCTTTGTTTTGCGGTGGCGTTGTGGAATGGGCAGGACCCCTTTCTCAAGGAACGTTTCTTCGGCCTCTCGAATGCCCAGGGGAATCACGGCGAGGATCCAAAGGAAGTCTGGCACTATTTGGATTCGACACCCACGCATTCGTATATGCGGGCGCTTTACAAGTACCCGCAGGCCGAGTTCCCGTACCAAAAACTCATCGATGAAAATGCGCGGCGTTCGAAACGGGAGCGGGAATTCGAGTTGGTGGATACGGGTATCTTTAACGAAGGGCGCTACTTCGATGTCACGGCGGAGTATGCCAAGGCGGCGCCCGACGACGTGCTGATCTGCCTGACGCTGACAAATCGAGGCCCTGAATCGGCTCCCCTGCACGTATTGCCCACGGTGTGGTTTCGAAACACCTGGGTGTGGGGACGCATTCACGAGCGCACCTCGCTCAAGCCGAGGATGTCTCTGCTCGACGATCAGTTGCTCACAGCGGAGCACGAGACCTTGGGCACGTTTCGCTTTGCGGTCGACACCACCGCGCAATGGCTTTTCACGGAGAACGAAACGAATAATGAGCGGATCTTCGGATCGCCAAATCTCTCCCCCTACGTGAAGGATGCCTTCCACGAGGCGGTGATTCACGGGCGCCAGGAAACGGTGAATCCCCAGCAGTACGGGACCAAGGCGGCGCCGCACTACGCGCTCGAAATCCCCTCCAGGAGTGAAGTGACGCTGCGCTTCCGACTGGCCATCGCCACTGGCATGCCGGCCAAGCCGTTCGACGATTTCGAGGAGGTCTTCGCCGCGCGCCGAGCAGAATGCGAAGCTTTCTTCCAGACGAAGTTTGCACCGGCGCTGACGGCCGAGGCAAAGAACGTGGCCCGGCAGGCCTACGCGGGACTCTTGTGGACGAAACAGTTTTATAATTACTCGGTGAAGGACTGGCTTACGGGCGATCCGAATTCTCCGGAACCTCCTGCGCAACGGCTGCGCGGGCGTAACTGCGACTGGGAGCATCTCTTCAATGCGGATGTCATCTCGATGCCGGACAAATGGGAGTATCCGTGGTATGCGGCGTGGGATCTCGCGTTTCACATGATCCCGATGGCCCGGATCGATCCGGACTTCGCCAAGAAGCAGCTCCTCCTCTTCCTGCGGGAATGGTACATGCATCCGAGCGGCGCACTGCCGGCCTACGAATGGAATTTTGGCGACGTGAATCCCCCGGTGCACGCCTGGGCCTGCTGGCGCGTCTATAAAATCTGCGCAGAGGCCGGCGCGCGCGATACCCTGTTTCTCGAGCGCGTCTTCCAGAAACTGATCATCAACTTTACCTGGTGGGTGAATCGCAAGGACGTGCAGGGCAAGCATATCTTCTCGGGCGGCTTCCTCGGCTTGGACAATATCGGGATTTTCGACCGCTCGAAGCCGCTGCCGAACGGGCAATCGCTCGCCCAGGCGGATGGCACGGCCTGGATGGCATTCTATTGCGGGACGATGCTTTCGATGGCGCTGGAACTCGCGCGGACCCGCCCGGCTTACGAAGATGTCGCCTCGAAATTCCTCGAGCATTTCGTGGAGATCGTGGATGCGATGAATGCCGTGGGAGACGGCGGCCTCTGGAATGAAGAGGATGGATTCTACTACGATCAGCTTCTGGTCGAAGGCCGGCACGAGATACCGCTGCGCGTGCGCTCGCTGGTGGGTCTCGTTCCCATTTGCGCGGTCGAAGTGCTCGATCAAGAGGTCATCGATGGATTGCCGGGCTTCAAAAAGCGGCTCCAGTGGTTTCTGGAAAACCGTTCCGATCTGGCGAAGAACATTTCCTCCATGCGTCGGCGATCCGTCGAGGACAGCTCCGAAATGCGGCTTCTGTCGATTCCCTCGCGCGACCGCCTGGTCCGGGTCCTCAATTACATTCTCGACGAAAAGGAATTCCTTTCCCCGTTCGGCATTCGCTCGCTGTCCCGCGCCTATCTCGATGTGCCCTACCAACTCAACCTGGATGGGACAAATTACTGCATTGACTATGAGCCTGCCGATTCGGAAAGCGGAATGTTCGGAGGAAACTCGAACTGGCGGGGGCCGATCTGGATGCCGATGAATTACCTGATCATCGAGGCCCTGGAGCGCTATCATTACTACTGGGGAGACGAATTGCAGGTCGAGTTCCCCACGGGCTCCGGCCAGTATCTGAATCTAAGGCAGGTCGCCCATGAAATCGCCCGTCGAATCACCTTCCTTTTTCAGCCGGACGAAAAAGGCTGCCGCCCCTGCTTCGACGGCGATCCGCGGTATGCGACCGATCCGCATTGGAAAGACCTCATTCTTTTCCACGAGAACTTCTGCGGCGACACGGGGCGCGGACTCGGAGCAAACCATCAGACGGGCTGGACAGCGTTGATCACGCGCTGCCTCAACATGGTCGCCCGCAACGATGAAAAGGGATAGCCGCCTCGACCATCGCGTTGAGATCGAACCTCGCGTGAACCACCCGAGGCGAATAAGCCACTTTTTCCAGTCCGCAGCCTTCCACGGCATCAAAGCGAACAAGAAGTATAAACTGGTCTGAACCGGAGGCTGTGCTGGGGGCGGAGCCGGTCAAACCAAGTCACTTGAACCGAATCAGTCGAACGAACGGTCCTGGTGATGACCACCAGTGAAGGCACTCAATGACCGGCCTTAAACGATTCCACTCTACGCGTCTTTTCCGAATTGGCTCTCCAGCGCGGCCACTTTAGCAAGCCGGCGCAGGTGTCGCGGGGCCTGGCTGAAGTCGGCAGCGAGGAAGGTCTGCACAAGGTCCCATACCACTTCCGAGCCCAAAGTCCGCCCACCCAGGCACAGGATGTTCATGTGATCATCCTCAACTCCCTGCTTTGCAGAAAAGTGATCCTCAATCAAGGCCGCGTGGGCTCCCATGATTTTGTTGGCACAGATGGAGGCACCGACACCGCTTCCGCAAATTGCCACACCGCGGGCCACCGAGCCAGACGCCACCGCTCGGGCCAGCGGCACAACGAAGTCAGGGTAATCATCGTCCGGCGTCAACTCGTGCGCACCGAAATCGATAACCTCGTGACCAGCCTCGCGCAGTTGATTAGCCAGTTTCGTCTTCAGTTCAAAACCACCGTGGTCGGTGGCGATTCCAATTCGCATAATGGTCCCTTCGTTCAGGTTGGGTTGGTGTTCTCCGCCGATGAATGGTCTGCGAGCACAAGCGCTTGCTCCTGGCTTACACGCCCCGCCGGAATGGAGCCATCGTGATTCCGTAAGTGGACAAGCATTTTGGATTTATCGGACCCAGTCACCAACCACAGTATACGACGGGAACGATTGAGAATGGGGTAAGTCAACGTCATCCGTCTCCGCCCTTGGTAGATACCCGTAAGAGCCACATCCCGGTCGGTAACGCCGAGGACAGGATCACCTGGCACGAGCGATGCGGTATGACCATCGGGACCCAATCCCAGATGAACCAGGTCCAGCACCGCCGGCGATCCGGCAATCTTTTGGAGCAGTCGGGCGTAGCTGGCAGCGGCACCCTCCAGATCGTCTTGTTCCACCGGCACGGCGTGGATTTGTTCGGGTGGTAGCGGAGCATGCTCGATCAGACTTTCCTTAAGATGCGTCAGGTTGCGATCCGCGTCGCCATCCGGCGCAATTCGTTCGTCCACCTGCACCACATGCACGTTCTGCCACGGCACTCGTTCCCCCGCCAAGGCGCGCAACATTTGCCAGGGAGTATGACCTCCACTGATGGCCATCACGAAGCGGCCACGCTCGGACACGGAAGCCGAAGCTTCCAACGCGATAAACTTCGCGGCATTTTCGGCCACCGCATCTGCATCGGCCAGCACTTGGATCTTCATAGAAGAGAATCTGTCTGTTTACGGAGGAATCGGATCATCCACTTGGCGCGCGCCCGGTCCGATTTTCGAGAGGCCCCGAAATCTTTGAGTTTCATCACGCACTCGCTCCCCGGTTGCCCGGAAGTCACTGGATGCGTGTCTTCTGCGGCTGTATTCATGAAAGTTTTCCTTTTTGAGGCAGGCTCTGGAGTCACGGGTGTTCTTTGGAATAGCACATCCGCTTTCTTGTGGTCGCTTTTCTCCTACCTGTCGACTAAGCATTAACAGACGGCGTGCCAGTTTTTCGGGAACACTGTTAAGCACATTCGCTGGGCCACTTACGAATTGTGCAGCCACGTAGACAACCCATGCGAATTTGTGAACCTTACGAATTCTCGTCCTTCCAGCAGCATTCCCTGGGAAAAACATCTCAACGTCAGGGCCTATCCTGAATTATTGGCTGCCTCAGTTCGCGCTCAGCATCGAGCCAGTCTTTGATGGGATCTGTACCTTCTCCCCGTGCATGTCGATTCAAGGCGATGAAATAAGCTATCAGGACGATCTCATCGTAAGAGGGCTCTGAGTAATGGTCTGTTTTGGGTTCGATCGCCGGCGTTTGTTCAGGTTCGTTCGCCATAGGGGTATGTGGAGAAATTCGGGCATCCTATGTGGTTATCTCCGAGCTTCAACGACAGGGCGCCGGAGACGGGCGGGGACACTTCCACGACGGCGACCCGGTTCAACGCGCCAAACCGCCGGACCGATCGCGGTGCATTCCCAGACGATTAGATCCGCCGAGGCGCGTTGCGCGTAGTAACGGGCATGAAGTTCGATCGGCGCATGGGCGGGATTATCGGCCCGCGTCCGAGTCAACGGTGCTATCACGACGCGATTGCGCAGTTCTAGGTCGCCCATGCAAACCGGTGTGAGAAGGGGTTGGATAAGACCGTGGGACATAGGATACCTCAAGCCATTTTACCGCCGTCAATACCGACAATCTGGCCGGTAATGAACGGCGCATTGTCCGAGGCCCAAAAAGAGGATTGTCTGTGCCACCTCTTCGGGACGCTCCATGCGTTTGAGAGGAACGCCAGCGATCAATCCCGCCTTCTTTTTGGCACAAACGGTAAAGCGATCCGGCATTCCGGGGTCAATCGGACAAGGTGCGACCGCATTCTCACGAACATTGGCGGAAGCGGCTTCAAGGGCCGCCGTCTTGGTCAACCCTACCACCGCATGTTTGGTCGCAGCGTATATGGAGGCCCCTGGCGCTGTCTTTTGACCCAACTTCGAAGAGATATTGATAATGCTGCCAAACCCCTGCGGAATCATTGCTTTGAGTTCATACTTAAGTCCCAGAAAGGTACCGAGGACGTTGGTCTCGAAAGTCGTCGTGTAACTTACCGCGGTTTGATCGATGAGGGGATCCGGCTTTCCTTCGGTTCCCGCACTATTGACCGCGACATCCATACGTCCGCAACCTTTAATGGTTTCATCAACCAGATTCTGCACATCTGCCTCTATGCGCACGTCCGCACGGTCATATTCCGCTTCCGCGCCTAATACCTGGAGATCCGCGGCCAATTTGGCGCCGGCCTCATTGCGGCGGCCGGAAACCATGAGGCGGGCACCCTCTTTCGCAAAGGCAAATGCGGTCGCGCGCCCAATCCCAGTCAAAGCGCCGCCATGCTCGCTGCTGAACTCTATCATGACCGACCCTGTTGGTAATGAACGCTGCCGAACCGTATCCTGGCAAGTCCGACCGCAGGATACGGAAGAGCGCGCCGGTGATTGGGCGCTGCATTTCGCCGGACGAATCCTTTCGCCGCACGGTCCGCCGGCATCGCGTCGAGACAGGTGCAATGGTCGATGCGGTGTTTTTTCGAGGACACGTAGATATAATTCACATCGAGCAGAATCCCGCAGTCGGCACGCGCTACCACCTCGCAGAGAAATTCCCGCTCGGTCACCTCCGAATCACAAAACTCCATGTAACTGTAGACGTTTTCCACCATTACGGGAACGTCGACGGCATCCTGCACCTCGCGAATGTTGCGCGCGGTCCACTCCACGGCCTCCCATATGTATGACATGGAAAGGATATCGTGAGTTAAATGCCCATCCACACCTCCCCAGCAGAGATGATCACTCAGCCATGGGGTGCCGGTGCGCTTCACCATGCGTTTAATCTCGCGCAGATGATCTCGATTTAGCCTAGGGGAATTACTGAAATGCATCGAGACCCCATGCTGCACGACACGGTATTGCTCGGGAATCTGGTCAGTCACATGCAGCGGGCGCCCACTATCGACCCCTGTAGTTCTCGGAGATGATCTCGAACCAAGCGACGAACGGTTGGTTCTCCAATATGTAGCCATAATGCGGAATGCGCAGGCTGATCCTTATGCCGTATTTAGTGAATGCGTTAAAACGATTGGCGGGCACGGGACCAGCGGGTAATAGGAACAGGCATTTAGTCTTTTTTGGTGGTTGTGAAAATCTGAGAAGGCGAGGAGCCCCAAGTCTTTAGTCCGAACCGTTAAATGACCGTGTGGGGCCCCGGCCGAACTGGAACGGCCGGAGCCCCTGGCGATTGGCGAGCCTCAGGAACCCTTCACCAGGCTGCCACCTGTGGTTGGCGCGGCCATGCCCACCGCGGGGCGTGGATGCTGACCCGCGGTGGACGTGATTCCGGCTGCTATTTGGTTTTCACGAGCAGCTGCGCACGATGGCCGGAGTCGTCCTCGCAAACGTAATCTGCGTGCGAGCCCCCATGGGAATCCTGCCGCACGACGAATTTGTCTTTACAGAGTTCGCAGGTGAATCCGTGGAGAAAACTCCGGTCTTTGTCCGCAACCATCGTTGTTACGGCCCCGCACTTGCCGCAGACCATGGCGATTTCCGCGCCGGGTTTGATCGCCTCCGCCTCGGCCATGGTCTTCACCTGAGCATACCAGCGGGTGTTACTGGGATCGGGCCCGGCCCAACCGCGCGGCGTCGTGGCTATGAGGACAACGGCGGCCAACATGGCGCCGACAATAAGCTTTAGTTTCATGGATGATTATATTGGTTCTTGTTTCTTGATGGCTAATGAGGACGTTGTGTCCTGGTTGGCCTTTAACACATTCCGTGCCAAGTCCGAGATTCCAGCATTAGTCGCCGGTGCGCAGTGTATTTCCGATTTACCAACCCCGTCGTCGCAGGTACGAAAAATAGCGTCGAACGAAGTTTCGTCGCCCGAGTGCCATTTTTTCGTTAGCCGCGGATGTGTAGGAGCATTGTGCGGTGGCTTCTTACTTGGCGGGCGTGAAGAATCCGATTGCGGGCTGTCCGATGGAGACTTCGCGATAAACCAGCGTCTCCTCGGCAACCTTCACTCCGATGCGAATATTCGGAACGCACGTGCAGCCACACGTTGGCGGGACGGCAGAGCAAGTTGCGACCGCTTTTTTCGGGAGGTAAGACAAAACGACGGCGTCAGTTTCAGTCCTTTTGTCCAACAGAGAGTGTTCGCCAGATGCGAATGACGTGGTGAAGTCGGCCGCCATCGGCGCCAACATCCCGTGGCCGAATCCTAAGTCCATCGTTTAAAAAATGCCGTTTCGTGGGCC
>Ga0206804_10164_pt1 | contig 19481 bp, 31 predicted proteins | sample Alteio_BWOrgCont_62_FD_152888 | JGI IMG/M metagenome (GOLD analysis project Ga0206804, IMG submission 152888) | Enriched cells from forest soil in Barre Woods Harvard Forest LTER site, Petersham, Massachusetts, United States -... | ecosystem: Environmental > Terrestrial > Soil > Temperate forest >... | reverse complement strand
CCACCGTCCAAGCCGCGCCTCTAACAGACGGAAAGCTCAGCGGCATCCTTCACTCGGACATCTTGCTGCCGCAGCAGCCACAGCATCCCGGCACGGAAGCCTCCCTACGCCGCTATATCGAGTCGCTGGAGAAGGGACAGCCCAATTATGATGAGATGGCGCCAATTATGGCGGCTACCGTAAAACAGCAGTTGCCCGACATATTGGCGATGATCAAGCCGTGGGGCGCCCTCCGGTCCATCAACTTCAAGGGCGGCGGGCCACAGGGCATGGATGTTTATGAGGTAACCTTCGAGCACGCCAAAGCGGAATGGGACATCGCGCCGCTCGACGCCGACGGCAAGGTCGTGGGCCGGGGGTTCCACCAAATTTCCTGAACTTGGGGTCGCCAATGAAACAGCAAACAATGCCTAGCGTGGTAGGGGAGCGAGCGCGCGTTACATTTGTGGTGGTGGTGGTGGTTGCGGGCCTTTCCGTCTTCGGAGGCGTTTTTGCATTCTTTGGTATTGCTCTGGCGCAAACACCAAGCCCAGATTTTGGGCATTTCACTTACGACGCGATGGCCTCACTCAATATAAAGCAGACCTCGGTCGAGGCTCGCAATGGCGTGACGATTGAGGACATCACCTATACCGGCTCCAGCGGTGACACGGTTCCGGCCTATCTTGTGATACCGAAAGGCACCGGAAAGTTTGCAGGGATAATTTGGGGCCACTGGCTGATGGAGGGCGCGGAAAATTCCAATCGGAAGGAGTTTCTGGATGAAGCTATCGCCCTTGCACCAAACGGCATCGTTTCTTTGCTGATTGATGCTCCACAAACCCGTCCCGACTTCAAGCCGATGCCAGGCATAGGCCCCGGCCTTATTGCAGAACAAGTCGTCGATCTCCGCCGGGGGGTGGATCTTCTCCTAGCGCGCGCCGATATAGATGGGGCCAGAGTAGCTTACGTCGGCCACAGCTATGACTCAGTAGCTGGAGCTATTCTCGACGCGATGGACAAGAGATTTGCAGCCTTCGTCTTTATGGCTGGCCCACAATCTACGTGGGCTTATATCGACCCCTACGCCAAGGAGCTTGGCCCTGCGCTGGCGCTCTTCCAATACTGTTTAGACGATAAGGAAGTGCCGCTAGCTGACGCTAAAGCTTATATCGTCATGGCGTCGGGACCGAAAGTAATCAAGCTCTACGATGCAGACCATGGGCTAAACAACTTGGCGCGCATGGACCGCGACAAGTTCCTAGTTGATACATTGGAACGATGATCGCGGAATTAGACATCTGGCGCGTCGCCGAACAGATGCGGAAGCTCTATGGAGCCGATGCCGCCATTCATGCAGCGATGCGGGCGGACAAGCTGATGGACCAAGGCGACATCGAAGGCTTCCAGATGTGGAAACAGGTTGTTGCAGCGCTAAATGAATTGGGGTGTTCAACGCCGAAAGCTGGCGAGGCGAGGCACTAGTTCAATAATTGGAATAAATTATACCGACTGTTATGTCGCTTTAGCCCATTTGATCTCTGGTAGCTGAAAAGCTTGGGGTTGAACTGTGCCGAAAACCACCGCCGTAGAGAGTTAAAGCGGCTAATTCTCTGCCTAGCCGTCGGTGCGATCTCCTTCCCAATGATTATTTTGATACTTCGGCCAGGACAATCAATTGCCGCGAACCTGGACGCTTTCCCAGCCGCTATTGTTGGCGGACTCATCGGCGGATTTTTTGTCGATTGGGTGGTCATTCCGTTTTGGCGAAAATGGCAGGCCACCAGAAACGGCTGAAATTATATCCGGCAGGAAAGAATTTCAATTAGGACCAGCGCGGCACTGGTACATTTTGAGCCTTGACCGGGGTTGAGGGCGAGCCGACCTCGTTCTAGGCTCGCCCAATGGATGACCAGATTCCTTGGTATGGCGGTATAAGCAACCGGCAACTCTTCCTTGATTCCGCCCGTGGGCTCATAACATGGCTTGCGGTGATCATCGCGCTCAATGTGCTCTTGTGGTTTGGCGCCGATTTTTTCCACCTCACCAGTTCGACATGGAGAGGCGCCTGTGCTGGGCTATCTGGCGGTATCGCTTATCCCCTAGTCCGGTGGCTTCGTACCTAAGACCACAGACCCCAAGAAGCCAGCCCCTCCAAAGTCCAACAAGCTCTTTGGGACGTTCGCGATATCGTAGAGCTGGTCGAAGAATGGGAGGCCGATCATGAAAGAAATTTTGGTTCTCTTGTTATCTTCTTGCATGTTTGCGGCTACGCCTGTCTTGGGTGCCCCCGCATTTTGGGACCCAGATCCCGTGGCGGTTCAAAAGGTGGATGACGCAGTAGCGAAGTTGCCGAATTTTAGTGGGTTCAACTGTCAACCGAGAAATATCTTAGAGTTTGCCCGCCATTATGGCGGCTTCACCGACAAACAGGGGCGCCGAATGATCGTTGGGCAGCTCTTGCTCTTGAGCAGATTCCCTAACGAGAAGCCCGGTATCCATATTGACCGCCGGCCCAAAGTTGCCGACGGCGGCTGCAACGTCGCGAATATATGGTTTGATGCAGATACCTTAGAGCTTATTCAGGCGTCCTGGGGTGGCCGTTGATTGCAACCCTGAGTCAAACTGGACCAGTGCCGAAACCCAAGATGCGGTCGCAGCTTAGCTGTTCCCTGGCGGTGTCATTGGTCCTAGCAGGGGAAGCGAACGCAGCGCCGTTGCCACCGGCGGGCGTATTCACTTATTCAGATCAATGTTTCAGTCGCGGTAGCGGTGATTTGTATGGTCTCCGCATAACGCTTCTACGGGGTCTTGGCGGCTCTATATGGGCCGTAACCTATGTCGATGATAAGGAGCCCTCTCTGGCCTTCGCCGAATATGATGCGAAGACTGGCGCCATCAGCTTCGATGGAGCATCAGCAACTGATCCCACGATGCGCATTGAGGGTTCGGTCGATACAAGCGCATTGCGCGGGAAGATGGGGAGCTCCCCCATGACGCTGCCCGCTATCAGCAACAGCGAGACCAAAACTCCATATTGCCAAGTAAAATGAGGGCGCCAGGCCTACAACCTTAAGTCAAACTGGACCAGTACGCCGGATTTGGATTGGACGCCGCCAAACCTGGTGGATTAGCCTGTCCCGGCTTCTAGGGAGGGCCTCATGTCGAATTGGCGCTTAGCGGCGATTATCGCGGTTTGTGCGTGTCTTGGTTCAGGAGGGATTGCGCTTGCCTTGCAAACCGTCGAGCTGCGAATCGAAGCCGATGGATCCGTGGAATTGGGCTCAGCACACTTTACTGATGACACGAAATTACAAGCGGCTTTGACAGCATTGGCAGCGGAAAAACCACGACCACACATTCACGTCTCGGCTGACAGTGACGTGAGGTCCGAAAAGGTGCGCGCGGTCGCTCTGATACTGAAAAAATCTGGGCTTATTAAGGTTGGCTTTCTTACGCCAAACTAAACATCCAGCTTAGGTGTGCTTGCTGCGATGGCCTAATAGAGCTAACCAACAAAAAGATAGTACGTGAATATTGCGACCACGATCACGAACAGCCCTAAAAGAAACCAGTATGGGCGCGGGCGCATCTAGCATACCTTTTTAGGCATGTCGCCGCCGCCGAATGAGCGGGTAGGCGACCAAAAACGCAACCGCCAAAGCGATTGGGTTTTGCCAAGAGCGCGGGATCCAAGGAGCGAAATTTAAGAACGCCGTCTCTAGCCCGTAAGCCACGGCCAAGAAGACGACCGCGTAAAGAACCATCCCTTTTGGGACCGGGCGGGCTGCATCTGTTTCAGTCTTAGGCATCCTTAGCCGCCCTTAAGGACATCCTGCGCGCCCAACTGCCAGCCAAATAGAAGACGGCGGCGACCACTAGGCAAAAGAGCAAAATGCCTCCTGGTCCGCGCTTGCCGAACAGAGTGTCCCACGCGCCGAGAATGAGCATGAACACCGCGACGGCCACGCAGAACCAATAAGTGATGGAGCCAGCCTTCTGCATGTTGAGGACCTTAATCCCAGTCCCGGTTGCTCTCAAGAGACGGCCTAGCGCCGCCGTGCTATCTCACAGACGTTCATGACAGCAAACGCAAAGCTTATTACCGTCAGGATCACGGAAATATGCTCCATAGTAACTGGAGTGATATTGTGGGCGCAATCCGGGCGCGCCCTCAGAGCGACCGCCGTTGGCAAGCACAGCTTGATAACAAGCATCTACAGCGTCGCGTGTCGAAGCAAGTAGCGCAATCATCTGGCCGTTTCCTGGCGCTGCCGGTTGGCCGTTATATGGGCGGCCAATCAGGAATAGCGGGCGCTCTGCATTCGTCGGCTTCCACGCCGCCCTTACATTTTCGGGTTCAGCAAATTTGAGCGGATAACCAAGCGTCTCCATCACGGCACGATAGAACGCGAACGCACGTTGAAAGTCCGTAACTCCGATATGGACGTGTGACAGCATGAAGTCATCCACTCTTTCTGGCGGCTACTGTCTCGCCCCACCAATTCCCGGTGTCTCGCGGTCTAACTCATTGAGCGCACCAACGACCCGCTTCCACATCTCGAAGCCCTCAACGTCGCCCTGGTTCATGAGCTTGTCCGCTCGCATCGCGGAGTGAAGGTGGCGTCGGCTCCATAGGGCTTTCGCATCTGTTCGGCTCTGCGCCAGATGTAGATGTCTTCCATCCCACCTTCCGTCAATGTTCCCAGAATGAGCGAGTGGTGGCTGGATTGTCAGATGGAGCCAAGTTGTCGCCCGAGGTCAAGTCTGGCTTCTTGCCGAGGCGAAGCTCCCAACGTCGTGCGAGTTCGGCGCGATAGTCCAAGTCTAAATAGGCGTCGGGGTCTTGAGGGCCCTGCATCATCCGGTTACGAGGCCCTAGATAAAGTAATGCATCGCCATTTAGTCCAATATCGTTCTTGATTCGAGCTTGATATTCCGCTTCCGCCATCCCGGGTGGTCGAATGAATGCCGCGCAACCTTGCCGATAGATGTCCTTTTCAAGCGAAGAACCCCGAACAGGGGTAAGCAGAGACGGTACGGCTAGACGTCGCGCGAATTTTCCAAGTTGCGCGCCACAGCGTTCATCTGCGTACCCGACAAAAGGCGAAACGACGAAGAAAGCACCGGGATGCGTTCGGTCGAGCAGTGCGCGTATATTATCTTTGCCCGGCAAAATCCCGAAATGATCCGTGCCGTAAATCACGAGTGCTTTCTTATTCTTGGATAGTATCTCGCGAATGATCAGGTCGGTGGGATAGCTGTCGCGCTTGGCTTCTATTGGATCCCAATCGGCTTTCGTCTTGATCTCAGGCCAATTAATGGGTGGTTCACCCAGCCAGGCCTTGATGCGGCCTTGAGGCGGCAACTTCAGGTTAACTTCCCGGATGACCGGATAGAGGTTGATCGAACCTACCGGTGTGACAGTGGGGAACCACCCTACATTGTCACTCCATACTCTCCTCAATTCGGTGTAGGGGACGCTCTCGCCATTGACATAGCGGTCCACGGTTTCTTGCTGCGCCGCGTCCCCCACCTCCAACACTATATTCCCCACTTCGCGCGCAAAGCGCGGATCGCGGAGCAGAACCGTATAGAAATCTAGTTCTTGCGCCCAATTGTGGATCTCTCCTAATCCAACCAAGGGATGGGTGTGAAATGTATCAAATATCCCGTCCACTGCGTTGGTGACGGTTGGTGGTGGTGCGGCGAGCGCCTGTAATAACATGCCAAGCCAAGCAGCCAACGTCAGAATTGTCGCCCGCATTTCGGCTATATCTCTTCAACGCTATGGTGATATTGAAGTTCGGAAGCGCCTTTGACAACTGGAATGGTTGCGTCTGAGCCATAAAGCTTTCGCATCTGTTCCGCTTGCGCGCCAGCTGTCGATTTCTTCCATCTTACGATTACAGCCCTCACCCCGGCGGGTGGGGTTACTGCTAACTCCGAAACGAGCCACACTTTGGACACCACCGGCCACTGACGGCTTTACGACGGTCGCGAAATCTCGAAATAAACACATAGTTCATCTCGATTTCTGACGGGTGCAAATTCAAATCTTTCCCCGATAGAGCGCATGCCCAGTTTTCGTAAAACCGCGATAGAAGCGGTATTCTCTGGCTGAGCGCTGGCCTCGATAACATCGATATCGAAAAGTGACCAAGCCTGATTGACTATCGCAGCGGCGGCTTCACGCATATATCCTTTTCCATGAAATTCGTCGCCGATCCAATATCCGAAATTGCCCCGCCTTCCGTTAGGTTCTTGCCGATGTATTCCCGACAAACCGATCAAAGCCTCGTCAGATTTTCGCTTGATAGCGAACACAATTGCGAGGCCATTCTTTCGGGCTTCGATGGCTGAGTTAACGCGACCGCGTGCAGCCTCAACGGATATTGATGGAGGCCATGTGGCCGTCCAGCGGCTTATGGACGGCGTGACAAGGGATGCGATGGGGCCAGCATCACTCTCTTGAACCGGTCTGAGTTTCAGCCGATCTGTCTCAATAAGATATAAATCAGTTCCGCTAACCGCTGGCACGTCCTAGCTAGTTGCTTAATCTAGATTTAGAGCCACACTTTGGACACCGGGTCAATTTTCGGCACTATTTAGATATGACCGGCATCCAATGCGATTAAAAGCGCAGCTGGTACGAAGATGGTTTGAGCGAGTACCGCTTATCCGAACAGGCGGTTTCTGCCTGAGCCAGATGCGTTGCGTTCAATCGCGCGCGTTGTTGTTCAGGTGTCGGGATTGCGCAGGCCGCAAGAGGAAGGGCTAACAATGAGAGAGCAAGCTTTTTCATGGTCGTCATTTCAGCGCCCAGGAGGCGGCGTCGTCGGCGGCCCGACGCTCATGGGAGGAGCTGCAAAAGCCTCGGTGGCGTCTGGCGACGGCCATGGGCGGACGGTTGGGTACCGCGTCACCTTGAGCGTGCCATCAGAAGCTCGATAGAGAGTCACTCCGTATTGGTCCACGAGGTAGTCCTCTACGCATTTTTCATATTGCTCCGACGGGCCAACATTATCAGCGCGGCAGTGAGTCTCAGCGGTTGTGTATTGCTCCTCCCTCATCTGGGCGACCTGCTGCGGCGTCGCGCAAGCTGCGAGGGGAAGGGCAAACAATAAGAGAGCGAGCTTTTTCATAAATCTCTCCTCCTGGCGCCCGTGCGTTTGACTTGGGGGTGTCATTCCAGCCTACCGGCCACCGGGAAAGGGAACCCCTAAGTTGCTATCTCCGATCATGTCAGGATCGTTAGGGAACGACTGGGCATCCACTAAAGTCAGTGACCCGTCGTTTTGCGGTCTGACCACCATTCCATAATTGGCGCGCGTAAATTGGTTTAAGCATCTCAGATAGTGAGAATCAGACGCGGCTATGTTTTTGGCAGAGCAGGTCGTCTCAGCCTGAGCTAATTGGGTCTCTTTAAGTTGGGCACGCTGTTCGGGCGTTGGGATTGCGCAGGCGGCAAGAGGAAGGGCCAACAACAAGAGAGCGAGCATTTTCATAAATCACTCCTCCTATGCTGTGAATAGAATGCGCCCGCGCATTGGAACGTTCAATTGGTGGCGCATGAAAAGTCACTCATTTTGTGACCCGGATCGCCTAATGCCTCGACTCTCCAATCTCGTGCCGTCACGCGATCCTAGAGCTTTCGCATTTGTTCGGCGGCGCGCCAGATCTCGATGCTTTCCATGCATAGGCCCCCGGCCCGAGGGGAGCGAGATCAGCTAACTATAGATTGAGCGGGAACCGACCTGGATAAGTTTGCAATGGTGCGCCGAGCCTTGACAATTATTCGTTTGTTCGCTAAATAACAAACTATGAATCTGATCTTCAAAGCTCTATCCGACCCAACTAGGCGGCACATCCTTCAATTGCTGCGGAAGCGACCCATGACGGCAGGGGAGCTTGCCGAGCATTTCGAGATCGCAAAACCAACCTTATCTGCACATTTCGCCATATTGCGAGAGGCCGACCTCATAGAACCCAAAAAGCAGGGAACAAGTATTACGTATCGACTAAAAATTTCAGTTCTCGAAGACGCGTTGCTTGCGTTCGCCGAAACCGTCGGCGTCAGACCGCTTACTCCGACAAAGATTCGTAAAGTCACAGGAAGGGCCAGATGATCAACCGTAAAGCCATTTGGATAACTGCAGTGTTCGTCATTGTAATGGTCGCAGCGGCCATTTGGAGGCTATCTCTGTTGCCGGATTGGACGCTATTTACGTATACGGGAGCCAGCACGACAAGACATACGACGTACTGGACTGGACTATTTCAGCCGCCGTCTTGGGTTCTTTTGTTTATGGGATTATTGGCTGCTAGTGGGTTCAACAAGAGTGGGCCGAAGGATGAAGTTCATGCTTGGAAGAATTGGTACAGCTTTTTGCTAATTTCTTTCGGTGTCATAGTCTCTGCAATTCAATTCCTTACAATCGCGCGATCACTCGGAGTGACTTCCGCGCTTGACCCGATTGCGGTGGATCGTGCGGAAATTGCGCTACTTGGTTTGCTGATAATCGTCACCGGTAATCAACTGCCGAAGCTTCCTTGGCTACAATCCCGTATCGCGTTATTGCAACTGGCCCCTGTTCAAGGTGAGAATTATTTGCGTGTCAGGGGTCGCCTCATTGTCGTCACGGGCATCGCAGTTGTCGTCAGCGCTTCGCTGATGTCCGTGAAGCTCGTGGCTCCGGTCATAATTGTTGTGGCCCTTGGGTGCGTCGGCGTTAGCATCTTGTGGCGAGTACAACTGAAGCGAAGGCAGTTTCGCTAAGCGACCCCTTGAGTAACATGATCGCTTCTTCGAAAGCGGCATACACCGTTATATTCGATCTAAAATAACCCCGTCGGATCACTCAGCGTGGCCTTCTTGCGCTTCGTGGTCGCGGCCTTTTCTTCTCGCGTCATCATCCACCGCACATTCTCCACCGTCTTTAGACAGGCTTTCGCCTCATCTGGCGTGCTGCTGACCCAACTCTATGCAGGCTCGTGAACCTTCCGCCATGGCCCCCTGAAATTGCGCCACAATGGCTTAATCATTGAACGCGGCCCTCGTACAACAACCGTCGTCCCCTTCACCGATACAGCTACGTCGTTGCCCTTCCATTTGCGCCACCACGGTCGGTTTAAGGTCCACTCTCCAACGCCGGGAAGGGCACTATTCGCCTCACCTACAGAGGTGAAGTTGCTTCGTGCCAAATACACGCAAATGTGGGCCAAACACGCTCTGGTATCGGGGGTGTCAATGCACAGTTCGTAGGGCAGCATGGCTATCCAAACAATTAACGAGCCTACGATGCCCCCGATGATCCAAGCCTGTAGCTCTCCTCCATGCACAAACATCGAGCCGATCGCTGCACCTGCCGTGATGGTGGCGACCCAAAATGCTAATTGCCGCAGAGATCGAAATAGAATGAAAGGAAATAGCCGCTTTATCGCTAGACGAAGACGCAACCCCATGCCCGACGGCCTCCCCTACAGTTAGGAGTAAGACTTGAACCGCCAATTGTGACAGTGATTATTGGTAGTGAGAAGGCGACAACCTCCGCCCACGCCATCGCTGTGAATTTTCCGCACATGCGCTACAAGATAATCACGGCACATCGTCTAGAGAAGGTCTTATGTTCAAAGGCTAAGATAGGGCCAAAGAAATAAGTTTGTTGAATCGAGACATCCGCCGCGAACAGGCCTAGGCTTGTCCTACAATCTGAGAGGGCTGGGCATGTTGAAACTTCGCGGTTTGGGATTGATGGGGTTGCTGGTTTTCAGTGGCGTTACGGTAGGCGCGTTGCCTGCGTTCGCGCAGACGCACAAAAGTACGACCCAGGCCAAACCGCCCCATCGATCTGCGACGCGCGCTCTCGAACGCAAGCTTGCGGTGGCTGACCGCACAATAAAGAAACCCGATGTGCACCGCCCGAAGCCGTAGCGAGGCTTTAACAGCTTTTCCCTGGTGAAGAGTGAGGAGCCAGCGGCGGACCTTTCATAAGAACCGAATTGCTCAAGATAAGCTGATCGGTCACCGCCCTCGCGAATATCTGGATCGCGGATTGCCGCCGCTCTGCGTCCTTGATCGCGCCGACACCCTTTAGGTGAAGGTCTTGAGCGTATCAACAGTTTCGCCGCGAACGTGAATGTGCTTCGGGATTTTCCAATTTTTGTCGGGCCAGCCCCAGCGCATGGGGATGATGCGGCGTTGTGCTCCATCCCATATGATGACAGGCAAATCGGCCATCACCCGGTAAGTCAAAACGCGGTCGTTAGCGCCTTCCTTCACAACATCGCGGGTTAAGGGCTGCGAGAATGCGACCACCTCGGCCCAAGACGCCATCGCTGTGAACTTGCCACACATTCTACTTCTACTGCGCTGGTTCTTTTGTGCATGGGCCTTGAAGGCTATCAAACACTTTTCCGTTTGCGGCCATGTTCAGCATCGCGACGCTAGGTGCGCGTTTGTCGATAATAATCATGTCAAAATATCCCGCCGCTGTGTTGTCAGACACGGCAAGTAACGCGTCATCTCGATTTTTGACGATCGGCATTGTGTTATGGGACGATCCTATGCCGAGATCGGGAGAAGGAAACGCGAGTAAATTTCCTTCAATCCGAAAAACGCTGGGAGGCCATCCTTCGGCAGGCTTGCAAGTCCGCGCTTCACTTGCATTCGCCGAAGCGGGGATAGCTAAGAGGAAAACCAATCCAATTGTTATCCGTTTCATTCTTCGCTCCTCTCAACCATCCCAAGGTCCCGTGGCCATAAGAATAACCCACACGCGGCACCGGCACTCATTACAATAAAAGCCCCTGACGGGCTTTCCCAGCGGCAGTTGACCCCATAAAGCGCCGCGCTGCTCAATCTTATAGGCCCAACGACTGGCGGTGTGGCCGCAACGCATGCACCCAATGTCTAAGACACGATGGGCCATCCTCGCGGTCTCCACAGTGTCCACCGTGCCGCGGTACTTCTTGAAGCCCATAGCTCAAAGGTCGCGATCTGGCGGCGTCCAATCCAAATCGGGGAAAAGGATGTGCCAAGGTTGGTGAGCGTTGTCTCGCCATTCCTGCGGCACCTCTGAAACCTCCCGCTTATGAAGGCGCGGTATCGGCATCACACCGCTTGAACCAGAGGTGCCTAGCGGAAGGGGATGGCCACGCCTTCCGCATAGGCGATCTCCTGGCCTGGAAGGGCCGCGCGCAAACCGTCAAGCACGCTGATGCAATCTTTCGGGAGACCTGCCGCGGCCCAGCAGCCCCGCATGTCAGCGGCGGCAACGGCCAAAGGCCCGATCACGGCGAGCTTGCCGCCAAGGATCGGCAGCGCGCCCGCATCATTCTTCAGCATCACGACGGGGCGCGCGCCGAAATTCAAGACGCTATTGATGTACTGTCCGCGGGATTGCCCTGGTAGGAATTTCCGACGTTCGGCTAAGTATAAAAAACCACGCGTCCATCATGCGGCGTGGCTAACTTCCCAGCCTTTACAAGCTAGTAAAATTGGGCGGGGAACTGATTTCTCGCCATTGGAGTAATACGCCACCATACGTCGAGAAAGACCAAGCGCGTCTGCTGTTTTTGTAAGTGACAGACCGTGCCGCAAGCGCCATTCGAGAAATTCGCGCGTGTCTTGATGCCCAGTGGCAGAGAGCGTCTCAAGCCAAAGAGTTTCCGCGCTTAAATCGACGCCCGATGGCCATTCGACGCCGTGACCCCATTCTCCGACACGCGCCCGAACAAATGCATCCGGATCACGAAGCGAGCGGTATGTCTTGCCCTTCAGCAAGTTCGTGAGATCAAGGGCAGCTTTCACGCCATCGGACCACTGCAAGGCCAAAGTCGCCGGCGCCTGAGCTTTCACTTTTACGATTGTACGAAGCTTGTCTTCATTACTCATGAATTCAACTCCCGCCACTTCGCGAGCAGCGCTGACCGATTTGCTTTGGCCCAGCGACATGCATCTTTCATCACAGTCGTTGGCACAGTCCCCACGATTACATCCAATGTCTCAATGCTGACCGAGCATCGGAAGTCCGGGCCCTCGATATGAAAATGCGGCATGCCGTGTTCCCTGCCATAGACCGCAATCTTCCAGCCTGGCTGGCGATAAACCGTTACCATATTAGACTATGGTGCAATAGTTGCACTATGTCAAGCCCCCCTTGCTTCATCCCAACTTCCTTTTTTGAACCCACCGGGGCTGGTAAGCCGCTGTAAGCCCAGCGGGGGGTTCTATGATGCTCCGGGCCAAATCCGGCTCTGCCGTACGAGCCGGCCTCTGGGGCGCGATAATCGCGCGTGCGCGTCGCCTCATTAAATTCCTCGCGTCAACCCGCCAGCGCCAGAAGCACAATTCGTATTAGGAAAGACGGCTTGGGCGTGGATAAAGGCAGTTTTCTTTTCCGCGGTTTGTGCTCTCCTATCTGCATAGGAGCTGAGTATGAATCGTGAAATCTCATCGGACAAAATCCTGCGCATGCGTACCGTCCTGGAACGCACTGGGCTGAGCCGTTCGACCGTATACCGGAAGATGCAGGAGGGTACCTTTCCCCCGAGATTGAAGCTTAGCGAGCATTGTTGCGGTTGGCGTGAGTCCGAACTCAATCGTTGGATAACCGATCCGCCATCTTATAGGCCCTAATCATGTCGTCTTGGCTAAAGGACTATTGGGGCATGCACACAGCATTTCCGCTACCTAGGAAACGCATGTGGCTGCATGGGAACTATGCCGCTCGCTGAGCCTTTGTGCGACGCGGCGTGATCGCTTTACGGCGGCTTCGGCCAGCGGCTTGTACCCGAGCGGAAAAATTGAATTTTAGACCTCCGCCGAGCGCCGCCATCACTTTTTGAGGACCGTGGAGAGCTCTGGCTTTCCTTCCGCGCTCAATGTCTTGTAAAGCTGCTCACAGGCTAGACCGGTCGCCTTGGCGATTTTGCTCATGCCGCGGGCGCGCGCCACGTCACCCAGAGCTTCGGCAATGCGCGCAAGGTTTCCGCTTTCGAATGCAGCGTCAAGATGGATCGCAACCATTTCGTCACTATCTAGATAATTGACCACGTCATATTTCTTGGTCTTGAGCTTCATGAGGGGCTCCGCTGAGCAAGCGCGATTGCTTTGTCGATATATTGGCGCTGCGAGGACTTTCGGCTTATCTGGGTCAATTCAGTGTTACTGCCCGCATGACGTGGGCGCCCTCCACATCCCGTCAGCTGGGTGCGGCATCGCAAAAATCCGTCCAGACAACTGGATGGAGTTCCTAAGCAGCGGCGAGTGCCTTCTCGACAGCTTTTGGGTTTTTCTCGATCACGAGAAGCAGCACGCGCCCCGCGACATCAAGCTTGCGGCCCTGCTCCCAGCCCTCAACTGTGCGAGCGGGAATACCGAAAAGACGCTCGAATGCTTGTGGACTGCTGGCGACCTTCTTGCGGATTTCCTTGACGCGGGCAGGCGACATCGGTTCGACGATGCGTCCCTCCAGCGGGATTTCACCGCGACGATGTGCGACCGCTTCCTTGAGGGAAGCTTCAAGTTCTAATCCAAGCGCCGTGCGACCTTTGTTTTTCTTCGTCATCATTTCTTTTCCTCTGTGAGAACTTTGATAAAGCCAATGACGGCCTCTTTATCTTCTTTCGAGAGGTCTTCTCGTTCCGACTTTGCATAAATGAGGATCATGTACGTGGTATCCTCTGATAGCAGAACAACATAGATCGCTCTGCCGCCACCGCGTTTGCCTTTGTTCCCAAAAGCAACACGAATCTTCCTCGCACCCTTCAGACCGGGAACGACATCACCCGCATCTGGGTTCTGGGCAACCTCGTCCTCAATGGCTTTTAGCTCATTCTCGCTAAGCCCAAGCCTTTTGGCCTGCTTCTTGTACGTCTGCGTGCGCCAGAATTGCATGTTCCGATATACGCTACTAGCGTACCAGTGTCAAGAGCCGATTCGCCATCAATTTTTCGAAGCGCCCTCGCAAGCCCCGCGACTAGCCGCGCGCCGTTTGCCGGAACAGGACGATCTTACGGGTCTGACAATAATTGGCCCATGCCGCCATCAGCTTGCGGCGCTTCTCGAACAGATCACCGCGCCGGTATGCGGCCTCGGCTTTGTTGGTGATGGTATGCGCCAAGGCCATTTCGCAGACCTCATGCGGAAAGCCCGTGGTTTCGGAAGCCCAATCCCGAAACGAAGACCGAAATCCATGGACGGTGACTTCGGATTTCATGCGGCGCAACAGCATCGCCATCGCCATGGTAGAGAGCGGTTTGGCAGCCCTCGGACTAGGGAACACAAAACCTTTCTTGTCCCGGGCCCGATTTTGGCGCTGGTCTTGCTCCTGGTTCTCTTCCCCTTCCGGCTGCATTCCTTGGAGGATTTCCAAGCAACGCTGAGATAATGGCACCCGATGTTCGCGCGCCGCCTTCATACGATTGGCGGGAATGGTCCAGACACACTTTTCGAGGTCTATTTCGTCCCATTTGGCCCCTAGGACCTCGCTGGTCCGGCAGGCTGTGAGGATCGTGAACTCTAAAGCGCGCGCAGCCACAGCGGTACGAGTTCGTAATTCCTCCATAAAGGCTGGCACCCCTTCGTAGGGGAGTGCCACATGGTGTCCTCTGGTCAACTGTTGGCGCTTGGGTAGGAGCTGGTCGAGATGTCCCCGCCAGCGAGCAGGGTTCTCGCCACTGCGTTGACCCTTGGCCTTCGCAGCATCCAGCACGTTCTCAATGCGCCCCCTAAAGCGCTTGGCAGTCTCCGGGACACGCTTCCACAACGGTTGGAGGATATCGAGAATATCCTGGGTCGTGATCTCATCCACCGGATGATTGCGGATCAGTTTGGCGTAGGTCTTGAGGGTCATGGTCCATTGGGCGGCATGCTTAGGATTACGCCAAGAGGGCTGCATAGTCTCGACATAAGCATCGGCGCACTCTCCGAAAGTTGGAACCTCCTCTTTGGCACGGGCGGCCTTTGGGTCTTCTCCACTCGCCAGCATCGCGCGCAAAGCCGTCGCCTCGGTGCGCGCGGCAGCAAGGAGCAGATCGCGGCCGCCACCCAATCCCAGTTCCACACGACGCCCACGACGGACATACATGAACACCCAGCGCCGCCGGCCATTATCGTCGATGGCAAGATAGAGCCCTCCACCGTCCGAATGGCGCCCGGGTGTCTTGAGTCTCTCGACTTCCTTGGCGCTGAACCGATTGAGGATTCGCTTGCCCATGCCCAAGTCTCCGCCGAACCTTTTGGACCCCACTTCCGGTCCCACTTTCGACCACTTCCGGTCCCACTTTGTGATCGGGAACGGGCGAATTGTCCAGAGACATCGTGAAACCGGAAAATGCGAGAAATGCCTATTTTTATTGATCTAAATGAAATCTCCTGACCGCGCATGAGCATGTATGGAATGTCGCAGTTCGAATCCCTCTCTGTCCGCCATTAAAAAAGGGCCCCTCGCGGGCCCTTTTTTAATGGTGGATCGAGATCGGAGGACGGCCCCCCGGTTCGCCAAAATCGCCGGCAGTCGATTTTGGGCGCGAGGTGGTCACGACCGCCGAGCGATCCGAGCGATAGCGAGGACGAGTCGGAGACGACAACAGGATCAAACTCAATTACGATGTCCGCGCATTCATAAAGTCTGCGTTAAGCCCCTAACGCAATTGATACCAACAGCACAGGCGTCGCGAATAATGAAGTAGCAACCGTTGGAGGAGGCATTGATGAAGTGGGTTGTCGAAGGCACCACGCGAAATCTAAACTTGGCTATGCGGCTCGGCCTGAGCCTTGCGGGCCTTTTGTGGGCGGTGACGGCCCACGCCCAGGGCGCCGCGCCGGACAAGCCAGCCATCCGCGCCGTGACCGCCTTCATCGCCATCGACAAGGACAATTATGACGCGCGCATGGACGAAACGGCCCAATTCCTGGCCGCGGCTAAGACGGCGCTGAACCAGGCCGGATTCGCTGGAGCGAATGGGCGCGTCACCACCCAGCCATTCCCGCAGTACATCAAGGGCATGAAGCGGGAGGAGGCGCTGGCCCTGATCGGCGCCCTCAAGCAGGTGGCGCGAAACGATCATGTCGCCCTGAACATCGGGCCCGCCATGATGAACGATGATGATGACACCTCGGCCGCCGACCTCTTGCCGGCGATCCTGGCCGACGGCGGCACCAATGCCAACATCATCGTCGCCGACGACAAGGGTCTGCACTGGCGTGCCATCGCCGTGGCCGCCCATGCGATCCACGAGATCGCCGCCCAAAGCCCCAACGGCAACGGCAATTTCGGGTTCGCGGCCATCGCCATGATGAAACCCTATGGCCCCTACTATCCGGGCTCCTGGCATAATGGGCCGGGCAAGCACTTCGCCATCGCCATGGAGACGGCGAACGTCGTGAATCACGTGTTCGAAAAATATCATGACCCGGTGGAGGCCCAGGCGCACCTGACCGAGGAACTGTCGCAGTACACCAAGGAGGCCGAAGCTGTGGCTATGAAGCTAGCTGCCGCCACCGGCTGGACCTATGAGGGGATCGATGCCACGCCGGCGCCGGGCCGCGCCTCCATCGCCACGGCATTCGAATCCTACTTGGGCGCGCCGATCGGCAGCCCCGGCTCGATGACGGCCGCGGGGATCATCACCCGCGCCGTTCAGGCAACCCCTGTCAAGCGCACCGGCTATTCGGGGTTGATGATCCCGGTGATGGAAGACAAGGTGCTGGCCCAGCGCTGGGCGGAGGGAACCTTCTCGCTGGATTCAATCCTGGCCTGGTCGGCGGTGTGCGCGGGCGGGGTCGACACCGTGCCCTTGGCGGGCTCGACCAGCGAAACGCAAATCGCCCGCATCATCGGCGACGTCTCTTGGCTGGCCTACAGGTGGAACAAGCCGTTGGGCTCGCGCCTGATGCCCTCCCCGGGCCGGTCGGCGGGAGAGATGACGGCGTTCACCGCCGGGGGGCTCGTGAACACGCGGATACATTGAGGGGCTAGAAATTTGCCGATCCACATGTCTGCTTTTGGTCACAAGCGGTGATTCCGGAGAAGCTTCGCTTCAGTTAGCCAACAGCTTGAGCGGCAGAAGAAACGTCGCCCCCCAGCAGACATCCCACGGCGTGATCTCCCGCAAAGGCAATACGAATATTGATCTCGGATAGCCTTCCCATCGCCCTTCCCTGAAGGATGCGAATGGTGCGGTCGCCTCGCGCGACCAAGCCCCTCTCCAGAAGAGCAAACGATAAAGCGGTCGCGGCAATGCCGGTCGCGGCGTCTTCCGGATATCCGGATGATTTTGGGAATTGGCGCGCCTCGAATAGCTGAGAATTGCGATCGCGGACGGCATAAGGATAGAGGCCGGTCGATCCGATCGCGTCACAGACCCCTTCCACGTCGGCAGCGTTGGGAGACAAAGAGTTAAGCCGGTCCAGGTCACGCAGGGGCACGAGCGTCTTGGTCCGGGACGTTGCCGCGTTGCTGACAGCCAAATCCGCAAGCGCCTCCGCGTCCAAACCGAGCACGGAGAGAACGGAAGCGGCAGCCTCGGGACTCAAGAGTTTCACCGTCCCAGGCGGCTGGGTTATCTGCACATCCCAACCACCCTGCCTCGCCTTGACAAAGCCCGTAACAGTTCCGCTTTTTGTCTTTATGCGAACTGTTTCCCTTGCGAGCTTCCCTTGCCGCGCAAGGGCCCACAACGCGCCAATCGTGGCGTGGCCGCACATCTCCATTTCATGGCGAGGGACGAAATACCGAAACACGAAGTCGTGATCCTCATCATCCGGCATGAAAACAAACCCGGCTTCGTGACCAAATTGTTTTGCAATGTTTTGCATTTCGCCTTCGGTCATGCCGTCGGCGTCCGTGACTGTCGGACATGGATTTCCGCCCGTGCCGGCATGGGTAAAAACGTTCAGAAGCTCCAAGTTTCGCATTTTTGTTTTATCCTCAGCCAAGGACCGTAGATTTCCAAACTTCGTTTGAACCCAAGCGTTTGATTTTGCTTAATTGACGCATTCCCTCTTTGTCCGCCAGAGCCCCGCTTTCTCCCGGCCGCAAAAAATGCCACATCTGCCCGGTCAGAATGAACGCGGGGCGCGCCCATGCCGAAAATGCAGACTCTTCTCATTGGCGGGATTCTTGCGCCGCTTCTGATGCTGGCCGGCTGCGAGAAGCCGGTCACCAAACAGCCGCAAACCCCGTCGTTCCAAAGCGTCTACAACCCGCGTGAGACGTTCGCCCCGCTCACGCTGCCGTCCCCGGTCAATGCCTATCGCTCCGGCGACGGCACGCCGGGGCCGCAATATTGGCAGAACCGCGCCGACTACAAAATCGCCGCCACGCTTGATCCGGACAGCGCCGCTCTCAGTGGCGACGAAACCATCACCTACACCAATAACAGTCCGTCGGCGCTGGACGCGCTCTGGGTCCAATTGGACGAGAACACTTATAAAGCGGACGCGCGCTCCCGCTTCGCCGCTGGCGCGGGGCGCCGCAGGGCCGTCGCCCAGACCACCGACGGGTTTGTGCTGGATGCGGTTGAAATCGGCGAAGGCAGCCAAGCCCATAAAGTCGACTATGTCGTTTCCGACACCCGCATGCAGGTGCGCCTGCCGGAAGCGCTCAAAGCGCACGGCGGCCAGCTCAAATTGCATATCCGCTACCATTACACCGTGCCGGCAGGCAGCAGCGGACGGACCGGGCACGCACCCACCAAGAATGGCGAAATCTTCGATCTCGCCCAATGGTATCCGCGCATGGCGGTGTTCGACGATCTGCGCGGCTGGGACACGCTGCCCTATCTCGCCTCGGAATTTTATCTCGAATATGGCGACATCGATTATGCCGTCACCGTGCCCTGGGACATGCTGGTGGCGGGCTCCGGCGAATTGACCAATCCGGACGAGGTTTTGACCGCGACCGAAAAGACGCGCCTGGCGCAGGCCCGCGCCAGCGACCAGACGGTGATGATCCGCACCGCGCAAGAGATCAACGATCCTGCCAGCCGCCCCAAGCAGAGCGGCGCGCTGACCTGGCGCTTTCACATGTCGAACACCCGCGATGTCGCCTTCAGCGCCAGCAAGGCGTTCATCTGGGACGCGGCGCGGATGAATTTGCCCGGCGGCAAGACCGGTTTGGCGCAATCGGTCTATCCGGTGGAAGGCGCCGTGCCCGGCGGCTGGGGCCGTTCCACCGAATATCTCAAACACTCAGTGGAGAATTTCTCGCGCCGCTGGGCCGCCTATCCCTGGCCGGTCGCCTCCAGCCTGGGCGGACCGATCGATGGCATGGAATATCCCTCCGTCGCCTTCGACAGTTACAAGGATCACGGCCCGCAATTGTTCTGGATCACGGCGCATGAGATCGGCCACAGCTGGTTTCCCATGATGGTGGGATCCAACGAACGGCGCGACCAGTGGATCGATGAAGGCTTCAACACCTTTATCGACATTTACGAGTCCGACGATTTCAAGGAATTCGGCCCCAAGCGCGACGGGGAATATGCGCCCAAGA
>Ga0206804_10161_pt1 | contig 19693 bp, 14 predicted proteins | sample Alteio_BWOrgCont_62_FD_152888 | JGI IMG/M metagenome (GOLD analysis project Ga0206804, IMG submission 152888) | Enriched cells from forest soil in Barre Woods Harvard Forest LTER site, Petersham, Massachusetts, United States -... | ecosystem: Environmental > Terrestrial > Soil > Temperate forest >... | reverse complement strand
TCGATTGAGGTTCGCCTTGCGTCCCCGCGTTCTGCGAGAGAACGCTTGAACAGCGATCAGCATCCATCCCTCGCCGCGACGCAGAGCCTCCACAGGCCCTTCGCCGCTGCCGCCGAGGAATACTGCCCCGGCGACTCGAAGACGAAGAAGTAGTCCGATCCCTGACTGGCGGCACCTTGCGTCGGGAAACTCCGCTTCGCAGCGAGGCCGGAGACACGCAATCCCCGCGCATGCTTCAGCAATGGTCGGTGTCACATTCCCGGCCAATATAAAATGTTGAACTTGTGTCCATCGGGATCGGAAAATACAAAAGTGTATCCCGGTCCGATTTCGTAGGGTTCCGCCGTTACTTTTCCGCCGGCTTTTTTAACGATTGCCACCCATGCATTGACTTCTTCTTTGCTTTCGGCGGAAAGACTCATGATCAGTTCGTTCCCATTTGTCAGATCGGTAATTTCGCTCTGCGTATTCTTCTGAAGAATGTCTTTTAGGAAGAAATTCACCACAAAGTCATCCTCACCAAAGGTCACGCTGGTCAGTTCCCCGTTGCCATTTTTCGCCTTAAAACCCAGTTCCGTGTAGAACTTCGTGGTTCGTTCCAGATCCGTTACGGCGAGATTTGACCAGATTTGTTTCGGTTTCATCAGCTTCTTTAGTCGTTGATTCAAAGAACGGATCACAGTTCCACGATCGAGATATTCCGCCAGCGGCAGACGGCGCCGGGCGCCCAGCGGTCGAGACCGAGGGGGTTCTTGAGCGAGACATCATGGACTTCAAAGGCGAGGTGGCCGGTGTGGCCCAGGACGCGCGTGACGGCGGCGGGATCGTAGCCCGCTACTTTCATCGTGGCAGTGTCGAGTTCGCAGATTTTCGTGCCGTTGATCCAGGTGGTGATGACGGGCAACGCGCCGACGCAGCGGATGCGGAAGTGGTTCCAATCATTCACCCGCCACGCCCGCAGGAAGTCTTCGAAGGTGGCTCCATAAGTCGGGGTAACTCCATTGAAGCCATTCTCCGGTTCGGTCGGGCGCAGGTGTTCGACGCGATATCCAGGGAGTTTATCGCCCGTAATGACAAACGGCGCGACGAGAAAGCCGCCGATGGAGTTACCGTAGACGCCGCCGATGCATCCCTTGGGCCGATGATCGACGAGCACCTGGAAGCCGATGCTGGCCAGTTCATGGGTGCGGATCATGATCCCGGTGTCGGCGGGCCAATCGGGACGCGCGTCGAGTTCGAGTTCGAAGTCGCCAAACTGATCGTCACTGATGAGATAGGCGCCATACATGGAGTCGGGCGGCTCGTGCCCGCCGACGATGGCGCCGTCGATCACTTCCCAGCGGCCGACGTGCGCGAGTTTGCCCGGATCCTTCTCCTCGTAGAATTTCCGGACCGCAGCCGCGAGTTCCTCCGGCGCGAGATCGGCGAAGCGCGGATTTTTCGGAACGGACAGGCGCGGGGCGGCGTGCCAGCCGCGAAGGGTCTGGCCATCGAAGAGCGAACGCGGGGCGTTGGCGGGAGCGGCTGCGGCGGAGGGACGGAGGAAGGACGAACCGAGGGCGGCCGCAGCGCCACTCAGATAAGAAGCGCGCGCCAGGAAGCGGCGACGGGTGACGGGGGAAGGCATCGGAGGAAGGTTAGAGGTGAATCAGGCGCGCGCCAAGCCCAGGGGGAACGGCGGCGAAAAACTCGAACCCTTTCTGTCTCCGTCAAGGTGGTAGAAATAGGAGACGAGAAAGCCGAAACTGATTTGCTGCCTGACTCAGCACATCCGCATCCAGCAACCATTTCACAGCTTCCGGGCCTGGGGATACTCGCGACTGCGTGGCGGCAGATCATCCATCGGCACCGGGCATTCCTTCAACACCGCCAACCAGCTCTCACGCTTGCGCCCGACCCTTCGCAGAACGATTTCGTCCTCCTCCTCGTCGAAAATCGCTTCAAACGAATCGCCCGCCGCCCCCGGCGCGAGCGCCGCGGGAATCGTCAGCCTCCGTTTTGCATCCAGAGTCAGGATCATGGTGGGATATTCCCACCGAGAAATTTACGTGTCAATTACAGCGATCACTTCCCGCTCCCAAGACGACAAAATCGGCTGAGAACGCGGTCCCGAAGATTGCCTGGTGGAAGCAGCGGGGCATAAAGCGGCATGGACAATATCGACTCGCCGACGGGACGTTTTCGGATCGCCATCTCCGCCTGGGAGGCGCGGATGTCTTGCTGGATCGAGACTCCGACCTTGCTCGATCGGACGACCAAAGAGCGACTGCTCTCCTTCAAGGACTCGAACTGGTCGCTCGAAGCGGCGCGCTGGCTGAGCGACACGGTCGTCGAACTCACCTTGCGGAAGTATCCGGGCAATCACCTTCCCGTGCAGGTCGTGGCCACGCTGGATTGCGCCCACCGCAACGCGAAAATCGGGGAGACGGTGGTCCACTCGTTCGCGGAGATCGAGCCGACCCTGGAGCGCGCCCTGGCCTGGCGCCCCGAACCGCGCCGATAGGCAACCCGCGGTGGCGCCGTCATCCTTCGGCGCCCCGCGCCAAGATTGGCGCCTCCCCGCATTTTTGCGTACGATCGCTCGAGGCCCTGGCGGTCGAATGAGATCGAGCAAGTGAAGTGATTCATGGCCGCTGTTAGCGGAAACTCACGAAGCGATACGCTCCAGCCGTACTGATCGGACTTTTATTCCAACAGGCTTAGAAAACAGGTGGCGCGTTCACGGGTTTAGGAATCGTCAGGATGACAGCCTGCGAACCTGTGCTGTTGACCAGCGTGAGTTCTGAAGCGTCCTCATCCACTCCCGTTTGCGAGTCGTGGCGCATCTTGTATTCAAATTTACTTAGCCTGAAAGGAGTATCCGCGATTCTGTCTCCAAGTTTCAAGAACTCTGATGGCTTTTTAGAATCAAGCCAACTGAGTAGGAAGGACATGTCTTTCGATGCCGTTTTCGTGGGGTCACCGTCGTAGGCGACAAACCGAATCGCTGGCGGCGGATCGACTGGCGTAGCTGTTACAGGTGCAACCGCGCGTTTGCATGCTCCAAGCCCCACCAGCAGGAACAGCAAAGCGAATGCGTTCATCAAAGTGCGCCAGATCATCAATGGCGGTATCTAAGCGTTGCGCGCATCGCCTCGCAATGCCGTTTGTCGCCCGGGATTAGGGAAGTTTTTGGAATTTGCGTCGGCTATAGTCTGCAACCTCAACAATCGCCGAATTTCGGATCGCGCCTGGGTAATTAACGAACTCGGCTGCCCGGGTGTTCGGACAGTTTTCACGTGAGGGAGATTTCAACCGATTCAACCTAACCTGCGTTTCCAATAAACTAAGCGCATCCTGGTTGCGATCCGCGCTCTCTCCAGAGCGACAGGATCATTTTGGCGTTTTCTTCCGCTCCTTGCTGAGCTGCCGGAGTTCGCTCAACAGATTGCCGCCATCGGGGTTCCAAAAGTTGACGAAGATCCAATGCCCATTCTCTTGCTTCACCTCGGCGATGATCGCGGGCTTCTTGTCCTTCTTCCCGCTCAAAACATCGTAGATGTCGACCCGGAATGAGCCATTTTTCTCCGTGACATTCCCGATCACGCAGCGGTCGATCTGCTCCTGGCTGTTCAGGAAGGGGTCCCAGTCCAGGCCCACGACTTCGCCGGGCGACTTGGCCGCCGCCTGGGCATCCTCTTTCAGGGCCTTCAGCAACTCCGCACTGAACACGGCGCTTTTCTTCTTCAAGGCGATATTGCTGGCATCTTCGGAATGGCTGCGGGAGGCCATCGGGACATACCATTCGTAAAAGTCCTGGACGAATTTGCGCGGCGAGTCCTCGGCGTGGAGCGTCGGCGCGCCAGCGCTCAAGGCGAAGAGCGCCAGCGCCGAAATGAGGGGTTTCAGAGTCATCATGGGTGGAGTGAGAGGATTGGGGATGCGCGCACGTTTGCAATGCGAAATTCCCGGGAACAACAGACGCCACGCTCGTTGGAGTTCATAGGACATATAAAATCTGGGACTTTTACCGATGGAACCGCGGACAGTATGTCGAAACGCTTTATCTCAAAAAGCACGCGTCCAAAATCTCGGGACGCGACCAGTTCGGACACCATGTGTGGGGCATGCGTATTGAGGATTAGCCCGCCAGGCGTAGGGAGCCGATCAGATAACCAGACATTCAGCCAATGAGACCATCTGGCTGGTTGTCTCCCCTTTTGATTGTCTGACTGCCTCCCCTCCACCGGCGTGAATAGCCGTCATCGACGCACCGTCGAAGATCGGCATATTCTGAAATGATGGACTTACTCTGTTTATTGCGAACACGCGCCTTTCACCTGCTCCTAGGCGGCGCTGTCCTCCTCCTCGGCGGATGCGCCGTGGGCCGGCAAGTGGCATTCAATCCCGCCGACTTCAGGGCCGTGTCGCACAAGGGCACGGCGGTCGTCTCCGGCCAGGTCTCCGTGGACACGCAGAATAACGGCACTCTCCACCCGCATTTTCAGCCAATCGTCCTGGTGCCCGTGAACGGCTATTCCACGGAGAACGTCCAACGGCGCTTTCTGAAGGGCGAACGCCTTCAGTCCGCCGATCCGCGCATCGATCAATACTCACGCACCGTGGAGACCGATCGCGATGGTAACTTCGCCTTCCGCGGCGTCCCTGCCGGGGACTATTACCTCGAAGGCGAATTGCCGTGGCTGACGACTTATGTGGAGACCGATGACCAAGGCATCAATTACCGCCTCTATGTCCGTTATTTCAAATATTACTTCACCCGCGTCACTGTGAAAGATGGCCAGGCCGTGCGGGTCACGCAATTCGACCAGCGTAGCCCGGAGCGCCATACCCACTATGGCGTCGGCGGTACCACCTTCCACCCGCCGGCGAACGTCGATATCATCGAAATCTAGAGCGGCGCCAAACGAAACGCAGACTCGAGGCTTTGCGAGAGGTCCGTGGTGCCGTGGGGACAATGCGCAGAGAGGTCAGAGAGGGACGAGGCGTTTGGATTCGTCCGCAGATGAACGCAGATTCACGCAGATGTGGAGGAACCTTCGAAAGCATTTTGGTAACGCGCCTCCACGGCGAAACTCCGTTTCGCGGCGAGGGGGAGCCTCCGTGAAACGATCAGCACTTTCCCCTCCACAAAGCAAAGCTTCCCCCAATCTGGCGCGCGTTACCAAAGCCTCACTTTGGTAACGAGAGGGAGATCCCTGGCTTTTGACTCTGTGTTCATCTGCGCCTGCCCTGAGCTTGTCGAATGGGTCAATCTGCGGATGACTCAGCCCCAGACGGAAGCCCGGAGCGTCGGTCTGCGCCGTGTCGCGCGGTGACTTTGGATAACAGCTGCCACAGGCCAGGAAAGACATTGCCAAACCGCTGGTCGGGGAGAAAATCGCGGCAAAATACCGCCCTTCCCCCATCAAGGTTTCGAAATGATTTTTATTCCAGGTTTTCTCATTTCGCTGATTACATTTCCCGGAGTCATCGTCCACGAGTGGGCGCATGTTGTCTTCTGCCAGTTGACCGGCACTCCTGTGCTGAAGGTTTGTTATTTCCGGCTGGGGAATCCGGCGGGATACGTGCGTCACCAGCGACCACGCAGTGTCTGGCGGCATATTCTGATCGGGATCGGCCCGTTCTTCGTCAACACGCTGATCGCTCTCATGATTGGGATGGCGGTGCTGCCGATGCACATTGATACCAAACACTTGACGCCCGCCAGCGCAGGCATCCTTTGGCTGGCGATCTCCATTGGAATGCACTCCTTTCCGAGCACGGGAGATGCGAGAGCCATTTGGAATTCCATCTGGTCGGCCGGCGCTCCCTTCACCGCCCGGGTCCTCGGCTCCCCCCTGGTCGCCATTATTTTCATCGGCGCGATTGGTTCCTTCTTTTGGTTGGACGCCATTTACGGCGCCGCGTTGGTTTTGGCTGTTCCCCCAGCCCTTCCCAAAACCACGCACGAAGCATTCGCCCGCATTCCTGATTTCCATTTGGCCGCTCCCACTTCCACGACTCCCGCCGTCGCTGGACCCACCCCTTCAGCGACGTCGTCATCGGCGGATTCAAGGGAGGCGCAACAACGGGCCATCGCGTTATATCCCGATCTCGGCATCGCCCATTCCAAGCTGAATCAGGAATTTGTCCGACGCTACCAACAATATCAGAAGGTCGATCCCGGGTATTTCGATAACCCGGAATGGCCAACCCATTTGGCCCACGAGAGTCAGATTGCACTACGGAAGCATTGACTTTCCTTTCGTGCCCAAGGGCGACATGGGATGTTCTGCCCTTCCCTCCCATGCCCGACCACCGCCAACACCGCGGCCCGAATCCCAGGGACGCTGAAGCTTTCGCCGCGGAGATGCTCCCCCGCCTGCGCCAGGCCTGCGCCGATCTCTGCTGGCTTCTCTCCCGCGGCTACGCCGACAAATCCGCCGGCACTCTCGTGGGCGACCGCTACGCCTTGACCGAGCGCCAGCGCATCGCGGTTCGCCGCTGTGCCTGCTCCGACGAAAGCCTCCAGCAACGCCGCAGTCGCCAGGCCACTCCGTCCGAACTTACCGGCGCCCGCCTCGAGATCGACGGCTACAACGTCCTGACCACCGTCGAAACCGCCCTCGCGGCTGGCTTCGTGCTCGTCGGCCGCGACGGCTGCTACCGCGACATGGCCAGCATGCACGGCAACTTCAAGAAAGTCGCAGAAACCGCCACCGCCATCGCCTTGATCGGGCAAACCCTCGCCCGCGGCGCCGTGCACTCGGCGATCTGGTATCTGGACGCCCCCGTTTCCAACAGCGCCCGCCTCAAGCAACAGATCCTCGAAATCGCCACCGCGCATGATTGGCCCTGGCAGGTCGAACTCGTCCCCGACCCGGACAGCATTCTCTCTGCGCCCGCATCCCAGCCGTCGACGTCGCTCATCGCTTCCGCCGACAGCGCCATCCTGGATCATGACCGACGCTGGTTCAGCCTGGCCCGCGAAGTAGTGCGGGAGCATGTCCCGGACGCTTTGATTGTCTCCTTCTCCGACGCTCAGTGAGCATCAGGGCGTGTTCTGCGCTTTACGTCGAACACCTTGGCTTTCGGCGTTCCTTCTTTTTCTTTTTCGTGTTCTTATTCTTTTTCCTGCTTTGGCGCGTGGGGAAAGAAAAAGAACAAGAACAAGATTAGGAGAAAGAATATGGCGCGACGCTCCTCGTCCTTTTAGACGTGCCGAACCCGCCCTAGAAATCCAGCGGCGGCAAGGGAGGTGGTTTGATCGTCGTATCCAGGACGGTCTGCTCCTGCATCGGCTGGACCGCTTCGGCGCGGCGCACTTCCATTTGCTCCGGCGCCGATCCCGGCGCCGGGGCGGAGGCGACGATGGCGCTGCTGTTGAGCGGCGCCGTCTGGCCGTTCAGGCTGCTCATCGCCCGCGCATTGTTCACCGACTGGATCGAATTGTACGGATCGAATCCCAAAACGGTCGGCGCTTTGATGGCCACGGCTTGCATCGCAGAGACGTCCACGGCCAGCGCGGCGCGCGGCCATTCCTCGCCGGTGATCTGTTTCACAAAGCTGCGGTTGACCCCGCCGTTGTGCACTTCGCAACCGACTTTTGGCGCCTGCTCTTCCGTGGCGATCTCGAAGAATGTCGTCCGGCGCTGGACCTTGTCGCCGGTGTCCTTGTTCTCCACGGTCTCAAAGCATTTGTCCGTGGCCAGTTGACCGGAGACGGAGCACAGCTCCACCTTGATGATGCCCTTGGGCTGAGGGATTTCCTTCGGCCGATAGGTGGCGAACGTGGACTTCATCACTTCCGTCCAAATGGGCAGCGCGATTTCATTGCTAAACGCCCCGCGATAAATCGGCGACGGTTTGTCGAAGCCCGCCCACACCCCGCAGGTCACCGCGCTCGAATAGCCGAGGAACCACGCGTCGGTGAAATTGTAGGCCGTGCCGGTCTTGCCCCCGAGCGGGAACTTCTTCAAGCCCAGCTCGGTAAAGGTTTTGTCCGCCGTCCCGCGGTCCAGCACGTCGGCCAGACAGCTATGCACTTCGTAGGCCGTGGTGTCCTTGATCACTCGCACCTGTTTCGTCTTGGCCTGGAAAACCACATTGCCGGCCTGGTCCTCGATTTTTTGAATGATGAACGTCTTGTCCGGGCGCGTGCCGAGATTGGGAAAGATAGTGTTGGCCAGGGTCATCTCCATGAGCGTGACCTCGCTGCTCCCGAGGAAAGTCGCGGGAAAGGGACGGATCACTTCGTCGATCCCGGCCAGTTTGGCCAGCGGGATGACGCGGTCCAGGCCGGTCATCATGCCGAGACGCACCGTGGCGGCATTCTTGGATTTGACCAGCGCATCGCGGGCGGAGATGGATCCTTCGTATTTGTTGTCCACGCGTTCCGGACCCCATTCGCCGAGAATCCCAGTAACCCCACCGATCATCACCTGGCGATTGTCGATGACCGCGTCCTGCAAGATGGTGCCGGGACCATAGCCCTTTTCGAAGGCCGCGGCGTAGACCAGCGGCTTGAAGGCGGTGCCGGCAGGACGATGCGCGGACAGCGCCCGATCGAAGGAGCTGTGCCCAAAATCGCGGCCGCCCACGAGGGTCAGAATGCCGCCGGTGGCATTGTCGAGAACGACCACGGCGCCTTGCAGATAAGCCGGCGACGGGAGCGTGTTCCCTTCGACTTCATTGCCCGTGAGCCGCTGGTGCGCGCGGAAATCGAGGTCGTATTTGCCGAAGGTCTGGTGATCAAAGCCTTCGTGCCGCTCAACGACGTCGAGCTGCTCGCGCAGCGCTTTCTCCGCCTTGCGCTGCAAGTCGCCGTCGATCGTGGTAAAGATCCGGTAGCCGTCGCTGATCGCGGCGTCGCGCCCGTACTGGGCGATGACCTGTTGGGCCACGAGATCCATGGCGTAGGAATCCTGGTGAATCGACCGGCGATTCTTGACCACCAAATCCTGGGAGATGGTGGCATCGTACTCTTCCTTGCTGATCTGCTTGAGTTCGAGCATGCGCCCGAGGACAAAATTGCGCTGGTCGATGCAGGCCCGGTGATTGCGCCACGGGGAGAGTTTGTTCGGGCTCTTGAGCAGGCCGGCCAGCGTGGCGGCCTCGGAAAGATTCAGGTCCTTGGCGTGCTTGGCGTAGTAGCCCCGCGCCGCCGCCTCGGCGCCGTAAAAGCCGTCACCGAAGAAAACGCGGTTCAGATAGAGCTCGAGGATCTTCGGCTTGGAAAAACGGCGTTCGATCTCCTGGGCGACAAAAATCTCCAACAGCTTGCGCTTGTAACCGCGATCCTCGCTCGGCAACTCGACGGGAAAGGAATTCCGCGCCAATTGCTGCGTGAGCGTGCTCGCGCCCTGCCGGGTGCGGCCCGCCTGATAGTTGCGCACCGCCGCCCGCGCGATGCCGTAGTAGTCCACGCCCGAATGCTGGTAAAAGCGATTGTCCTCGGCCGCGACGACGGCCTTGTAAAGCCACGGCGAAAGCTCATCCGCCCCGACTTGGTCGCGATTTTGGATGAAAATCCGGCCCAATACCTGGCCATTGCGGTCGTAAATGATACTCGCCGACTCCATTTGCTCGAGTTTCGAGTAGTCGAAACTCCCGGCTTTCTTTTGCCAGGTGGCTCGCTCCAAGGCCAGCCAGACCCCCGCCGCAGCCGTCACCAGGACGACAAAACAGAGCACCGAGAGAAACCAGGTGCGACGATAAAATGGTGGTCGGTAACGGGGCAAATCCCACATGTGCTGACAAGCGCCGCCGGAAGGCGGCGCTTTAAGTCACACGAAACCGAAAAGCGCGCAACGTGCAAATTAGTTTCTCTTAACTCTCCACTACCCACCTCCACCCGCCTTCGGGTAAACCCCTGCCATGCCACCCACCCCAAAGCCCCTGGCGGAAACCCTGCGTGAAGAAATCACGCAGCGGGGCCCGATGTCTTTTCGCGATTTCATGGCGCGGGCGCTGTATGATCCCATGCAGGGCTACTACGGGGCCGGCCGGGCGCGGGTCGGACGCGGTGGCGACTTCTTCACCAACGTCAGTGTGGGGCCGCTCTTCGGCCGCTTGCTGGCCCGGCAATTTGCCGACATGTGGCGGCGGCTCGGCGAACCCGGTGATTTTGTCCTCGTCGAACAAGGGGCGCATCACGGTGAGGCTGCCGCGGATGTGCTCACGGCGCTCGGCGATTTCGATCCCCTGTGTTTCGCGGCCACCACGCTCTGGCTCATTGAACCGCTCGACACCCTGCGCCATGCGCAAAAGCAAACGCTCCAGCGTTTCGCACCGGACAAAGTGCGGTGGACGGAAACGCCCGCAGGCCTGCCGGAATTTCGCGGGGTCCACTATTCCAATGAATTGCTCGACGCTTTTCCCGTGCATCGCGTGGTTTGGCGGGGCGACCACTGGAAGGAACGCCGCGTCGATCTTCAGGACGGGCAATTCGTTTTCATCGATGCCGAAGTGACCGAAGAGGTGCTCCGCGCTCATCTCGCGCGGCTCCCGGCCGTCCCGCCGGATTACGAAACCGAGGTCAATCTGGAGGTCGTGCCGTGGGTCCGGGAAATCGGCGCACGGCTTCGCGAAGGATTTATCCTCGTCATTGATTACGGCTACCCGCGAGCCGAGTACTATCGGCCCGAGCGGACCATCGGAACGCTCTCCGCCTATTCCGCCCACCGCCGGGAGCCCAATCCCCTCGCCCGTCCCGGCGAAATCGACCTGACCGCCCACGTGGATTTCACCAGCGTCGGCGAGGCCGCCGGAATCGCCGGCCTGGAGATAGCCGGGTTCACCGATCAGCATCATTTTATGGTGGACTTGGGCCGATTGCACTTCCCCGAAGTCCTGCCTGCGGGTGCGGCCACGGAAAAGGAACTGCGCGCTTTCAAGACGCTCATGCATCCGGGCCTCCTCGGGCGAAGCTTCCACGCCTTGTGCCTGGCCAAAGGGGTGGAACACCATTCTCTCCCGGGCTTCGCCTTCGCCACCGCTCCGGAGCGGATGCTCTTCGGCCGGTAGCGCGGTTTAAGTTGGACTGGAACCATCCATCAAACTGAAGCATCGCCAAACGAAACGCAGATGGCGGAGAGAGGGAGGGCGGCGTTTTTCCTCTGCGTTCTCTGCGTTCTTGTATGTTCGAATTGCTCGTCTTGCTGGGCTCCCATGGGGCAAAAGTGAGACGGCCAGTTCCAGCAGGTGAAAGAAGCACCTGCTGGAAGGTGGCCGGTGAGTTCGAATGCGTCCTGGGCCACTGAGCCCGGCGCAGAGCCAGAACCCCGCGTCGCCATCTGGTCCAAACTCGAACAGTTGCCGGAGCCGGTCGGAGCTTTACGCCCACGCCGAGCTCGCATTGCAAGACCGAGTTCAACCAAACCCCACCTCCATTAAAATCATGTCCTCCCCCAAAGTCTACTGCGGTGTCGATGTCGCCAAAGCCAGCCTGGTGCTGGCTGCTCCCGGCGTGCGGCATCAGATCCCCAATACTGCGGAGGGCCATCGTCAGCTGCTCGCGCTGACTCCGGCCCACAGCCATTTCATTATTGAATCCACCGGCGGTTACGAGCGCGCGCTGGTCCTGGCCCTCCATGCCAGCGGTCGCGCCCTCAGTGTCGTTAATCCACGCCAGACCCGCGATTTCGCCCGAGCCAAGGGTCGCCGCGCCAAGACCGATCCCATCGATGCTCTGGAGTTGGCCGACTATGGCGCCAAGCTGACCCCGGCGGCCGACGTGCCTCCTTCCACCGCCCAGCAGCAGCTCTGGGAACTCTCCAGTCGGCGCGTCCAGTTGATCGCAGCCCGCACCGCGGAACTCAACCGCCTGGACCATCTCGGCCTCAAGAAACTGCGGACCCAAGCCCAGACTTTGCTCCGCCAACTCAGCCGCCAGATCGCACAACTCGATCAATGGATCGCTGAGCTCATTGCCGCCGACTCCGCCCTCCAGACCAAGGCCGAGCGCCTTCAGCAGGTTCAGGGTGTGGGCGCCGTCACCGCCGCCACCCTCCTGGCGCACGTCCCCGAACTCGGTTCCCTGAGCCGCCGCCAAGCCGCGCATCTCTTCGGCCTGGCGCCTTTCAACTCCGACAGTGGTCAAGCCCAAGGTCGTCGGCACATCGCCGGTGGCCGCGCCGTCCCACGCTCCGCACTCTACATGGCCGCCATGGTCGCCATCGTCCACAACCGCCAGCTCAAAGCCTTCTATCAGCACCTCCTCCACGCCGGAAAACTCAAAAAAGTCGCCCTCATCGCCGTCATGCGCAAACTCGCCTGCCTCCTCAACCACCTCCTCAAAAATCCTCATTTCGCACTTGCCGACTAACACAGTTGCTCTGCGTTTAAAAACGGCAATCGCATTTAAACCCCTCGAGCGTCGACACGAAGATTTGCGCAACGCACCGCCCGTGTGACAATTTCACTCCCACCTTTCCTATGGCGATCTCCCCCCGACCCCTCCTCATTGCCCTCGCACTCCTGGCCGCCACCGCCCTCGCTCCAGCAGCTCCCGCCGGCAAGCCCAATATTCTGATCATTCTCGCCGACGACATGGGCTTCTCCGACATCGGCTGCTACGGCGGCGAGGTGGTCACGCCCAATATCGATGCCCTCGCGCATGACGGCCTGCGCTTCACCCAATTCTACAACACCGCGCGCTGCTGGCCTTCGCGGGCCGCACTACTCACGGGTTACTACGCGCAACAGGTCCGGCGCGACACCGTGCCCGGCGTGGCTAGCGGCGCCAAAGGCGTGCGGCCGGAATGGGCGCGCCTCCTCCCGCAAATGCTCCAGCCGCTCGGCTATCGCTGCTACCACTCCGGGAAATGGCACGTTGACGGCAAGCCCTTGGAGAATGGCTTCGATCACTCCTACGACATCGAGGATCACAACCGGAATTTCAATCCACACGACATCTTCGAAGACGACATCAAGCTGCCCCCGATCCAGCCGAACAGCGGCTATTACACGACGACAGCCTACGCGGATCACGCCATCAAGTGCCTGAAAGAGCATGCCGAGAAATATTCCGACCGACCCTTCTTTGAGTACCTCGCTTTCACCGTCCCGCATTTCCCGCTGCAAGCGCCCGCCGAAGACATCGCGCGCTATCGGGACAAGTACCGCAAAGGCTGGGATGTGCTCCGCGAGGAACGCTGGCAGCGGATGAAATCCATGGGCATCGTCAATTGCGCGTTGTCCGCGCTCGAACCGAACATCGGCCCGCCTTACGCGTTTCCCGCCGACGTGGCCAAGATCGGCCCCGCGGAAGTGAACCGCCCGGTGCCGTGGAATACCTTGAATGCGGAGCAACAGGACCTGCAGGCGACGAAGATGTCGATCCATGCCGCGATGGTCGATCGTATGGACCAGGAGATCGGTCGGGTCCTGGCGCAGGTCAAGTCGATGGGCGCCTTGGACAACACCATCGTGCTCTTCCTTTCGGATAATGGCGCCAGCGCGGAAATGATGGTCCGCGGCGACGGTCACGATCGCAGCGCGCCACCCGGGTCGGCCGCCACCTTCCTCTGCCTCGGGCCGGGCTTTTCCAGCCTCGCCAACACGCCCTTTCGCCGCCACAAAACCTGGGTCCACGAAGGCGGGATCACGACTCCGCTGGTCGTCCACTGGCCCAAAGGGATCGCCGCCCGCGGGGAATTGCGCAATACGCCGAGCCATCTCATCGACATTGTGCCGACCCTGCTCGAACTGGTCGGCGCCAAAGCGCCGGAGACCTGGAACGGAAAACCGGTGCCCCCACCTCCCGGCAAGAGCCTGGTACCGGCGCTGGCCAAGGACGTCACCGTCCCGCACGATTACCTGTGGTGGCAGCACGAAGCCAATCGGGCGCTGCGCGTCGGCGACTGGAAAATCGTCGCCGCGGGAGCGGACAGCCCGTGGGAACTCTACGACCTGAGCACCGACCGCAGCGAGCAGCACGATCTGGCCACCGAGCAACCCGACCGGACGAAGGAACTGGCGGCGCTCTGGACCAAGCACACCGAGGAATTCCGCGCCCTCGCCTTGAAGGACCCACCACCACCCGGAACCGGCCAAGGGAACAACAAGGCGGCGCCGAAAGGGGCGGACTAAACTAAGAAACTTCCCGAAAACCCATTAACTTCGAATCCATGAAGCACCTCCCGGCCTCTCTCCTCCTGCTCTCCGCCGCCACTGCCGTGGCCGGGTCGCAGCCTGCCCGGCCGGGCGATACCTTTCTCGAGAAGCGCTGCTACGACTGCCACGATACCGAGACGAAGAAGGGCAATCTCGACCTGACGACGCTCCCCTTCTACCTCGACGACCCCAAGGTCAATGCCATGTGGGTCAAGGTTCACGACCGGGTGCAGGACGGCGAGATGCCGCCGAAAAAGAAAGACCAACCCGAGGCCGCGGAGCGGGATGGTTTCCTCAAGGCGCTCGGCGATCCGATGATCGCGTCGGAACAGGCCCGCGTCGCCCGCGAAGGCCGGGCCACGCAACGCCGGCTGAACCGCTACGAATACGAGAACACCTTGCGCGATCTCCTTCACGCACCGTGGTTGCAGATCAAAGACATGCTCCCGGAAGACGGGGAGGCGTTTCGCTTCAACAAGGTCGGCGAGGCCCTGGACATTTCGCATGTCCAGATGTCGCGCTACCTGGCCGCGGCGGATTACGCGCTCCGGCAAGTCATGGCCACGCAGGTCTCGCGTCCGCCCACCCAGACCGTGCGCTATTACGCCCGCGACCAGAAATTCTTCGCCGGCAAGATGAAGTTCAACGCCTTCAACAAAAGCCCCGAACGCGCCACGTTTCCCGTGCTCGGCATCCAGGCGCAGCCCGACGTGCGCTCCGGCAAGCTGCCGCTCACCGTCGGCAGCGCGGACCCCGCCACTCGCGAGCAGGAAGCCATGGGCGTTGTCGCCGGCAGCTATGAGCCGATCGAGGTGCACTTCGATCGCTTCAAGGCACCCGTGGCGGGCCGTTATCGGCTCCGCTTCAGCGCCTATTCGGTGTGGGTCGGACCGGGGCCGGGCGAAAAATGGTGGCACCCCGATCTGGATACCGTTTCCGCCGGCCGGCGACCGGAACCGATCACCATTTATTCGGAGACCCCGCCGCGGCTGCTCCGCTTGCTCGGCAGCTTTGACGTCAATCCCGATCCCACCGTCCGCGAACTGGATACCTACCTGCTCGCCGGCGAGACCATTCGTCCCGACGCCGCGCGACTCTTCCGCTCCCGCCCGCCAAATTATCACAATCCCCTCGCGGAAAAGGACGGCCAGCCAGGGGTGGCCTTCCGCTGGATGGAAGCCGAGGGGCCGATCTATGACGAGTGGCCGACCGCGGGACAGAAGCTGCTTTTCGACAGCCTGCCGCTGAAAGCCGGGAAGAACGGAGGAGTCGAAATCGTCTCCACCAATCCCATGAAGGACGCCGACCGATTGCTGCACGCCTTTCTCCAACGCGCCTACCGCGAGCCGGCCACCGAGGAAGATGTGCGGCTCTTCCTGGGGATCATCAATGGCGCCCTGAAATCGGGGAGTACTTTCGCGGATGCGATGATCGCCGGCTATTCCGGCGTGCTCTGTTCACCGGCCTTTGTTTGCCTCGAGGAAAAGCCCGGCCGCCTCGACGATCGCGCGCTCGGCGCCCGGCTCGCCTATTTCCTGTGGAATTCCGAGCCCGACGAGGCCCTCCGCGCTCTCGCCGCGCGGAATGAATTGCATCAGCCCGAGGTGCTGCGCGCCCAGACCGCGCGACTGATCGCCGATCCCAAATCGCGGCGCTTCGTCAATGCCTTCCTCGATTACTGGCTCGACCTGCGCAAGAACAACGCCACCTCGCCCGATGCCGGGCTGTATCCGGACTACTACCTCGACGACCTGCTCGTGGAATCCTCGACCGCCGAGACGCAGCTCTTTTTTAACGAACTGCTCCGCAACAATCTCCCCGCGCGCAATCTCGTTTCCTCGGATTTTGCGATGCTCAACGAACGCCTCGCCGCGCACTACGGCCTGCCGCACGTCGACGGCGTTGCCTTGCGCCGCGTGGCACTGCCCGCGGACTCCGTGCGCGGTGGTTTGCTGACCCAGGCGAGCGTGCTCAAAGTCACGGCCAACGGCACGACGACCTCGCCAGTGGTGCGCGGCGCGTGGGTCATGGAACGCATTCTCAGCCGTCCGCCCCCGCCCCCGCCGCCCAATGTCCCCGCGGTCGATCCCGACACGCGCGGATCCACGACGATCCGCGAGCAACTCGACAAGCATCGCAAGCTCGCGACCTGCGCCGCGTGCCATGCGAAGATCGACCCCGCCGGCTTCGCGCTGGAAAACTTCGACGTCTTTGGCGGCTGGCGGCAACAGTACCGTGCGCTCGGCGAGGGCGAACACGTTCCCGGCTACGGCAAGAATGGGCAGCCCTTCACTTTCCATGAAGGGCCCGCCGTCGATGCCAGCGGCGCGCTGCCCGATGGCCGCAAGTTTGGCGACGTCCGCGAGTTGAAGCGTCTGCTGCTCGCCGACGAACGGCAGATCGCCCGCAACCTGGCGCGGCAACTCGTGGTTTATGCCACCGGCGCGCCGGTCCGTTTCGGCGACCGCCCTCAGATTGAACTGATTCTCGATCACACCACGGCGAACGGCTATGGTGTGCAGTCCCTCGTGCAAGCCATCGTCCAAAGCGACATCTTCCAGGAAAAATGACACCCAGCTCCTTCATCTCCACCCAGCGCGCCTGCTCGCGGCGCCAGTTCCTGCGCGGCACCGGCGTGGCCCTGGCCCTGCCCTTCCTCGACGCCATGATGCCGGCCTTCGCCCGCGAGGCCAAGGTGCTCCCGCCCCGCCGTTTCCTCGGGGTGTGCAACAACCTCGGGCTGCTACCCGAGAAGTTCTTCCCTGAACAAGCTGGCCGCGACTACATCCTCTCGCCGTATCTTGAAGAGTTGCGGGAACACCGCGCCGATTTCACGGTCTTCAGCGGGGTCTCGCACCCGGACGTGGACGGCGGGCATCCGGCGGACAACTGCTTTCTCACCGCCGCCCCGCACCCGGGCAGCGGCGGCTTCCGTAACACCATTTCGCTGGATCAATACGCCGCCGAGCGGATCGGCAATCTTTGCCGCTTCCCCTCGCTCACGCTCGGCGTGAATGTCCAGCAGGGCGCGCGCAGCCTGTCGTGGACCGGCACCGGCGCGCTCATCCCGTGCGAGGAAAAGCCGTCGGAAGTCTTCAAGAAGCTCTTCCTCAATGGCACGCCGCAGCAGGTCGCGGAACAGGAACGCAAGCTCGCGCTCGGCCAGAGCATCATGGACGCCGTGGCCGGCCAGGCGCGCAGCCTCCAGCACGACGTCGGCCCGCGCGATCGCGAGCGGCTCGACCAATACTTCACCGGCGTCCGTGACCTCGAGAAGCGGATGGGCGACGCCCGCGAATGGGAACGCAAACCGAAACCGCTGGTCAAAGCCACCATCCCCCAGGACCCCGAGAGCCCGCGCGAATACATGGAAAAAGCGCGGCTCATGTACGACATGGCGCGGCTGGCCTTCGAGAACGATTCCACCCGGCTCATCACACTCATGCTCGATAGCGTGAACTCCCCGGCCATCGAGATCGAAGGGACGAACACGACCGACGGCTATCACAGCCTCTCGCACCACGGAAAATCGCCGGCCAAGCTCGGCCAACTCGAGATGATCGACCGCGAGCACATGAAACTGCTCGCGACCCTCTTTGGGGAATTAAAAACCGCGCATGAAGGCCCCGATCGCCTGCTCGACCGCACGATGATTCTCTACGGGAGCAACCTCGGCAACGCCAACACCCACGTCACGACCAACCTGCCCGTGCTCTTCGCCGGCGGAGGTTTCAAACACGGCCAGCATTTGCTCTTTGATCGGGAACGGAATTACCCGTTGCCAAATCTCTTCGTCAGCATGCTCCAGCGCTTGGGCATCGAGGCGGATAAGTTCGCCACGAGCACCGGAACGATGAAGGGGTTGGAACTGGCCTAGAGCGCCCGCAGCCACCCCGCTCACAATTCCGGATACGCGCCCAATCCCACGGCCCCCGCTTCCACCGCCTTCAGCGTTGGGGTAATCACTGGGTGTCCCGGCGCGATGTGCGCGGCGAGGCGTAGTTCACCGAGCGCCTCGGCATGCCGGCCCTGGCTCTCCAGCGCTCGCGCCAGGTAGTAGTGGGCCCCGGCGGAACGCGGCAGGTCGCGGAGAATATTGGCGCACTCCACAATCGACGCGTCCATCGCCCCGGTCTTCTGCAAAGCCACGGCTAGCTGATAATGCGCGCCAAAATCCGTCGGCAGATAATGGATGGCCGTGCGAAACGCCTGCACCGCCTCCTGCGGCTTGCCGATCTTGACCAAGGCCTCGCCAAACTCGCGCCAGATCGTCGACTGATCCGGCTGGATGCGCAGCGACGCCTGGAAATGAGCGATGGCCCGCACGGGATCGCCAGTGTGCGCGCGATTCAGCCCGGCGTTGGCATAAGCGCAGGCGTTGTTCTGCGTCACCGCGATGGTGTGTTCGAAAAGCGTCGTCCCATCCTGCCAGTAGGTGACCTGCCGGGCCGTGACCATCCCGCAGGCCAGCAGTACCACCCCCGCAGCGATCCGCAGCACACAGGCCCGGGAAGCCCAGCGTTCCTTGACCAGCCACGTCACGGCCAGAAAGATCCCGAGCTGCGGCACATAGGTAAAGCGATCCGCCCGCGCCTGCGAACCGACCTGCACCAGCCCGATCACCGGCACGAGCACGCCGAGAAACCACAGCCAGCCCACGAGCAGATACGGCCGCTTTTTCCACGACCAAAGCGCCAGCCCGGTGAGGACCGCGAGCAAGCCCAGCGCCGCCCCCGCCAGCACCGGCTGCGGGGTGATCGGGTGCGGATAAAACACCCCGAGATTCACCGGCAGGAAAATGGTCCGCAGATACACCACATAGGAGACCAGCGCATTGCTTACGCGCGAAGCGATCGACAGCGTCTCGGTCGTGACTACCGCTTCCTGCCGCGGCGCGTGCATCGTCATCACGCACGAACCCACGGAGAGCAGGAAAAAAGGCACCTTCTCCAGCAGCAGGCGCCGCCAGTCCACCATGCGCAGCCGATTCAGCGGCCATGCATCGAGGAGTAAAAGCGTGCACGGAAGCGTCACCGCCATCGGTTTGGCCAGCAGCGCGAGCGCCATCCCGGCGAGCGCTGCGAGGTAGGGCAACGCCCGCGGCTTTTCCGCGTAGCGCGCATAGGCCGCGATCGAGGCGAACCAGAAAAACGTGCTGAGCACATTCTTGCGTTCCGCGATCCACGCCACGGATTCCACATTCAACGGATGCAACCCGAAGAGCCCGGCCACAAATGCACTCGCCCACAGGGCGCCCGTCATCCGGCGCAGGGTCAGGAAAAGCAGCACGGTGCTCGCCGTATGCCACGCCAGGTTCACGCCGTGCATGGCCCCTGGATTCAGGCCGAACAGGCTCACGTCCGTCATGAAGGAAATCCAAGTCAGCGGAATCCACAGACTGGCGTGGAAATGAAAGGCGTCGATCAGGCCGTGCCAGGAGAGGCCGCCTTTGACCAGCGGGTTTTGGAAGACGTGACTGTTGTCGTCGTAGTCGAGAAAATCCGCGCGGACGATCAGCGCGTAAGAGCATACGACCGCGACGATCAGCCCCAGCACCACATAGCCCACCACGCGCGACTCCGGCAGCCCCGGACGC
>Ga0206804_10160_pt1 | contig 19695 bp, 24 predicted proteins | sample Alteio_BWOrgCont_62_FD_152888 | JGI IMG/M metagenome (GOLD analysis project Ga0206804, IMG submission 152888) | Enriched cells from forest soil in Barre Woods Harvard Forest LTER site, Petersham, Massachusetts, United States -... | ecosystem: Environmental > Terrestrial > Soil > Temperate forest >... | reverse complement strand
CATCCGGCTGTTTTTCAGCAGCGCCTATCCCGCGCAGGAACTCTTCGTCCAGGTTTGCCAGGCGCTGCGCTCAGGCTAAGCCAAAATTGGCGCGGCCCCGGCGCCGACCAGTCAACGGGGGTTGGGGGTCGTGTCTTCAGACGCCGCGCCACCCGCAAAAAATGCCGGAAAACCGCCTCAAGGCGCGCTCCAACCGACCGCCGAGCGCATCTGCCAGCTCATCCAACCAGCTTATGAAATATCCGGGCTAGAGGCAATCGGCAGACCGCAATCCCAAAAACGACGGGAATAGCGGGTTTGGCGTGACATGCTTTTTTGTAGCTTGCCGCGTTCCCGTCCGTCAGTCGGCCACTCCATCTCGTCCCAAGGATGCAGCTCCAAGATGGCTTAAGACCAAAACCGGCTACTATTTCATCTGACGGCGGATATCGCTTTGGAGATCTCGAACCACTTCCAGAAACGCTTCACGCGCGGGATTGTCTTCCCGCGGATTCCAGGCAGCGCAGAGAGGGATCGGGATGGCTGGACCGCCGAGCGGGAGCACTACTGCATGCGTGAGCCCCAGCGTGCGGACACAACCCGGCACCAGGGAGACGCCAACGCCGCTTTCGACCAAGGTCAGGACGGTCGTCATCAGATCCGGTTCCTGAACGATATGGGGGGAGAAGCCTGCCTTTCGGCACGTAGAAGTCACTTGGTCGAAGAACGCCGGCGATCCAGTCCGATAAAATTGCACAAACGCCTCCTCGGCGCATTTTCCCAGCTGGACCCTCTTCTGCTTCGCCAAGGGATGATTTGCGGGAATCGCGAGCCCCAAAAAATCAAAGTAAATGGGCCTTTCGGCAAACCTGCTGCGCAGTTTCTTCGGGAGGGGCCGGTTAAAGGTTAGGTCCACGCGCCCTTCGTCGAGCGCCGCCCACTGTTGATCCGGATTGAGATGGTTTAGTTTGACATCCACGTCGGGATACCGCGAGCGGTAATTCTCCATGACCGAGGGCAACAATTTTCCCATGGCTGGTCCGAGGAAAGCGATGCGCAGCGTGCCCACCTCGCCTTTCGCCGCCCGCCGGGAAAGGCGTTTTGCCTCGTCGGAATGGCGAAGAATTTCCTGCACTTCACCAAGAAAGATCGCGCCCGCGGCGGTAAGATGGACGCCGTGTTTGTCCCGAAGGAAGAGCTTGACTTCCAATTCGCCCTCCAGGTCGTGGACCGTTTTGCTAATCGCCGGCTGGGCAACGCGAAGCCGGCGGGAGGCTTCGCTGAAGCCGAGGTGCTGCGCCACCGCAGCGAAGTAACGGAAGTGCCGTAGTTCCATCCTTTCCTCGTTATCATATTTTGCGATGGCCGCTATAAAAATATAATATTTCCGCGATGGGTCAATTTGCGAGACAATCGATGTAAACAGAACAATCCGTTCCACAAAGAAAAGAAACGAACTCATAAGTCAGATGAAGAAGTATCAGGATAAAGTTGCACTGGTAGTGGGCGGAACCTTCGGTATCGGCAAGGCTACCGGCGCTGGCTTGCGGACGCCGGCGCCAGGTGATCGTGACCGGCCGTCGCGAGAAGGAACGCGCGGAAGTTGTCGCATCAAATCACCCGCGATTTCGGCGCCACTTCTTTCCTCCGTACTGACGCCTCGAAATAGGACGACATGAAAGCGGCGGTGGACTTTACCATTAGTCACTGCGGACGGTTGGACGCCGCCTACCACAACGCGGGCGTGGAGACAGTGGGACCGAACGATCAGGCGGCGAAGGCCGAATTCGCCCGCGTTTTCGACATCAACGTCTGGGGCTTCCTGAACTCCATGAAACACGAAATCGCCGCGTTGGTGAAGACCGGTATCGGCGCGATCATAAACAATACGAGCATCGTAGGGCGTGTCGGCATCCCGCAGGCCAGCATCTACACAGCGTCCAGGCCGCCGTGGCCCAATACGCCTTTGACCGTTTCCGCTGAGTTCCCACTCAGAAACAGAGAAACCGGGAACATAAGACCTTATGAAAGAGATCGAGCATCTTGTTTGCGTTATCGACGAGGATCCCGCTGTTCGCAATGCGATTGAGAGCCTGCTCCTTGCAGAAGGCTTGCTCGTCGAGATCTTCGCTTCGGTGCGCGATTTTTCTACGCGTAAATCAGCCACGCCACCGGCCTGCCTTGTCATGGGTGTGGATTTTTCCAACGTTGAGGGGATCGAACTGCACCGCGAATTGGCGCGCACAGAGCGACGCGTCCCGATCATTTTCCTCACGGCTGACCACGATATTCCAGCGTCGGCGTGGGACATCGAGCCGGGCGCGGTTGATTTCCTCCGCAAGCCATTTGATTCCGAGGAATTGTTGGAAGCCGTCCGTGAAGGTCTGGATTCCCATACCTGTGCCGTGGATGCTTCAGCGGAGCACGCCGCCGCTTCCATGTTGGGAATTATGGGGACCAGCGCGCGCCTGCGGTCGGTTCTCAAACGCGTCAATATAGTAGCGCCGACGGAATCCACGGTGCTCATCCTCGGTGAGACTGGCGTTGGCAAGGAACTGATCGCCCGGTATATTCACGAGTGCAGCCGTCGCAAGAATCGTCAACTGGTACGGGTCAGTTGCGGATCGATTCCGAACCAATTATTCGAGAGCGAATTTTTCGGCCACTCGAAAGGGGCGTTTACTGGGGCGATCAAAGATCGCGCCGGGCGCTTCGAGACCGCACACGGGGGAACACTTTTTCTCGATGAAATCGGCGAGATTCCCATCAATCTCCAAAGCAAACTCCTGCGCGCTTTGCAGGAAAAGCAATACGAGCGCATCGGGGAAGACACGACGCGGAGCGCCGACGCGCGGATCGTCGCCGCCACGAACCGCGATCTGGAAAGGGAAGTGAAGGCGGGGCGCTTTCGCGAGGATCTTTATTACCGCCTGAACGTATTTCCAGTAAAGGTGCCGCCGCTGCGCGAGCGCCTCGAAGACATTCCACTTCTGACGCGGCATTTTGTCGATCTGGCGACCAAGGAACTCGGATGTCGCAGGCCGCGCCTGACGGAAGCGGGAGTGGCCCGACTGCAAGACTACGATTGGCCGGGCAATATACGAGAACTGCGCAATGTGGTGGAGCGAGCCGTGATCCTCGCGCGTGGAAGCCTCCTTGATTTCACGATCCCCGGTTCGGAGCTACCGTCGCAAGTGGAGCCGGTGGAGCCGCAGGATGCGAAAGGAGCAGAAAGTGAATTCATTACCGAATGCGAATGGCATCGACGCGAGCGGCAAAATCTCCTATCCGTGCTCAATAAAACCGATTGGAAAATTGGAGGTCCCGGGGGGGCGGCCGAGTTGCTAGGCGTAAAACCGACGACGCTCGCCTCGCGGATAAAAAAGATGGGACTAAAGCCTAGTCGCGATGTTTTGTAGGGCGGATGACCTCTTCGAACGGCCCTCCCTTTTTCGCGAACTCCACCAACTGAATAAATCTTGTCGAAGCTGAATTTGGGCGACACGAACTTTCGGGGGACAGCGCGAGTTCTCGCGACTCTACGAAGTTTCGCACCCCGTGGAATCACGGTCATAATAATCATAAGTGACTAGGGGACAGAAATATGCAGCGACTTGGAAATTCTTGGCACGGCCATTGCGGGAGGGCGTATGCATCGACAGGAACGCAAACGTATTCCTCTCTGCGCATGATCCTCCCGCATCTCGTCTCCTTCCTATCGGGAGAACTTGGAAAACTCATTAACCCTTAAAAAAACGACGCCCAGCATGAGTAACCCAAACACAAACCTCAAAGAATATGATCTCCTCATCCTCGTAAGCAGAGCGGGTGGCAAACTGATGGCGTGGACATCGGCGCAAAAGGGCCAACGCGTAGTCGTCATCGAGCGCAAATATGTCGGTGGCCCGTGTCCCGAGATAAGATCGCGTGCCCGCCGAGTAAAAATATCGTCCACAGCGCCAAAGTCGCCTCGCTCTTCCATCGCAGCGAGGAGTTTGGCATCCGTAAGGAGAATGTGCATATCGACATGGCCACGGTGCGCGAACGCAAGCGCAAGATGGTGAACCATCTCGTCGATATCCACCTTGACCACTACAGGAACGGCAAGGCCGAGCTGGTCATGGGCACGGGACGGTTTAGCGCACCAAAGACCATCGAAGTGGAACTCAACGACGGCGGCATCCGGACATTCCGTGACAGGAACGTCGTCATCAACACCGGCAGCCGTGCGACGCTGGATCCGATCCCGGGTTTGTCCGAGGCATCGCCTCTTACCCACATTGAAGCATTGGAACTGGACCACATTCCCGAGCATCTTCTGGTGCTGGGCGCCGGTTACTTCGGTCTCGAACTGGCACAGGCATTTCGCCGCTTCGGCAGCGAGGTGACACACATCGATCGCAATAACCGCAGCGCCCATAATGAGGGCGAGGATTTTTCTCGGGCACTGGAGGAGATATTTTGCGGCGAGGGCATCAATGTGGTGACCGACACGAAGATCAACAGCATTACCGGCCAATCGGGAGAACGCGTTACCCTGCACGGCACTCGGAACGGAGACGACGTCGCCCTGGAGGGCACCCATCTTCTGGTGGCGGGCGGTCGCTCCCCGAACACCAGCGGTATCTGCCTGGAAAAGGCTGGGATTGAACTCACCGAGCGCGGCCATGTGAAGGTGAACGAGCGATTACAGACTACCGCGGCGGACGTCTGGGCTGTCGGTGACTGCGCCGGCAGTCCGCATTTCACCCATATTTCGGTCGATGATTTCTTCGTCGCCAGCGACAATATCGCCGGCGGCCATCGCGTCACCACCGGGCGACAGGTTCCATTCTGCTTGTTCACCGATCCCGAGCTTGCACGCATCGGCCTAAGCGAGACGGAAGCCCGCCAACGAGGCATGCCTTACCGTGTGACGAAGCTGCCCATGGCAGCCGTGTTTCGCGCCATGACGGTCTCCGAAACCGACGGCTTCATGAAGATGCTTGTCGACACCGAGAGCGACAAAATTCTCGGTTTCACGATGCTTGGCTCCGCGGCGGGAGAGGTGATGACCGCCGTCCAAATAGCGATGCTGGCAGACCTGCCCTACACAGCTCTCCGCGACGCCGTGATCGCCCATCCCACGATGCCGGAAGGGCTGGTTCCACTTCTCCTGGGCGTGCCCGCCCGGGCGTCGTGATTTTGGGGACGAATCGCCAAAGAGATTCGACTTACCGCTTATGAAAGCGATCGTCACCAGGAAATTCGGAGGGCCGGAGGAACTCTGCATCGTCGACTTGCCACAACCCGAACCGAAGCAGAATCACGTTCTGATAGCGGTAAAAGCCTTTGGCATTAACCGGGCGGAAACTTATATGAGGCGCGGAAAATGGGGTAATTCCGCCAGGATCGGCGGGATAGAATGTGTCGGATTAGTTAATTCGTGTCCGGGCGGGGAATTCCGGCGAGGCACAAAGGTTGTCGCGGTGATGGGGGGAACGACTGATGGCAGTTACGCCGAATTCACCAACCCACCCGTCTCCAACGTGGCGTCCATCAAAACGAATCTTCCCTGGGAACACCTTGCGGCGCTGCCGCTATCCTACGCTAGTGCCTGGAAGTGCCTGACCGCCGGTCTCGCTCTGCGAAAAGAACAAACGATCGTCATACGAGGAGGCACTTCCGCGTTTGGACAGGCCGCGATCAACATCGCTGCCGACTTGGGAGCTGTGATTATTGCAACTTCGCGAAAAAAGGAGCGATTCGCACAGTTGGAAGAAGTGGGCGCGAAACGCGGGGAACTGGAACGGCCCGATCTCGCATCACATCTGTCCGAGAGTGGGCAGGTCGACGCCGTGCTCGATTTACTGGGAGAGCAAACGGTGTTGGATTCCCTGGGACTTTTGAGATCTGGGGGCCGGGCCTGCCTCGCCGGATTTCTCGGCGGCATCGAATCTTCCGGCAATCCAAAGTTTCTGGAAAAAATGCCCGCCGGAGTATTTTTGACACTGTTTGGCAGCACGGTCTTCGGCACTCCGAGTTGCCCATTGTCAAGCATTCCATTTCAAACCATCGTCGATAAGGCAGCAGCGGGAGTTTATAAGGCCAAGCCAACCTTGTTATTTCCGTTCGATCGGATTCGCGAGGCCCACGAAACGATGGAGGCGAACCAGGCAAACGGAAAAATCGTGATGATGGTTTAGGTAGTGTTAAGGAATTATTTGCTGTACGCGAAAAGGGATTTGTGATGGAAGCTTGGGACGAGTAAAGGCGAAGTGCGCAAAATCATCAGCGATGAAATCTGGGAGCAACTGGAATCGGCGGTGGAAGCGGCCAAGCATTCCCTGGCGGGAGCGCCAGACGAGTTGAGTGAGCGCGAATTCCTCGGAGCGGTCCTGTATTTGAATCGGACCGGCAGTCCTTGGCGGGACCTGCCGGCGGAGTTGGGTTACTGGCACGCCGTCTACATGCGCTTCCGGCGCTGAGAAGCGTGCGGCGGGTTCAGGATCGTTCTTTAAGCTTTGGAGCATTTCGGCATGCACCTGATTGCCGAATGCTTCAAGCCCTGTAAGCTGCTTCTGCGTGGCGTCCGACTGTGCCGGATGGATGCAGCTCGGCAGCCCGGCAGTGGCGATAGCCTTCTTCAAGTCCGCAAGCTTCTGCGCGTTGTCGCTGCACTCCGATTCGCGGAATTCGCCGGGCGTTTCCTCGACCATGTCCGCTGTCGCCAGTTCATCGCGGAAATAGAAGAAAGCGTGTCCTCGATGCTTCGCTTCTCGGCCCAGCACCGCACAATGCAATTCGTCCGCCGTGATGGATTGTTCACGTCCTTCCGGCAACCAGCCATAGCGCACGCTGAGGATGGCCATGAAACGCGGGCGGCATTCATCGATTACCTCCCGGCACACCCCGAGCGCATCCTACTCCGAAGTCCCCCCACCGCAGATCCACGTCCACGAAGTGAATGCGCCGCGGCAGCGATTCCTCCCGCAACTGAATTGCGAAAAATCAGGTCACGCGCTTCTGCGCGAAGCTGCCGGGCGAGTTGCTTGCGATCACCATGATGTAACACCGGGCGATGAAAGGCGCCAATCGCCAGCGGGCGCCGGCGTTCGACCAGTTGAGCGAACTGTCGAAAAGGACCTCCCTCAGGGGTGATAACCATCCCCGCGCATTCCCCGCCGCATAGCGCTTGATACCCAAACACGGCCGCAGTGAGAGAGCACCCGAGTTCGACCGCGGGCTGCAACAGCCCGGATGCGAAGGAACACAACGTGGATCCCTCCGGGGCAGCGCAACCGGAAAAGATAACTACAACCAACCGCCGCCGCACGGCGCGTTCGATGAGGAAATTCACTCGTGCCACGTCATCCCGCCGCCGCGGATTGACGAACAAGGTTCCGCCCAGTCGCGAGAGGAGACCGATCACCGGCCATTGGCGAACCTCCGAGCAAGCCACAAACACGCACGGACCCATCGCTGCGAGGAGGATTGCATCGAAGAAAGAGGTATACCGGGCGGCGATGATTCCGGAAGGTGGCATGACACCCCGTTGCTCCATCCGCACCCCAGTCACCCAGCGCGCCGCTCGACTCCACCGATGCATCCACCTAGCGCGCGCGTGAGCCATGCCAACGCCCGTGGGCACAGCCACAACCTGCGTCACACATGCGTCTACTACAGCAATTACAGCCACTGCCAGGAAGCCGAGCGTTCGCAAGAAGGCAAGAAAAAGCCTCAATGAAAACGCGCAAGGGAGCCTCATCACAGAGCACACCGCGCGGATGCCGCCTCGGATTTTCCACCGGACTCCTCCACAGCAAATACAAGCCATCGAAAGACGTCCCAATTTCGGGCGGGCAGTATTAGTCGTTTTCATAATTGTATCTCATTTCTCATCTGCCCGCACGTCCCATTCTGCTACAGGTTCATTCGATACAAAGGCACCTGCTCTTCAATGCCGTCATCGTGAACCCACATCTCACCAGTTTTCTCTGACATTGTAAGTGGAGCGTAAGTGAATGCTCCAAGAAGCGTGGCAAATTGCGCCCTCCTCCGCTCGCCAGGACGGCCCACTTCGTAGAAGCTTCTTTTGACGATGAGTTCAAATATTTCCATAATGCAGTTCAGGTCATTTCAGCATTGCGTTGACCGCGATCCGTGTCTCCTTGTCGCCGGCAAATCGCTCATACGAATTGCGAAGGATCTCAGCGACGCTTCGGCGCTGCTTTCGGGGCTCATCGCGTCTGATTCCTTTGCTCGTTCGTAGCTTCGGTTCCGGCTGGCGCATGACGTCCCTAAATCACTTCGCGTGCCAAGCAACGCGATCCTTGCAAGCCGCTGTCGCAGCGTTGCTTACAAATATCACCACGGCCGCCATTAAGGGAAGAATTATCGTCCATACGAACAATCGTCGCGCTTTGGATCGCAAAATCGTCAATGCTCTTCCTGTTTATTAAACTGCGGATGGCGCGTTGTGCTAAATCTCGCCTTTTCCCAAGCTGTGTCCTTCAAGAACCGCCCGCGTTACGGCTCGCTAGACCGTTGGGAAGGTGAAGTGAAAACTGGCTCCAGGACCTTCCTGCGCCGCAACCCAAAGTCACCCAGCGTGATTTCCACGATGGACCTACTGATGGAGAGGCCCATGTCGAGTCCGGCTGGCTTTGTCGTGTGGAACGCGGTGAAGATCTGTTCCATGCACACGGGATCAAGTCCGATTCCGGAATCACGAACCGTTACGAACACTTCCCCTCGTCGCGGCTCTGCGTCCGGATGACGAGATCACGATTCCGGCCTTCCACCGTGGCCATCGCCTCGATCGCATTCAGAGTCAGGTTGAGCATCACCTGCTGCAAATTGCACCCGGTCGCCGAGGACGCGCGGCAGATCGAACCGCAATTCCAACCGCAGCGCGACCCCGGCATTTCGCGAAGTAAGCCTCAGCTTGACTCAGTTTCTCTTTCATCAGTTTCCCCACCCTGGAAACTAAACGCGTGACGACAACCGCTGATAACAAAAATGTAATAAATGCGACGGTATCTCTCTCATCGGTTACGCGAAAACCGAAAAGCGGCGGCACAAAGTAGTAATCCAAACGCGCAATGGCGATGAATGCGACTGTGGTCGTCGTCAGGAAACTGGCGCGGAGGGACAACAATCAGATACAGACACGCTGGCGTCAGCGGCCGGCATGGGAATTGGAAGCACACCCAGGTGATCAACGCGACTGCGGCGACACCGGTCAGATAGGTGACAACTTCCTGCCACGGGCTATTGCTTTTTCGAAGGAACGGGAGAGGCATTGGGGGCTGGCGAATCACTCCGCTAATCGCGGCTCCGAGCGTCAAACTTTTGCGCGGCGGTCAACACCGCCTCGGCAAGACCCGGCTCAAAACCGTAAGAGCTTCGATTTGTCAACCAGACCGGCAATTTTGAAGCCTCTTTTTGAAAAATCTATCGGACCCGGTTCACGGCGGGAGACCTCTTGCTTCGCTGCCCTAGTTTCTGAGGGATCGCTCAACGGCCGGGTTAGCCTGCTGGGTGGCGTCCTCCCGTTTCAGCCCCATCTTTTTGATTCGGGAGATAAGAGTCGTCGGCTTCACCCCGAGGAGTTCAGCCGCACCATTGGCCCCCTTGATCTTCCAATCGGCTTTCCGCAAGACGATCAATATATTCTCGCGCTCACGCCGCTGGATTTCCGGTTCCGTCAAAAATTCTGCCGGCACCGTCTCCCGGCTCTCGAATAGAGACGGAGAGAACGCCGGTGCCATAGTCATTGTGGGAATGTCGAACTCCAGCGCTTTCCCTCGCGCGACGATGATCGCGCGTTCAATGACGTTGCGCAGTTCGCGGATATTCCCCGGCCAATCGTAGTCTTGCAGTCGGGCCACTCCCGCTTCCGTCAGGCGCGGTTTCGAGCATTTCAGTTCCTTGACCAACATTTCCACGAAGTATTTTGCCAGCGGCGGGATGTCTTCCCGGCGCTCACGAAGGGGAGCGGCCTGCACCGGGAAAACGTTAAGCCGGTAGTAAAGATCCTCCCGGAATCGCCCCGCCGCCACTTCCGCCTTCAGGTTGCGATTCGTCGCGGCGACGATCCGCACATCCGCTCGCCTGGTTCTTTCATCACCCACCCGCTCATACTGCTTCTCCTGTAGCGCGCGCAGGAGCTTGCTTTGGAGATCGAAGGGAATTTCCCCGACCTCATCGAGAAAGAGGGTGCCGCCATGGGCGGCCTCAAAGCGCCCCACGCGGTCTTTGATCGCCCCGGTAAACGAACCGCGAACGTGCCCGAAGAATTCGCTTTCGTACAATTCTTTTGGAATCGATGCGCAATTCACCTGAACCAGCGGCTGCTCTTTCCGCCGGCTCATTTTGTGGATCTCCCGCGCGATGAGTTCTTTTCCCGTGCCCGTCTCCCCCTGGATTAAAACGGTCGAATCGGTCGGCGCCACCATCTCGATCTGCTTCAGCAAGGTCTGGTGCGCGCTGCCGCCGCCGACGATTTCATCCGTGTTCGGCGATGAATCACTCCTCGTCGTTCCCCCATACTCACGCGTCAGCAATCCTTCCTGGACCGCGTCGAGCAGATCTTCCGGGTCAAATGGCTTCGTCAAAAACTGGAATGCTCCGGCCTTGATGGCGCGAACCGACATAGGGATGTCGCCATGGCCAGTCAGGAAAATGATGGGGATATGCTCCTCCGCCCGCAAAAGCTCTCGCTGCAACTCAAGACCGCTCAACGTTGGCAGTTCCACGTCGAGGACCAGACACCCCGGTCGCTCCGGGTTTGCTCGCGCCAAAAACTCTCTCGCCGAGCAGTAGGTCTCCACCCGGAGTCCCTCTGCTCGCAGCAGGCCTTCGACCGACTCGCGGATGCACGCTTCGTCATCCACTACGCAAACAGTTGCATGGTTTGTATTCATGGCATGTATCGGGGCTGGTGATGCCGGGCGCATCGGCGTTCCGTCTAGCCCGGAAGGGCCTTGAGGATCGCGTTCAACAAGGAATCTTCACTGAAAGGCTTGAAGAGGCAACTCACAGCTCCTTCGGCCATGACCCGCGAAATGACACCGTCGTCGCTATGCGCTGTGATGAAGATGATCGGAAGTTCCGGCCGCAGGCTCTTTAGTTCCCGCTGGAGCTCGGGTCCGGTCATGCCCGGCATATGGATGTCGAGAATCAAGAGGTCGGTTTCTGCGAGGGCGCCGGAACTCAGAAAACTTTCGGCCGATGCAAACACCTCCACGGCATGGCCCAGCGACTTAAGCAAACCTTCAAGCGATTCGCGGAGCGATTCGTCGTCATCGACCACGACCACCGAAATTAGGGAAACGTCAATCATCGGAAATTCAGGAGACCAGCGTGCCTCTTTTCGCGCGGAAAATCTATTATACCTTGGTCTCACATGGTTGGGTTCCCTCCGGCCCTTCCCTCTCCGCCTCACTTTTCCCGTTAGAGTCTCTCCGCCATTCGGACCAAGTCGGCGAGTGACTCCGCGTGCATCTTGCACATCACCCGGCCACGATGGGTCTTGATCGTGATCTCGCTCGTACCCAGTGCCGCCGCCGCTTGTTTGTTCAGCATGCCCCGCACAACCAGCGCCATCACTTCACGCTCGCGGGGCGTCAGCGTTTCGTAGCGGGCATGCAACCCGGTCGACTCCGCGCGCCGGGCAAGCGCTTCCCGATCCCGCTCGAGCGCCTGTTCGATCGAGTCCAGCAATTCCTGATCGCGGAACGGCTTCGTCAAAAACTCCACCGCTCCCGCCTTCATCGCCTGGACGGTCATCGGGATGTCGCCGTGGCCGGTGATGAAGATGATGGGGATGAGGCGGTGCGCGGCGGTGAGTTCACGCTGGAGTTCGATCCCACTCAATCCCGGCAAACTGACATCGAGAACCAGGCACGAGGGCTCGGTCGGAGGTTTTTGCCGGAGAAATTCGGCAGCGGAGGAAAATGTTTCAACCTGCAACCCAACGGAACGCACCAGGCCACTGAGCGCTTCGCGGATCGATACGTCATCATCCACCACGAAGACAATGGGCCGTCCCTGTCGCTTCGATTTCGCCCCGGCGTTCACGTGGGCATTCCTTTCGTGGCAGTAGCTCTGGACGAACATCCCTTCTCCAACGCCACTCTGAATCCCGGCAGCAAGCCACTGGCGCCAACCTTGGCGTCATTATCACGGCTGTTTGAGGTGTTCACGCGGTAATTGTACACGGGGAAAGCGTCTTGGTGCCATTATATCAAAGTATCACCTCCCATTCGACCACAGCGCCATCCGTACCGACCGTGGGAACAATCAGCGCGCTCAATCCTCGAGGACGCGGGTATTCGTGACAACGCGCGCGAAAGATCGTCCCCGACGAAAATTCGCCCGGATTTCGCCCTGGCATCTGCCATTCGTAAGTCGCTCGCGGCTAGCGTCTAACGTTCGCTTTCCAGCATGTGGCACAGAAGATGACTATGAGGTTGCTGAACCGCAGCCAAAACGCAGCGGTTGCAAAAACAAACCAAAATACCAAAAAGCAAAACAATATGAAAACACATACCTTGTTCATCCTCGCCGCCGTCGCGAACGCTCTCTTCACCACCGGAAGCGCCGTGGCCAGCGATCCGCAATGGCAGGTGATCGACAATCACCACGGGACCTACCTCTACCCGGCCCGCCCCTCGCAAACGGGAACGACCGTCGCCTTCGGTGGAAACCCGAAAAAGATCAAGAGCATGGCCACCACTACCAAGCGGACCAACGAGAATCCCAGAGACGCGAAGTTGGGCTTCCACGACGTGACTACGCCGCATGGCACCGTGAACTACTTCGGGCCGGTCGAGTAACGCTTCACGGGCACTGCAACTCCAGACAGGATCCGCATGGAGGCCTTCAGGTTGAATGCGTCTTGGAAAACGACTCCCGCCATCGTTCGGGTCTTCTGAGCGCAAACGATTAGTGGATGTACGCTGCCCACCGCATGTCAGCATCTACGACCTGCGGTGGGCATGACGTTGTAAGCCGCGCCAATGCCCGCGGACGAATGAAGCGTGCCTTGCATGCTACCAAGAAGGGGTAAGCCCTGAGTCTCACTGACGGGAGGAGGCTAGGTTTTTCCGACGCCCGCAACGAACCGAGGAAAATGTTACGCGCTCTTCGTTCCCATTGGCCTGAGTATTTGATCGAGGCCACATTGCTCGGACTCTTTATGATCTCGGCCAGTGTCTTTACGGCACTGTTGCAGCATCCGCTTTCGCCGGTGGTGGCCATGATTTCGAATAATACCTTGCGCCGCGGTCTCGTCGGCGTGGCCACGGGAATGACATCTCTCGCACTGATCGTTTCTCCCATGGGCCAGCGCTCGGGCGCCCATCTCAACCCGGCGGTGACGCTGGCGTTCTGGCGATTGGGCAAGGTGCAGTCATCGGATGCATTTTTCTATGTTGTGGCGCAATTTCTCGGTGGGATCGCCGGACTGGCGTTGGTGGCAGTCGCGATTCGTCCGGTACTGGCCCACGCGTCCGTGAATTACGTAGCCACGCTGCCGGGCCCTGCGGGAAACGGGGCGGCCTTCGCCGCTGAGTTCGCGATTTCCTTCGTCTTGATGCTGACAATCCTGAAGGTCAGCAATTCGCCGCGTCTCTACCGCTACACACCATTTTTTACGGCAACATTGGTTGCGACTTTCATCACCATCGAGGCGCCGTTTTCCGGCATGAGCATGAATCCCGCTCGCACCTTCGGTCCCGCGCTGGTGGGATGGATCTGGAACGGCTTGTGGATTTATTTCACCGCGCCGGTGGTCGCCATGCAGTGCGCCGCGCTTGTCCATCGCGTTCCGGCTCACGTGGTTTATTGCGCAAAGCTGCATCATTATAACCACGCGCGCTGCATTTTCCGTTGTGCTTTCGCAGAGCTGCGGGCCCGCGAAATCCGCGCCCGCTTGAGTGCTCAGCGAGAGATACTGGCGGAATTGAATGGATTCATCGAACACGCCGAGGAATCCGGGCGTACCCACGACGAACGGAAATGAAAAATGTACTTACCCGCGCTTATCTCCACGTTCATCAGGTCAACTTCGTCGATCCAATCTCTGCTGCTGCTCTTCCTGCGCCTCTAGTGGGGCTTGTCGTTCTTCCAGACGGACAAAGGCGACGGCGAAATTCTTGAATGTATTCAGTCCTATTCCAAAAGCCGCGCGCACCGTGGGAAATCGAAGCCTGGTCTGCCTTCATGGAGAAGCGGGGACCAGACAGTGACGCAGAAACACTGGCGCTTTTTGTCGAATACCTGGGCGACCACTCCAAAACCCGTGAGGACGTCAAAACCCGATTCGAAGCCATTGAACTCGATGCCTACACCAACTTCAGAGGAAAGGCACGAATTTCGGACCAACACGTACGAAACAGAAAAAGAACAAAACATATGAATAAGAACAACGGACAAAAATTGATGGGACAGGTGGCAGTAGTGACTGGCGGTTCGCGAGGGATTGGCGCAGCGATTACCACGCGGCTGGCAGCCAACGGGGCAAGCGTGGCGTTTACTTACGCCAAGGGCGCGGACGCGGACGCGGCGGTCGTCAAGGAGGTTGAACGCGCGGGAGGAAAGGCGATTGCCATCCAAGCGGACCCCAGCCATCGGCAGCGCTCCCCAGAATAGGGCAGGCACCACCACGTTACGCGCCAGGGTATTCACCACCACAATGGAATTGATCGCAACACGGCGTGAAAATAGCACGATACCCGCGGCAAATTACAAAACACCGATGGCAGAAGTTATTACTCCCGGTCATGGCCGCCGCAACCAGGTACTGTGGATCGTATCCGGGCGCGACCGTTGATGGCGGGATGCCCGGTCGGGTTAGGACTTCAAGATGCATTTGATAATCGTAGAATTGATCCCACTGAATATCGACTTGGCCTGGTTGGTTCAAAAAGTAATATTCATCAACCCAACTGTCGGGATTGAGAAGTTCTGGATGAGGGGTGGTGTCGCCGTGCCGCTGGCGAGTGGCTTCCGGCGAGAACAAATTGGCTCGCACTTTGGCTTCGTAAGCCGCACGGTCCTTCCAGAAAGCACGCCGTACTGCCCAAAGATCCGCTAAGCCTTCCTCGTGCGAAACGGCATTCTGGATAGTCATGGCCCGCACCTATTCCGGGTAGGCAAGGGCCATGCGAGATCCTACCTGACCGCCGTAGTCCTGCGTGAAAAAGACACAGCGGTCCAAACGCAATTGGTCGGTAAACTACTCCATAACCGCTGCCAGATGATCGAAAGTGTACGAAAAGGCGCGATGATCGGGTCAGGAGGAACACCCAAAACCGGGACAGTCCGGGGCGATAAGGTGATAGGGTATCACTGAGCGACGTTTCCGGGAGCGGCTGGTACATTCGGGAGGACGATGGTAAGCCGTGGAGCAGCAGAATTACCGGGGCATCCGCGGGACCCACTTCCCGAGAAAAGATATCAATATCGTCGACACGGGCGGTGTTGTAAGGGACCCGTGTTCCGTCAGGTGCGTTCGCGGTGTTCATAAGGATTGGGATTCCGAAAAGCCGCCAGAAAGATAATGGCATTTGGTGCTCCTCCAATAAGCGTTAGGATCGCTTCTATAAACGAAATGACATCGGGAGCATATTTCCCTGCCTCCCAAATCAAGCGTAAGCGTTAGCAGGCACGAGGAGGCTGTGCGCTTAGCTGGAGCGCACGTTATCCCCCGGAGTATCGGGAACCAAAGCCTCTTCGCGCGTGGAACAGATGCGAAAGACCTGGTCAAGTTTCGCGGTTTCAAAAACACGCCGGACATCGTCGCGGATACCAATAAGGACCAGGTTTCCTCCGTGCGCGGTGATCCGGTGCAGCGCCTCGATGAATAGCGCGATTCCCCAACTGTCGATCTTCGTCACTTCGTTGAGGTCGATCAGTACGGTTCGCTCGGTGAATTCGGCGGGCACTCGCACAACCTCGCCCGCCCCTTCGTCTGCGGACTCCGGGTGGGTGGTCGTCATCAAAAGATCGAACGGTTGCCGTCGAGTACTGACCACCCGCGCTCCTTTGAACCCGGGTCGCACTGCCATCCCGGTTGTTGCTGTGGTCATTGGGTTGCTGATTTTCACGGGCATAATGATGGGGTGTTTAATGTGATGATCGTCAATTGTGAGTGAACTCTGCCGCGCATTCTTCCTGCGGCCCGAAGAGGGAAAGCATTTCCGAAAAGCGGTCTTCGTAGGTGTCGGATGGTTCCAATTCCAGCACCTCGTCGTCTCCGCTCCCGTCTCCACGGCCGAAAGGATCGCTCGGGTTCATCCGCGGTTCTACGTGAATGTGGAGTTCGTCAGACATAGCCGTGAATGGTCTGCGGCCTGCTGTTTGATAAAAGGGCGCCGAGCAACGCGTCGTCCGAAACGACCCCGGGAATGACCTCCGGAAAATCGATCACCATTCTGGCGACGTGATTCACATAGTTGGTGATTAAAGTAAGCGCAATGTTCGCCACCACCTCGACAATCTCTTCGTCGCTGAACCCAGCCTTCCTGGCTGCCTGGATGTCGAGATTATCGATCTGGCCCTTTTCCGAGACGATCGCCCAAACGAGATCGAGAACGGCTTCGGCTTTTTCACCACTTCCCGTACCGAAGCGCGCCGCAGAGATTTCCGCCGCACTCAGCCCGGCCCTTTTACCGGCCAACGAGTGGGCGCTCAAGCAGTGCGCGCAGACATTGATCTCACTCACGGCCAGAGCGATCTGTTCCCGCAGCTTGGCGGAGAGAACGCCACTGGAGAGGGCCTGGTTGAGAGATAAAAAGCCCCTGAGCACCGCAGGCGAGTTACCAAGTACGCGGTCAACGTTGGCCGCCGCACCGGTCCTCCGCTTTACCACCCCGAAAAGGCTTGCCGTTTTACCGGAAGCTTGAAAAGGATTGAGTTGTGAAACGCGATTCATGATTCGACGGCTGGGAATTAGTTCTAAGTTTCGGCTTCGTTTGGATATTCTTCCTACCACTAACTCATTTCTCGTACCAATCACGCTCCCATGCGCTAAGAGGTGGCTCCATAGCGCTTTGTGTCTTTTTGTTACTCGTGAACGAACGAACGAAAAATTAAACCTCGGAAATCTCGTGCCACAGATTGCATCCCTGGCATTACTCCTTCAAAGGAACTGTATTGAACTTGTCTACTATCTACGCACGGGACCGCGGTCGCGCCGGCAAAAAGCAAAGGCCCCGCCGCGCCAAAGGATGCACGGAGAGGCCGATGGATCAGAAGCGGCGGACTACTCGGGCACGGAGACGAACACCCCGAAAATCTGACCGTGCGCATTTGAGCGCAACTCGAAGCGGGACTTCTTGGATGTATACTGGGATACTCGGCCACCGATGCCGTGCCCGCTGGCGGAGACTGCGATCGTCGCCATTGCCTTGACGTTTTGGGGATCCCGGACGCGTTCCAATGCCAGGCGATTTTGCAACTGCGGATCATCCGCGAAAGCGGTGCCGAGAGTGATTACCGACGCGGCCACGGCCGCGAATGATAGTTTCGTGATGGATTTCATATCTGAATGATGTTTGATTTGTTTTGCTAGGGATTGCTTTGGATAAACAGGGTCGTTTTTTTCGGCGCTGTCATCTTGTTCATCTCTCCATAGTTCAAGACGCGTGCCAACTCCTCGCATTCGCCATAAGATACTAACGATCTGTGGTTTGCTACGCTTGTCGATCCGCCCATGCACGAACGGAAAATTGGACGTTCGGATTTCCGCTCCTCGGAAGACGCCGGCCTCCCACCGGAAGCAACGAAAGGCGCCGGTCCCAAGGAGTGGTTGCCGATCCCCCGTTTGAAGCGTTGCCGAATCCCGCGAAGCAAAGCCGAGGAACGGGCAGTGGCCGTTACTCTCTATTTCAACACCTGCACCTCGCGCCGGACCTGTTCGGCGAATTGCGTTCGACCACCGCTATAAAGGGTCGGCGGACGACACGCGATGGTCATCAGAGAATGCGGCTGCATCAGCATATCAATGGCGGTTTGCCTCGGTTCAGAGCGTTCGGTTCATTTCACTGTTCTTCCACGCCGGCGCCGGATTACGGCGACCGTGAGCGAGCAATGTGCGTCGGCCGCTGACTGCAGGAGTGCCGATGGAAAACCGTTCGCACCTAGCCTGGAGCACCATTCGGAGGAACGAAAGAGGACGACAAGCTGCCGCCGTTTCAGCGCTCGCGCGATCACGAAGTTGACTCGCGCCACGTCGCGGTACCGCTGTCGATCACAATAAAGCGCCCCGCAAGTCGAGCCAAGCACCCGATCATGGGCCGACGGTGCACACCCATATCCAAGACAAAAGCGAAAGGCTCCATGGAAGAGAGCAAAAGAGCGTCGATCAAACTCATGTGATCGACGTTCACTAGGCCGGAAACGGGCACATAGCCCTCGCGCTCGATTTGGAGCCCCAAGACCGAGCACGCCAAATCGCTCCGGCGATGAAGCCACGCCGCCCGGTTGCGCGCAAGGGCAGTGGCCGTCGGAGAAGTCGTCAATCGAATTCTGGCGGCGTCGACGAGCGCAATGGTCAGAATAAGTCGCAGACTCAAGTGGCGTGGTAGCGCTCGCGGCAGGCCTATCCCAACCGCACCATCGCAGAGGCGTGCCGGCATTCGATGCGCCCTAGGCATGGTTCAAGCGCCACCGCCGGCGGAGCTTCGAACGGACTTATAGTGCGGCTGCTATTTACGTTTTTGCGCCTCCGCCAACGGTGGAATGGAAAAGTTTCACGCCTGAGCGCGCGATCGTGAAATGACGCGCTTAGGTTCCCAGTTGGCCGACGTAGTAACCGAGTCGATTTTCAACGTCGCCTGATTTGTGAAAGCCTTGTTCCATCAACTTCTTGATTCTCGCCTGAGTGGCGGGACGTTGCACGGAGGCAATGAACGCGTCCCACTCCAGTGCGAGTTCCGCGTCGGAGGGCAAGCTGTCTATGTTGACCAGACGCTTCGTATCGGCGATGGCCCGCTTATCAAATGAGGCGATCCTCAGGGCAACGCGTCGACAAAGCCATCAAGCTCTGCATCGGGTAGCGAACGATTCAAGTAACCATAACGCTTGGCGAGTTCCCCGCCGATATCGTCGGCCCCGAGTAATACTTCCGATTCTCGTCCACGCCCGATCAGGCGCGGCAATCTCGCCATCTGACCACCGCCGGGCGCCGATCCGGCGCCCACTTTCCGTTGCGATAGAATCGCTTATTCGCGACTTGCGAAACGCAGGTCGCAGGCGAGCGAAAGTTCGTTCCCTACCCCGGTCGTCCGGCCTCGAATAGAGGCAATCTATACTACTGGAGCGCGACTGAGCCGCACCAGCATATCGGGCTGAGCTTGAAGGCCGGTCGGACAGGGAGGCAGAGCCGACGACTCCTCGAACCTCGCGAGAAAATTGTAATGGGTCAGAAAGAAGACCTTCACGGCACATTCGAAAATCACCACCTTTACGCATTCATCAGATTCCATTGCTTTGACTATCTCTTCCAACTGCGGTATCGTCTCCGGGCCAAAGATATTCAAAGGCGGATGGTCAAAAGTTACGCGCCGGCCGAATCTGCCGGGTGGATGTGGATTTTTTCATTAGTCTGTCACGCGCAGGGAAGCGCGCCTTGTCGTTGACTAGGGCAATGCGGTACCGCGCCTTGCCGGAATGGAGACATTCAAGAGCATCATCGTCACCAATTGCACACCTTGGGATCGATCAGGG
>Ga0206804_10159_pt1 | contig 19711 bp, 12 predicted proteins | sample Alteio_BWOrgCont_62_FD_152888 | JGI IMG/M metagenome (GOLD analysis project Ga0206804, IMG submission 152888) | Enriched cells from forest soil in Barre Woods Harvard Forest LTER site, Petersham, Massachusetts, United States -... | ecosystem: Environmental > Terrestrial > Soil > Temperate forest >... | reverse complement strand
CCGATTCCCGAATTTTCCAACGGACGAACGGCGCAGTAGAAGTGGAAGAGCTTTCCGTTTTTGCTGATGAGTCCCGGCCTGTGGGCGTGCGTGGAGTCGATGCTGCCCTCGCCGCCGACGTCGATGAGGACTTCGCCGCTTTTTTCCCATTTGAGCAGGTCGCTGGAAAAGGCGACTCCTTCGCGCGCGTGGCCGTCACTGCAATTGCCAAAATAAAACATGATCCAGCGGTCGCCGTGGCGGAAAACGGCGGGGTCGGACGCGAAGACATCGTCGAACTCTCCGGGCCGACCGTTGGGGAGAATGGGATTGAGCGGGGAGCGATCCCAATGAACCAGGTCGCGCGAGATGGCGACGCCGGTCTGCTCGATCCAGCCGTTCCGCTTGTTGTTCTTCGCGTTGTAGAAGAGGTAATAGAGGCCGTCGTGCTTCATCAACCATGAGCGGCACAAGCCACCGGCTTCCCACTCGCAGTTTCGATCCGGGCGCAGGATGGGATCGCCCATCGTCCAGGTCCTGAGGTCGTCCGAGAAGCAAAGGCCGATGACGGCCGCACCCGCCTGATAACCCGACTTCGGATAAGCGTGATAGGTGCCCACAAACTGGCCATCGACTTTCTTGAGGACACTGGAACCAAACAGGTCGTTGTCGCGCAGGATGCAGGTCAGGGCGGCGTTGTAGCGAGTGACGGAACCGATTGGTCCGCGATCGATAATGAGGCCTTCCTTGCGCCACATCTCCAAATCCGAAGAACTGGCGAGACCAGTGCGATAGCCCATTTTGTCCCAGCCAACGTAGGTCATGTAGTAACGGTCCTCGTGGAAAAAGGGGAACGGGCAATCGACGGCGTGGCTGTCGAATGTGCCCTTCTGATAAGAAGGCCGGATGGCAAGACGCCCGATTTTATGAGGTGTGCGGAGGTCGGCTGGGATGGTCAAAGCTTGTGCCCCATCTTGGTGCGCTTGGTGCGGAGATAGGCTCTGTTGTGGGTGTTAGCCTCGATGCGGATGGGGACGGTCTCGACGATCTTGAGGCCGTAGCCGGCGAGGCCGACGACTTTCTTGGGGTTGTTGGTCAGGAGGCGGAGTTGGCGGACGCCGAGGTCGAAGAGAATTTGGGCGCCCAAGCCGTATTCGCGGAGGTCGCTGGGGAAGCCGAGTTTGAGGTTGGCCTGGACGGTGTCGAAGCCCTCTTCCTGGAGCTTGTAGGCGTGGATCTTGGCGGCGAGGCCGATGCCGCGGCCTTCCTGGCGCATGTAGAGGAGGATGCCGCGTCCGGCCTGCTCGATCTGCTTGAGCGCGGTGTGGAGCTGGCTGCCGCAGTCGCAGCGGCGGGAGCCGAAGACGTCGCCGGTGAGGCATTCGCTGTGGACGCGGACGAGGACGGGCTTGCCGTCGGCGACGTCGCCCTTGACGAGCGCGAGGTGGTGCTCCTGGTTCAGGGTGGCGCGGTAGAGGAGGAGGTCGAAGGTGCCGAAGTCGGTGGGGAGCTTGACGCGCTGCTCGAGCTCGATGAGCTTTTCGCGGCGGCGGCGGTACTCGATGAGGTCGAGGATGGTGCAGAGCTTGAGCTTGTGCTTTTTCTTGAAGGCGAGGAGATCGGGCAGGCGGGCCATGGTGCCGTCGTCATTCATGATCTCGCAGAGGACGCCGGAGGGATCGAGTCCGGCGAGGCGGGCGAGATCGACGGCGGCCTCGGTATGGCCGCTGCGCTGGAGGACGCCGCCGGCCTTGGCGCGGAGCGGGAAAATGTGGCCGGGCTGGACGAGATCGCCGGGCACGGATTTGGGACTGGCGAGGAGGCGGATGGTCTTGGCGCGGTCCTCGGCGCTGATGCCGGTGGTGACGCCGTGGGCGGCATCGACGGTGACGGTGAAGTCGGTCTTGAAGCTTTCGCGGTTGTCCAGGACCATGCGGTTGAGGCCGAGCTTGGCGGCCCGGTCCTGGGTGATGGGAGCACAGACCATACCGCGACCGTGGGTGACGAGAAAATTGATGTTCTCCGCCGTGACTTTTTCGGCGGCGAGGATGAGGTCGCCCTCGTTTTCGCGCTCGGCGTCATCGACGACGATGACGGGTTTGCCGGCGCGAACGTCGCGCAGGACGGCGTCGATGGAGTCGATGCCGGGGCGGGCTTTTTTCGCAGCGCGTTTTTTGGCGGGTGCTTTCATCAAATCAGGTTAAGGGGAAAAATCGGAAGTGCAATGGAGGGCGGAGGTTTGATTCAACCCGTTGACTCGGTTCGCTCCCGCGAACCCTCGCCCTGCGGGATCGCCTTCGGCGATTCGATCTTGCCGGTTCCCAACCGGCAAGATTCAGGGTTGGGCCGAGATTGATGCAAACCCAGGGTAGGTGCTGCTGCACCAACCCTGGGCTATATGATTTCAACCCCGTTGGGGTTGAAGCCGCGAAATTCCGTGAAGTTAACGGGCTATGTGATTTTAGAGTCGTTGAGGATAAAAGCGGAAAATAAATCATAGTGTGCGGACAAATTCCTCGGCCTTGGCCAGCGCCTGGGCGATGCCGGCGGGGTTAGTGCCGCCACCTTGGGCGAGTTCGGGGCGGCCACCGCCCTTCCCGCCGACGAGGGGGGCGATGGTTTGGATGATTTTTCCGGCCTGGATTTTTTTGGTGTGGGCCGGGGCGACGGCGGCGAGGAGCGCGACTTTGCCCTGGTCCGCGGTGGCGAGGACGGCGACGCCCTGCCAGCGGGTCTTGAGCGCGTCGGCGAGGACGGGGAGATAGGCGGCGGGCGCGCCTTCGACATCGACGGCGAGGAAGGGGACGCCGTTGACTTCGATGGCGGAGGCGATGAGGTCGGGTGCGGTTTCGGCGGCGCGTTTCTGGAAGGTGGCTTCCTGTTGTTTGGCGGCTTCTTTTTCGTGCTGGATGCGTTGGGCGGCGAGGTCGTGGAGGAGTTTTTCGTTGTCTTTGTAGTGTTGCCAGAGGGTCGGCAATGGAGTTGCCTCAGCAAGTGCGTTCCCAAACTCCTGCGGAGGGCGGTAATTTTGGGAACGAGGGGACGGGGAAATCGCCGCATTCGCGGCGACCGGCGCTGGGCCAGCGCCGGCTACCTTCAGAAGTTCGTCTTGTTTATGGAAGAGTTCTTCGAGGTGAGTGCGGAGGGCGTCGCCGCTGACGGCTTCGATGCGGCGGATGCCGGCGGCGATGGCGCTTTCGTGGAGGATTTTGAAGTAGCCGACTTGTTTGGAATGGCGGACGTGGGTGCCACCGCAAAGTTCCTTCGAGAAATCGCCGATGGAGACGACGCGGACGACGTCTCCGTATTTATCGCCGAAAAATTGGAGGATGGAGGGATCGCCTTTCACTTCGGCATAGGGACGCTCTTCCCATTTGACGGGGACGTCGGCCTCGATTTTTTCGTTCACGAGTTTTTCGACCTCGGCGATTTCGTCGGGGGTCATGTGGGCGCCGTGGGAGAAGTCGAAGCGGAGGCGGTCGGGGCCGACGTAGGAACCTTTTTGGGTGATGGTGTTGCCGAGAATTTTTCGCAAGGCCCAGTTCATGAGATGGGTGCCGGAATGGTGGGCTTCGATGCGCGCGCGGCGGGGGGCATCGACGTGGAGTTCAACTGATGTACCTTCTGGAACGACAATTCCGCCTTTGATGCGGTGCAAAATCGCTCCTTCCACGAGCGAACGGATCGTTTCTATCTCGTAGGCTTTTTCCGTTCCGATGACCTTAAGTGCACCCGTATCCCCGACCTGTCCGCCCATCTCGGTGTAAAACGGCGTCTCCTTCGTGATAATGATGTTCTGTTCGATCCATTTGACGTCGGTGACGATGTTCCGTCGGTCGAATCCCACGAACTTGCTTTTCGGAACATTTCTCGGGTCATTCCCCGTTTTTACGACTTCGATTACTTCCTTCTTTTGCGCGGCTTTGCCGCGAGCTTTTTGCTCTTCCATGAGACGATTGAACTCAGCGACCTCCACCGTCAATCCGCGCTCGCGGGCCATGAGTTCGGTAAGATCAAGAGGAAATCCGTATGTATCGTAAAGCTTGAAAGCCTCGTCTCCCGGGAAAAAGATGGTGAGCTTCTCCGAATTAGGACTAGGCGGAATGCCAGCCTCAACCATTCCCCTTTCGACCTCCGCGATATTTTGCTCAATCCGTCCAGCCTCCTCATCGAAAAGAGAAATTCCGCGTTCGAGGGTGCGGAAGAAACTCTCTTCTTCGTTGGTGAGCGTTTTGCGAATTAAATCCGCTTTGGCAATAACTTCGGGGAAGATTTGGCCCATGGTGGCTCCGAGGACGGCGACGAGTTTGCCGAGGAAGGGTTCGCGGAGTCCGAGGTTGCGGCCGTAGCGGACGGCGCGGCGGAGGATGCGGCGGAGGACGTAGCCGCGGCCTTCGTTGCTGGGCTGGATGCCGTCGGCGATGGAGAAGCTGAGGGTGCGGATGTGGTCGGCGATGACGCGGAAGGCGACGTCGATTTTTTCCTGTTCAGTTTCGTTTTGAGCTGAGGCGGGAAGCGTGGAGCAATACTTTTTGCCGGTGAGTTTTTCGAGTTCGTCGAAGAGGGGGCGGAAGACGTCGGTTTCGTAGTTGGAGATCTTGGCGTTCTCGAAGTCGGTGAAGCCTTTCGTGCCCTGGATCATGGAGGCGACGCGCTCGAAGCCCATGCCGGTATCGACGTGGCGGGCGGGGAGATCGACGAAGGTGCCGTCGGGGTTGGCGTTAAACTGGATGAAGACGAGGTTCCAGATTTCGATGCAGCGGGCGTCGCCCTGGTTGACGAGGTTGCGGCCGGCGATCTGGCGCGGGATGTCGAGGTCGCGCGGACCGGGGGTGAGGTCGATGTGGAGCTCGCTGCACGGGCCGCAGGGGCCGGTGTCGCCCATCATCCAGAAGTTGTCCTTTTTGTTGCCGTGGACGACGTGGTAGGCGGGGTCGAGGCCGGCGGCGATGAAGATTTCCGACCAATGTTCGTGGGCTTCGCGGTCGAGGCTGGCGGGGTCGCCGGGGCCGGGGGAGTAGATGGTGGCATAGACGCGGGAGGCGGGAAATTTCCAGTGGCCGACGACGAGTTCCCAGGCCCACGCGATGGCTTCCTTCTTGAAGTAGTCGCCGAAGGACCAGTTGCCGAGCATTTCGAAGAAGGTGTGGTGGTAGGTGTCGAAGCCGACGTCTTCGAGGTCGTTGTGTTTGCCGCCGGCGCGGATGCACTTTTGGGTGTCGGCGGCGCGGGGCGGTTGGGGCGCGGGGGCCTGGCCGAGGAAGATGGGCACGAACTGGTTCATGCCGGCGTTGGTGAAGAGGAGGTTGGGCGCGTCGGGCAGGAGCGGGCTGGAGGGGACGATGGTGTGCTGTTTTTCCCGGAAGAAGTCGAGGAAGGATTGGCGGATCTCTGAGGAAGTCATGGGTGAAGCGGGAAATTTTTTAGACGGGATTAACGGGATTTTGGCCAGATTTATGGGGTTTTTTGGGGGAAAGGGAGGGGAGAGTTTTGGACAGGATTAACAAGATTTACAGGATTAGGGGAGTTTTTGACGGAATTAACGGAATGGAGGTTGGAAGGTAGCAGATGTTGGTGATAGAGGGCTAATCTAAAGGTGGCAGAACGGAAGTCAACAAAATGTTTACTTTTTAGGTTCCGAGGGAAGTTTCACACGGAGGACTGCAGAGGCACGGAGGGGGAAGGCTGGGGAATACGGAATTTTCGGGGAGAGGGTTTCGCGCGGAGGGGGAAGGCGGCAATGGAGTTGCCTCAGCAAGTGCGTTCCCAAGTTTGGGAACGAGGGGAATGTCTTTGTGTACCTAGCGCCCACACGGCTCGGTAATCACGCTTGCGCAAATCATCACAAGGGCGCAGGGTCGCCACAGGAAATTGAGCTTCGCGGTTGAGGCAACAACAATCGGCGGGAATCTATGGGCGAGACTCTGAAGGGAATTGGCGGATGTGCCATCCAAATCGTTTGGTTCGGCATCGGTTGTGCCCAATTATTCGCGATTATGGATTTTGCCGCATTGCATTGGGGGCTTGGGAGCTTCATATCGTTTATCGTTGGCCTGCTGCTTGCCTATATTCCAATTGTGGGAACTGGCTGCGGCATATGCGGCGCGGTCTACGCGTGGGGCTGGTCATGGTGGGCTGCGTGCCTGTTATATCTGTGGCCCTACCCGCTCTTTGCGCTCGTGATGCTTTTTGCCGCCGTTTCCGAAAAACGCAGCTAACGTCAGCCTTCCAATTTCGTAAATTCCGTTAATTCCGTCAAAAATTCAGTTGGCGGTGACGGGGATGGGGGCGTCGAACCACTTGTTGTTTTCCTTGATTAGGTCAACGAGGCGATCGACGGCTTCGGTTTCGGGGATGTTGAATTTGACGGGGGTCTTGCCGATGTAGAGGTTGACTTTGCCGGGGGCGCCGCCGACGTAGCCGAAGTCGGCGTCGGCCATTTCGCCGGGGCCGTTGACGATGCAGCCCATGATGGCGATTTTGACGCCCTTGAGGTGGTTGGTGGCCTCGCGGATTTTGGCGGTGGTGGTTTGGAGATTGAAGAGGGTGCGGCCGCAGGAGGGGCAGGCGACGTAGTCGGTCTTGAAGATGCGGTTGCCGACGGACTGGAGGGTGTTGAAGGCGAGGCGGACGCTGGCGCCGGGGCCCGGTTCGCCGCGGACGAGGATGGCGTCGCCGATGCCGTCGCAGAGGAGCGCGCCGAGGTTGGTGGCGGCGGTGAGCATGGTGTCGAGGACGTCGGGTTTCGCGCCGGGCGCGGGCGGGTTGAAGGTGTCCTTGAGGAGGATGGGGTGCTTGGCGGGAATTTGCGCGGCGAGGTAGCGATAGGCGACGATGGGCGAGAGGGTGCAGCCGTCGGCGATGGTGACGATGTGGGCGGCGTGGGCGTTGGCGAGGAAGTCGAGGGCCTTGGGGTCGAACGGATCGACGGCGACGATGGATTCCTTTTCGAGGATGACGTCGGGGAAGATGTCGCCGAGCTGGGCGCGTTTGTGTTCGATGGCCTGGTAGGTGTCGAGGGTGGCGCCGACGCGGGTGGAGATGGAGGGGCCGCCGATGGTGCCCTCCCCGGCGCTGAGCGACTCGGAGGCGCGGCGGGCGAAGACGAAGGGGTCGAAGCCGAGGGGCGGTTGCTGGGGCGGGAGCTGGTCCTTGACGTGATTTTTGGCGAGCGCGACGAGGGCTTTGGCGACGGGGATTTCGTGGACGCTGTCCTCGGTGAGCGAGACGCGGATGGTGTCGCCCAAGCCGTCGGCGAGAAGCGCACCGATGCCGATGGCGCTTTTGATGCGTCCGTCCTCGCCATCGCCGGCCTCGGTGACGCCGAGGTGAAGCGGGTAATTCCAGTCAGGGCCGAGTTCGAGCAGCCGGGCCGCGAGCAGGCGGTAGGCGTTGATCATGACCTTGGGGTTGCTCGACTTCATGGAGAAGACGAAATCGTGGTAGCCGTACTTGCGGGCGATGCGGGCGAACTCGACGGCGCTTTCGACCATGCCGGCGGGGGTGTCGCCGAAACGGTTCATGATGCGGTCAGAGAGGGAGCCGTGGTTGGTGCCGATGCGCATGGCGATTTTGCGGGCCTTGCAGAGTTCGACGAGGGGCTTGAAGGTTTCGTCGATGCGGGCGAGTTCCTCGTCGTACTGGTCGTCGGTGTATTCGCGGATGGCGAACTTTTTCTTGTCGGCGAAGTTGCCGGGGTTGACGCGGACTTTCTCGACCCACTGGGCGGCCTCGAGGGCGGCGTCGGGCTTGAAGTGGATGTCGGCGACGATGGGGACGTCGCATTCGGCGGCGAGGAGCTCGGCCTTGATGTTCTTGAGGTTGGCGGCGTCCTTGACGACGGGGGCGGTGATGCGGACGATTTCGCAGCCGACTTTGACGAGGTCGAGGGTCTGCTTGACGCATTCGCGGGTGTCCATGGTGTCGCAGGTGAGCATGGACTGGACGCGGATGGGGTTTGAGCCGCCGATGCCGACTTTGCCGACCATGACCTCGCGGGAATGGCGGCGCTGATAGTGGTAGGGATTGTTGCAGTAGGGGGCGGGGGAAGACATGACGGAGGCAGCTTAGAGGCGAATGGAAGTTAGGGCAAGCCCACGGGCTCATTCGAAAAGCGACTCAATCGCTTGACTCCAACCGCTTTTTCCCTTCTTCCCGGTATGCGGCGACCTCCGCCTGAATCTTGAATCCTGGCAACGCCGCGAGGCGGTCAACTTCGTTCCAATCGATGGCCAGGTTTCCCGCCAGAGCCTGGATCATGAGCATGAGAGCAGCTTGCTTTTGATCTTCATCCCTTTGAGGATAAATCGACATTAAAATCCGTTGCACAAGACTTTCTTCCGGAGCCTCCAAAAGAAGTTTACCCTCAGCTGTTTCAATTTCGACCAGGCGGGGACTGAGCAATTCGGCCTGTCCTCCAAGATCGACGACCACATCATCCAGAAGATAGAGGCGCGTTCCGCGCACGCAGCCCAAGGCTTCCATAACCTGCGCACGAATTTCCAAGGGCGGCGAAAGGTCGATAAAGCCGAGATCAACGTCGCTCGTCGCATAGCGGCCACGGGTATATGCCTCGACGGTTGCTCCGCCATATTGCACCAACTGATAACCGCGAGCCTTGAACGCCGCGGAAACGCGGGCGGCAATCCGCTCGCGCTTTTTAAAGTCAGGCTTGGCCGGTTGGTCCATAGAGCCTCTGAAGAAGAGCGCGCTTGGCCCTGCTTTTTCCAATTTGCCGGTCGAGCGGTCTTCTCTGGACAAAACCCATGCGAGTAGCCAATTGCTCCATGCGTCGCCCACGCATCTCCCATTCGGTGAGAGTGAACTTGCGTATCATGACCGCATCCTACGGCGAGTTTGGCTTCGGAGCAAATTTGATTTCGCCGATGGAACCGATGCCGGCCATTTTGCCGGAGTCCTGGACGTCGAAGAAGGTGATGAAGGCCATGTAGCCGATGAGGGCGAGAGCGCAGGCGGTCTGGAGCGGCTCGAGGATATGCATGCTGAGGGGGCGGTGGCGGATCCATTCGATGATGGAGAGGGCGATGTGACCGCCGTCGAGGACGGGGAGCGGGAGGAGGTTGAGCATGGCGAGGTTGACGTTGATGAGGACGGCGAGCCAGAGCGCGTACTGCCAGCCATGCTCGCTGCTTAACACGGCGAAGAAGAGGTTCATGATGCCGACGGGGCCGCTGAGGAGCGAAGGGCCGACGTTGGACCTGGGCGTGAAGAGGGCGGAGATGGTGCCGGTGACGGCCTGGACGCTGTCGCGCACCTGCTCGAAGGGCGTGGGGTAGATGATGTTGACCTGGCCGGGATCCCATTCGTCGATGCCGATGTCGGTTGGCGGGAGATCCTTCGGCATGGGCGACGGCGAGATGGGTATTTCCGGAACGACGGTGATGGACCGGGGCGGGTCGTAGGTGAGCTTGGCGTTGCCCTTGGATTTTTCGTACGCGCCCTCCGGCTCTGCTTTCATGACCTCGAATTGGATGGGGACGTTCGGATGTTCCTTGAGGAGGCCATCGATGGCGAAACCGGCGTAAATGGGCTGGCCGTTCATGGCAGTGATTTTGTCGCCGGGCTTGAGGCCGGCGACTTGCGCGGGGCTGTCAGGCAGGATTTTTTTGATGATGAGCGATTCCCACGCGGGCCCGATGCCGATCTTGCGCGTGGCGCTGCGTTGGTACCAGGCGTGGTCGTGCTCGACGTCCTTCTGGGGCGCGACAGTGATGGTCTTGATTTCGTCACCGCGCTGGACGACGACGGGAATGGTGTCGTCCGTGCTGGTGAGGATGCGCCAGATGACGGAATTGCCCATGCCCATGAAGCGGGTGATTTTGTGGCCGTCGATGGAGATGATTTTGTCGCCGGGCTTGAGGCCGGCTTTCTCGGCGGGGTAATTCGGCTGGACCATGCCGATGACGGTGGTGGATTCGGTGTAGGCGACGGGTTTGCCGACGACCCAGACGATGCAGGCGAAGAGGAGAGCGAGGCCGAAGCTGAAGAGGGGGCCGGCGAAGGCGACGATGATTTTCTGCCAGGGCGAGGCGGCGGGGAGTTCCTCGCGGGGCGTCTCGGTTTTGCCCTCGATGGCTTCCATGGGGGCCATTTGCGGGAGCGCGACGTAGCCGCCGCCGGGGATGGAGCCGAGGATGTATTCGACGCCGTCGATTTTTTTCGACCAGAGCGGTTTGCCGAACCAGATGGCGAATTTGTCGATCTGGAGGCCGCACCATTTGGCAGCGAGAAAGTGGCCGAGTTCGTGGACGATGATGAGGATGTTGAAGAGGAGGATGACTTCGAAGAAGGTGATGAGGGAGAAGCAGAGGGACTCGAAGCCGTTGCGGAAGCCGAGGACGATGAGGATGACAAGGACGGCGGACATGCCGATCCAGAAACTGAAGTTGGAGGAGCGTTCCGATTGATGGGCCGGGCTTTCGGGGGCGGAGGGAAGACTGCTGTTCATGGATGGGAGATGGTCGGAGCGGGCGGTTGCGATGGACGCAATCTCCCGAATATAGCGCAACAGAACAATCTTCCGTAGTTAAAAGATTGCAAGGGGAATCATGGGAGGTAACTCCTCCGCCGCCCCGCCGGGGCGGATGAACAAAATGGCGCCAACCGGTGGCTTGCGCCACCGGCTAATATCCCTCCGGGCCTCCGGCCCGAAAGACCAAGCCCTAAACGAGCGCGCCCTTGAGGAGGCCGACGGGTTTAAAGTCGTGGCTGGGCAGGACGGTTTTGATCTGGGGATTGCCGAGATGAACGGAGACGACTTCGCCGAGGACGTCGCGGAAATCAGTGGTGTGGAGAAGGTCGCGTTCCTGATGAAGTTGTTCCTTGGCGAGGCCGGGCCACTTGCTGAGGACCGGCTTGACGATTCCGCCCGCGCTGGTGGTGGCGATGCCGCCGCCGACGGCGAGCATGCAGTTGGCCCAGCCGTGATCGGTGCCGCCGGTGCCGTTTTCCGCAGCGGTGCGGCCGAAATCGCTCAGGGTAAGAACAAGCGTGTCGTTCAGGCGATCGCCGAGGTCCTGCACGAAGGCGGCCAGTCCTTCGGACAATCTTTGGACCAAATCTCCATATTGTCCGGTGGTGGCGCCGCCCTGGTTGCCGTGGGTGTCCCAGCCGCCGTAATCGATTTCGGCGACCTCGAGGCCGATGTCGGCCTTGATGAGTTGCGCGACCTGCTGGAGTTGCCGGCCGATGTCGGTCTTCGGGTATTCGACGGTGGTTGCGACCATGGTCGCCATTTTAGCCTTGATGAACTGGATGCCATCGATGGTGGTCTGGGCGGTTTGCGCGAGGAGGTCTTGCGCGGCGGCCCGATGCTCGCGCGGCGGAGTGCAGTAGGCGTGCTCGAGGGCCGCGGCCATCTGGACATCATCGACGTTATCCGCGCCGGGAAGCTTGAGATCGGAAATGCCGGACAGGGCGAAGGCCTGCGCTTTACCGCGGAGGATGCGGGGCAGGACGTTGCCAATGGAAATGGCGCGGACAGGGCCGTGACCTTGCGAGGTGATGAGATGGCGGTTGAGCCAGCCATCGGAAGCGACGGTGTTTCCGGTGACGCCGGTTTCCCAAGTGTCCTGCTCCTCGAAGTGAGAGCGGGTGTTGAGATCGTAACCGACGGCGTGGAGGGCCATGGCGGTCCCATTTTTGAAGAGGGGAGCGAGCGCGGCGGCGCGGGGATGGAGGCCGAAGAAGCCGTCGAGATCGAGCGCGCCGTTGTCCTGGCCGGGGGCGGGAATGGCGATGGTGCGGCGAAGCTGGAGGTAGCCGGGGTCCTTGAAGGGGACGATGAAGTTGAGGCCGTCCATGCCGCCGCGCAGGAAGATGGCGACAAAGGTCTTGCCCTTGGTGACGGGCTTGACGTCGGCCGGGGTCATGCCGACGTCGGCGAGCGTGCAGAGGGGATTGATGCCGCAATAAACGGCGAGCGCCCCGGTTGATTGGAGGAAATAACGGCGGGTGATGTGCATGACGGCTCCTATTCTATTTGAGGCTGTTCTCGGGCAACTGGCAGATAAAGGTGGCAAGGATGTGCAAGCGGGCATCGGTATTGCCCTGGGCATCGACGAGCAGTTTTTGCGCGGCTTCGTTGGAGGCGGTGCTGAGGGTATTTCCAACGATGCGGACAGCGGCGAGATCGACCAGGCGTTGCGTCACCTCGGGAGTCCAGGCGGTGTCGGCGGGTTTCAACGAATTGGGAATGAGGCCGGTGTGGAGGAAAGCCTCTTGAATGCGCTTGGAGAAGCGCCAGCGCTGGAGGAGCGCGTTGGAGTTTACGCTGTAACCATCGTCGGCGGGATAACCGTCGGGGGTGGGGCGGTCGAACATGCCCATGCCACTCTGTGCAATGAAATGGGACACGACCTGCGGATCGGTGGAGCGGGCGAGGCGCGAATCGCGGACGCTGAAATCGATCGGGTTGGCGACCTTGGGCGGGGAAGCCCAGAAGTCGGGATGCTGCGACATGGCGACGAGCATGGCGTTCATATCGCCGCCGGTTTCGAGATAAACTTTGGCGAGGGCATCGACGAGGGCCGGGGGCGCCGGATCGGAGACATATTCCTCGCACAATCTGCGGCTGATGAACTGGGCGCAACTCGGATGGGCGGTCAACATTTCCAGCGCGAGGAGGACACGGTCGAACCGTCTGGCCGGCTCGGCGGCGGGAAATTCCATGCCGAAAACGCGGCAGACTTTCCCGTCGTTGAGGTGGGGATCATAACCGAAATAGCGGGGCCCCTGCCCGCCGGGTGATCCGTCGTCATGCGTTTGATCGGTGAGCGTCCAGCCGGTCAGGAGATTGGCCAGCGTGGTGACGTCGGTCTGGTTGTAGCCGCCCTTCACGCCAAGGGTGTGCAATTCCATGATCTCGCGGGCGTAGTTTTCATTCAACCGATTGACGAAGCTGTTGCGTTGATCGAGATAGACCAGCATGGCGGGACTGGTGGCCGAGGTGAAGAGGAGGTCGAAAAAGGGCGCGGGGCCGAGTTGAAGGAAGTCCTGATGTTCACGCTGCTTCGCGGGTTGGCCGTCCTTTCTCAACCAGGTCGAGAAATGGTTTTCGGTCCACATCAGAAAATGGGCGCGCACGGAATTTGGGGCGCTGAGGAGATATTGAATGGCTTCATTGGCACCCTGAGAATCAGAGTGCGCGTTGTCGTATTGGGCATGGAGTCTTTGCTGCAGATTTTTTTCGCCGGGAGTGGTCACGCCGATGGCCATGCGGGACTGGAGCCACGCGGTTTCGCCCGTGGTGAGAATTTCGGCGATCTCGTCCGGTTCGGGTCCGTATCCGAATCGGTTGAGAATGAACACCGCGCGCTGATAGCGGCTGAGGGGCGTCTTCCCGGCATTGGTAATCGTGAAGCTGGTTTCGGCGGAAGCGGCCTGGTTGCCGGCGGCGTCACGGGCGATCACCTTGAGATGATGCTGGCCCGGTTTCAAGTCGCGCGTCAGGACAGGGAAAACGATGGAGCCGAGACCGTGCAGCGGTGTCTGATCGAGGTGCTGGGGCTGATTATCGATGACGAGATCGGCGGCGGCGACTTGGCGGTCGTCCATCACACGGGCGACGATGGCATCGACTTGTCCTTCGCCAATGGCTTGAGGCGCATAGGCGATCGAAATGCGCGGCTGCACGGCATCGGTCGCAGTGCCGGGCGGACCGGCAGGGAGGGGGAAATCCTTGGGAACTTCGACGGAGAATTCGACGCTTTTCGCCTCCCGGCCCGACGGAAGAATGGCGCGCAATTGCAAGGCATTGGATCCGAAAACGAGGGCGGAGGGATCGACGGTGAAACGGGGCGCCGGGCCGTTCTGCGTCGAAACGAGCTTTTTGTTGACGTAAAGCTCGACCTTGGGCGCAGGCGAATGATCCTGATTGGGCCAGAAACAGCGGGCGCCAACATCGAGCGTGCCCGCGACCATTTGGCCGTCGATGTTATCGTTGAAAATAACCTGGAGTTCCCGGGGCCCCGATTGCCCCTTGTTGGCATCCATCATGTTCATCATCGTCATGGAGCCGGCCATGGGCAATGTGGGGTCGCTCATTTCGCCTCCGTTGGCAGCCAGCCTGGAGCCGGGAGCATCAAGGCGCGTGAGTTCGTACTTTTGAAGATAGAGGGTGCGACGGTCATCCGGACCCTGGCCAAATTGATTGGCGATGTGGACGTTCAATATGTGGCCACCGGGGGCCAGGGCGATGGGGTGCCCTACCGGAATCCGGCGCCATTCGGTCGTGGCGAGACGGACCCCGGTTCCCGATTGGCCGTCTTCATCGATGGTCATGCCGAAGGAAGGCAGGCCGTCGCCGCCAAGATCGCCGCGCACGGTCAGCATCATCTGGTACCGTCCTGCCTGTTCCCTGGTGATCCAAAGAGGCAGGCACCATACCCCTCGGATGACTTGACCGTACTGGTCGTCCTTGACCATTTCGCCCTGACCACCGGTATTGGCCGGGCGATCCTGGGAATCCGAATCCTTGCACAGACCAGTCATGATGGACGACGGGGCCGGCGCTACTTGATTGACTTCGATGGAACTGCTTTCGATGGGGCGGCCATCGGCATCCCTGGTGACAGCGATGAGGTTGTTGCAGCCGGGAGAAAGATCGCTCGGCTTCACGTCATAGACCCAGCGCTGGTACTGGCTCGGTTTTTGATCGGGAAGGACATGCCCGGCCACTTCCTTTCCATTGGAGAGCTTGAGCACCGGCATGGGAAGCTGGGCGGAATCGCCCAAGGTCATTTGCTCAACCCCGACCGAAAAGTCGCCCCAAACAACGGCGCTATCCACCGGCGAGACGATTTTGAGGTTGAACGTCGCCACGGAGCCGAATGCCGGATCCTTGAAGATATCGAGATCGAGTTTGGCGCCTTCGAGGACGATGCGGGTCTTGCCTTCGACCACGGGCTGCACGCGCAAATAGCCGATTTTCTGCCCGGCCAAAATTCGGGGCGGCATGAGCAGATGGACAAACTTGTCGTCCACCTGACAGGCATAGATTTGGTCCTGGACGGCGGCCTGGGGGAGCTGGAAACAAATGACCTGGGAGCGCCCCTGCCAGAGACGGGTTTTGGCGGTGAAGAAGGAAGGCGGGCCGGGATTGTTAACGACGGCGGGCGCATTTGGGGCCGGGGTTGGACTTGGAATCGGAGCCGGGCTTGGCGTGTCGGCGCGAATCAACGGGGAGTGGAGCAAGACAAGGAATCCGAGGGCACGGAAAGCATGCCTCCGTTTCGCGACCTCCCCAACGGCCCATGGATTAGTCATGAATTTCAAGGAGATAAGGGAATATTACTTTAACCCGGCTACATGGTCAAAAGTTGCGCTTATATCCAGAGCATCTTTGCTTATGCCAGGAAAAACGAGGAAAAGAGGTAGGGCCCCAGCAAGGCATTTTTCGGCTTCGCTCCCAACGTGAATACAAAAACACGCCTAGAAAAGCATGCCTGTCACGAATGGCATTAACTTAAGGCGGTTTTAGGATGATCCCGTTTTTACAAGTCTTTGATAATCAGCATTCAGATTTTATACGACGCGCTTAACTTAACGCCATTCATGCCTGTCACCTTTTTCCCCTCCCATCTTGACAAACTATATACGGTACTCAGATTCATGCAGACCAGTTCTCGTATCCTCTGGTCGAAAGGTCAGGAGACTCTTACCGTGAAAACTATTCTCTACCTGGCCTCTGTTGCCGTCGTGTTCTCCCTCAGCTTTCAGAGTGCCTGCGCGCAGAATCCGCCAGCCTCGCCGCCCGTTGGGCCTGTTGCCGGCCAGCCCTGGACGAACAGCCTGGGGGTGAAGTTCGTTCCAGCGGGCACCGATGGGGTGTTGTTCAGCGTCTGGGATGTGCGGGTGAAGGATTTTAAGGCGTTTGTTGACGCGACCGGCTATGACGCAATAAAGGGTATGGTTTCGTTCGACAACGATGGCACTGATGGCTGGAAGGCACGAGGCGATACTTGGAAAAGTCCGGGGTTTGCGCAAACGGATGACCACCCGGTGGTGGGGGTGAATTTGGACGATGCGAAGGCATTTTGCGCCTGGCTGACAAAGAAGGAACAGGCCGAAGGAAAGCTTGGAGCCAACCAGCTGTATCGCCTGCCCTTTGATGCGGAATGGAGCAAGGCAGTGGGATTAAACGAGAGCAGCGAGGGAACGCCTCAAAGCAAGGGCTTGAGCAAGAGTTTCGAGACGGTTTATCCGTGGGGTTCAGGGTGGCCGCCGCCGAAAGGTGCGGGGAACTATGCAGGAAGCGAAGCCAAGGATGCAAAATGGTTTAGCAGAGCTCTGACAATTAAAGGATATGACGATGGGTATCCTCGAACGAGTCCGGTGGGAAGCTTCCCCGCGAACGCCTACGGCTTATACGACATGGGCGGCAACGTGTGGCAATGGTGCGATGACAAATATACCAACAGGGGCGCCTATTTCGGCAGTATTGTGCAGCGCGGGGGTTCGTGGATGAATTATAACTCTGATTATCTACTCTCGATTTATCGCAACTACGTCGGTGCGGGTAGTCGAACCAGTTGCTTCGGAATGCGCGTGGTGGTTGTGGTGGTCGCGCCACCAGTCACTGCGCCACCAGTCGCCACGCCACCAGTCGCTGCACCACCAGTCGCTGCGCCACCGTCTGTGAAGGTTCCCTGATCAACAGCTCGCAGTTCCAGATCACCAACGGATGCCATCAGTTGATTCATCTGGAATAAAAAGGACAAGCATGAATGGCATTACCAGAGCGCGTAGAAAGCATCACGTATCGTTTTACACTTTATCATGAAAACCATTCTCTACCTGGCCTCTGTTGCGGTCGTGTTCTGCCTGAGCGTTCAGAGTGCCTGCGCGCAGACTCCACCAGCCTCGCCGCCCGTTAAGCCTGTTGCCAACCAGCCTTGGACGAGCAGCCTGGGGGTGAAGTTCGTTCCAGCGGGCACCGATGGGGTGTTGTTCAGCGTCTGGGATGTGCGGGTGAAGGATTTCAAGGCGTTTGTTGACGCGACCGGATATGACGCAACAAAGGGTATGTCTTCGCTCGACACCGATGGCTGGAAGGCACGAGGCGATACCTGGAAAAGTCCGGGGTTTGCGCAAACGGATGACGACCCGGTGGTGGGAATGAATTATTACGATGCGAAGGCATTTTGCGCCTGGCTGACAAAGAAGGAACAGGCCGAAGGAAAGCTTGCAGCCAACCAACTGTATCGCCTGCCCTATGATGCGGAATGGAGCAAGGCGGTGGGATTGAACGAGAGCGAAGGATCGCCCAAAAGCAAAGCCTGGAGTTCCGGGACGGATTATCCGTGGGGTAAAGGGTGGCCGCCGCCGAAAGGTGCGGGGAACTATGCAGGAAGCGAAGCCAACGATGCAAAATGGTTTAGCAAATATCCAACGATTAAAGGATATGACGATGGGTATCCTCGAACGAGTCCGGTGGGAAGCTTCCCCCCGAACGCCTACGGCTTATACGATATGGGCGGCAACGTGTGGCAATGGTGCGATGACAATTATGACGACGTGGGCCGCTTCTATCACGAGTGTATGGTGCAGCGCGGGTGTTCGTGGGGTAATTATAATTTTGATTATCTACCCTTGCGTAATCGCAACTACATTCTTCCCGGTAGTCGAGCCAGTCGCTTCGGGTTTCGCGTTGTGGTGGTGGTCTCGCCCTAGTCTGGAGTTACCCTTCTCCCTTTCTGAAATCTTACCTGGAAATTAGGAATAAACTTTTACCATGAAAACCATTCTCTACCTGGCCTCTGTTGCCGTCGTGTTCTCCCTGAGCTTTCAGAGTGCCTGCGCGCAAAATCCACCAGCCTCGCCGTCCGTTGGGCCTGTTGTCGGCCAGCCCTGGACGAACAGCCTGGGGGTGAAGTTCGTTCCAGCGGGCACCGATGGGGTGTTGTTCAGCGTTTGGGATGTGCGGGTGAAGGATTTTAAGGCGTTTGTTGACGCGACCAACTACGACGCAACAGCGAAGATGGTTTCGCTCGACAGCGATGGCTGGAAGCAACGAGGCGATACCTGGAAAAGTCCGGGGTTTGCGCAAACGGATGACTGCCCGGTGGTGGGGGTGAATTGGTACGATGCGAAGGCATTTTGCGTCTGGCTGACAAAGAAGGAACAGGCCGAAGGAAAGCTTGGAGCGAACCAGCTGTATCGCCTGCCCACGGATGCGGAATGGAGCACGGCGGTGGGATTGAAAGAGAGCAGCAGGGGATCGCCCAAAAGCAAGAACAGGGGTTTCTGGGGGGTTTATCCGTGGGGTTCGCAGTGGCCGCCGCCGAAAGGTGGGGGGAACTATGCAGGAATCGAAGCCAGAGATGCAAAATGGCCGAGCAAAGATCTAACGATTGCCGGATATGACGATGGGTATCCTCGAACGAGTCCGGTGGGAAGCTTCACCGCATACGCATACGGCTTATACGACATGGGCGGCAACGTGTGGCAATGGTGCGAGGACCCATATTACGCAGAGGCCGCCCTTCACGACGTGAAGGTGCAGCGCGGGTGTTCGTGGGGCAATTATAATTGGGATTATATATTCTCGTCGGGTCGCAACTATATTCCTGCCAATAATCGAGTCACTCGCTTCGGGATGCGCGTTGTGGTGGTGGTCGATGGGAAAGCCGATCAAGAAGCGGCCATGGCCCTGGCCAAGGCACGCGATGCGTGCGTCGAGCGAACCGCACAGCGCGAGGCCGAAGCCAAAGCGCAGCCTGCGCCCGCCAACACAGTGGTTGTTGTCAACGCGACCGACATGAGTGGGCAACGCGGTGGAGCGGTGGAAAACAAAGTAGCGGCCAAGCGCGGTGCAGTTGGTTTAGTGTTTTCGACATGGAATACGGTGGGCCACTGGATCGAGTGGACGTTCACCGTGCCGGCCGACGGTTACTACAACCTGACCGTCTGCTATTGCTGTCAGGACAATGTCGGCGAGCGCATCATCACGATCAACGGCGAGGAGCAGGAGCCGTTCGCGCCGTTGCTACTGACCGTAACCGGTGGCTGGTCCAACAGTAGAGACAATTGGCGCCTTGGCACCGCGGTCAATCCAACCACCGACAAGCCGCTGTTGCTCAAACTCAAGCAGGGGGCGAACGTCATCCGCCTGAACAACAGCAACGGCAACGGCGCTAATCTCAACTATATCGCCATCACCAGTCCCGACGTGGCAATCACCCGCGAGCTGCTGGCGAGCAAGGCGCCACCCGGAGTTCCATCGCCGCCGCAACCAGAGAAAAAACCCTGACGCGATTTAGTCGCGCCAGCCCAGATCGCGGAACCAGCGCGCTGAGGCACATTTTACCTATGAAAATCCTTAAGTTAGTGCCATTCAGATCTGCCCCTGAGGAATAAAAGGGACAGGCATTTTCCTCATGGCAACGTGCGCGCAAAAAGAAGCGCAGGGCACGGGTACAGTTTTAAGCTCTCGAAGCTACGCAAGCTATGCAGTGAAAAAAGAAAAAGGACCATGGAAGATTTTTTCGGAGGGGAACGAAAGATTTTAAGCAACGCAAGCTATCTAAGCCATCTAGTGATACCGCCTTTTTCCGGGACGTGGTAAAATGGCGGCATCATGAATTTCCGCTATCCCGACTCCGAAGCAAAAGAACCTCGGCAAACCGCCGGGAGATGCGGCGTGTCGGGGAATTCGACGGCGCATTGTGCGGCGGACACCCGGCGGAGCCGCCCGGCTGAAGTTCTCCCAAAA
>Ga0206804_10158_pt1 | contig 19737 bp, 24 predicted proteins | sample Alteio_BWOrgCont_62_FD_152888 | JGI IMG/M metagenome (GOLD analysis project Ga0206804, IMG submission 152888) | Enriched cells from forest soil in Barre Woods Harvard Forest LTER site, Petersham, Massachusetts, United States -... | ecosystem: Environmental > Terrestrial > Soil > Temperate forest >... | reverse complement strand
AGTATCTTCTCCCGCAACGCAATCGTGGCCGCGCCGTCGGGCACAACAAACACCACCTGTTTTCCCAGGCTCTTGTTCAACGCGGCGACGTAATCGTTCATTTCCTTCGAGTAGGGATCATACGCCTTCCTCAGGTCATCAATCGTCGATTTGTTGAAATCCAGGTTAGATTGATTAATGCGCGGAACGAAAGGCCACCGGTCTTGCGGTATCCATAACTTCTGGATGGTCACGCGGATATTCGGATTGTGCTCATATCCCAGTTTGGCGAACTTGGCGATGCCGTCATCCGGATGGGCCATGCACGAGAGCGTCAGGACATCGACATTCCCCGCGATCAGGGCCTTCTTGGCCTCGTTCTTATCGTCGGGAATGTTCCAGTGTCGAAAGGCGGGCGAGCCGCCAAGGAGGGAGACGCCAACGATGGTATGGCCCTGAATACCGGCCGTCTGGGCGATGTCAACTAACGCCTTTGGAATGAACTCATGAAAACTGTGGGCACACGTGAAAACGCGCAGGCCGGTATTGATGGGCCCCGTTTCCGGCACTGGCACCCCAGGCACCGGCACCACTGCCGGAGCTGGCGCTGCAGCCGGTACTGGGGCTGGCGCATCGGCCGCGTCCGCCTGTTTGAATGACACGAGCGAGAATAGAGCAATGACGGTGGCGCAGGCGAGCAGGGAGGTTTGTTTCATGGAGTGGTAATCTTTAGACCGGAGAGTACTCAAAGAGTTGCGTTGAACCTGGTAGCCGTCAAGCTCCGGGCGCGGACCAGTCAGCGCGAAATGAAATTTCGCGGAGAACAGGGGGCGTTTCCAAGTGCAACTTGGGAACGAGGGGAACTGATCCTTCGACTTCGCTCAGGATGACGGAGGGGAAAGCGGCTCCGCCGCTCCGGCGCAAGGGCCTGCGCCGGCTACCTTCCGAAGTCCGACGGTTACCCTTTCCCGACCGAAAATCTAAGGAATTACCCAGTCCGTCCGATAACTGGAAAAGAGCTGTTTTACTTCTCTTCCGGCAAAGTCCCCTGCTGGAATATTTTTCCAGCCTCGTTTTCGGTTAGGGGAAAAATAGTCTCTTATTTGGCTCTCCAAAAAAGTCTCTTCCAGAGATTGATATTCTTAAGTCGCTCATGCCCTGATCCTTGCACTCGACAAAAAAGTCATGCCAAACCGATGGTATCACCAGTGCTTAAAGGATGATGCCATGAAAACCAAAGTTCCCTCCTTCATCTCACGCGTCTCATTTCTGCTCGCCCTTGCGGGGGCATTTATCGGTGTCCTGATCGGTTGGAACAACGGCGACGAAATGGGCTGGGCGCTGCTGAGAGGCGCGGTCCTTTTCCTCGCCTTCGGCTTCATCTCGCGCTGGTGGCTGGGAAGCATGGCCAAAGCCTGGCTCGAAAGCCGAGTCGAGTCGCTCACCTCCCCGACGAAAGCCGTGGAAACACGTCCGACCGCGCGGGCCTGAGCATCGGGACGTGACAATCAATTAACCAAAAGAGGACATGATGATCGCTACACAGGAATTGCAGCAGGATTGGCAGACAGAAACGACAGCCACGGTTGAAATCCCCGCCAGCCGTGACGAGACCATTAGCAGCCTGCTTTACCTCGTCCAGCATATCGCCGGACGGCTCGTGGCCAAGCTCCCCTCCCACGTCGCCAAGGAAGACCTCATCAGCGCCGGCGTGGTGGGCTTGATCGACGCGGTCGATCGTTACGATGCCTCCAAGGGTTGCAGCCTCAAAACCTACAGCAGCCTGCGCATTCGCGGCGCCATGGTCGATGAACTTCGCAACCAGGACTGGGTCCCCCGCACCGTCCATCGCGACGAAAAGATTTACGAGAAAGCCGCCGAAAAGCTCGGCCAGAAATTCGGCCGCGAAGCCACCACCGAAGAGATTCGCAAGGAACTCAAGATGACCCCGGAAGCCTTCGAGCAATTCCAGGAGCGGACGCAAAGCATCACCTCCTTCTCGCTCAACGAGGCCTGCTCCGACGAGGACGGCAACTCCATCGACCGCGGCGAGATCATGCCGAACCTCGCCACCCCCACCGCCTTCGACGAAATCCTGCGCGAAGAGGACCGGGCGCTCCTGCACGAAGAACTGGACCGCCTGCCCAAGAACGAAAAGTTAGTCTTGTGCCTCTACTATATGGAAGACCTTCGCCTCAAGGAAATCGCCCTGATCCTGGAAGTTTCCGAGTCGCGCGTTTCCCAAATCCACACGGAAGCGCTGCGGCGGCTCACCACTGCGATGCGTAAAGCTCACGATGTTTAAGGAGCACGCGCCATGTTACTCTTTGTAGGCTGGATCATCGTCTCGGTCGCGCTGCTGGGCGGCTTCATGTTCTCCGGTGGCAACCCCGGCACGCTTTTCGTCACGGGCGAATACATCATCATCATCGGGATTTTTCTCGGCTACATCGTCGCTTCTTCCAGCGGCGCGGTCCTAAAGATGATGCTCAAGTCGATCATGACGGCGCTCAAGGGATCGCCCTACACGCAAAAGCGCTATGTCGAATTGGTCCAGGCCATCTACCAGATTCTCATCCTCGCCCGCGAAAAGGGCGTCATCGGCCTGGAGGAACACATCCTGCAACCGCAGACCAGCTCGATCTTCTCGAAGTACCCGAGCTTCCTCAACGATCATCACGCGGTCCATTTCCTTCAGGACACCTTCCGCCCCCTCCTCGACGGCAAGGTCAAACCCGAGGAACTATCCCGCTCGGTCGAGGCCCAGCTCGATAATTTTTTCTCCATGCATTCGCAGCCGACCGCGGTCTTGAACAAGGCTTCCGACGCGCTCCCCGCCATCGGCATCGTCGCCGCCGTCTTGGGCATCGTCATCACCATGGCCAGCATCGCGGGCGACAAGGCCGAGATCGGCGAACACGTCGCGCACGCCCTCGTGGGAACCTTCCTCGGCCTGCTCCTCAGCTACGGCTTCGCGCAGCCCCTCATCAATCGCATCGAGACGATCCACGAGGAGGAAATCAGCTACCTCGCGGTCATCGGCCGCATGGTCATCAGCTACGCGCTCGGCGCTCCCCCCATGACCGCGGCGGAAGCGGGACGATTGACCATTCCTGTCCATCACCAACCGAGCTGCGACGACATGGAAGCCCAGCTCAAGAAATCGATCGCGTAGGTCATGTCAAAGCGTGGACATAAAGGAGGCGGTCACCACGGCGGCCAATGGAAGGTCGCCTACGCCGATTTCGTCACCTCAATGATGGCGCTCTTCCTCGTCCTCTGGCTCGTCGGTTCCGACACGGAAACGAGGCTGGCGGTGCAGCGCTATTTCCGCGGTGAAATCACCAAGCAGGGCATGAGCGGCACGCAGCAATATTCCAAGCAACAGCCCTTCGTGAACCAGGAGCACGACAAGGCCAGCAAAAACCTCATCCAGCAACAGGACATGAGGCGCGAGCTGGAAAAACTCCGCGAGCAGCTCAACTCCAGCAGCCAGGATGGCGACGACCAGATCCGCTACGAGTTCCTCGCCGACGGGGTCCGCATCACCGTCATCGACAGTTCCTCCAAGCCCTTCTTCGATCCCGGCACGGCCAAACTCACCTTTTACGGCCAATGGGTCCTGAAAACCACGGCGTGGTACCTCGACCGTTTCCCCTTCATGCTCGAAGTCGAGGGCCATACCCAGAAGGGCGCCGAAGTCGCCTCGGCCCCCAACGGCGAAGGCTGGGACCTCTCCACCGGCCGGGCCATCGCGGCGCGAACCGTCTTGCAGGACTCGGGCCTCGAGCCGGACCGCTTCTGGCGCGTGATCGGTTACGCCGACCGCATTCCCCTCGAGAACACCAAGCCCGAGGCGGAGGAAAACCGCCGCATCACCATCGTGGCCCGCCTCAAATCCGACACGGTCCAAAATCTCAACCAGGACGATCTCCCATGAAAACACCCAATCCCAGCGACTCATTCAAACAGGACAACGAGCAAACGGTGCGGGTGATCAAGGCGGCGCAGGCGAGCAAAATCCTCGGCGGCTCGGCCAATGCCCATGTCCATTCGCCCGCGGAAGCTCAACGAAAGCCCGAAATCCGCTTGATCCAGACCGGCGCTGATTACTGCGACCTCGAGATCGTCTGCGCCTGCGGCGAAAGCACCCAGGTCCGCTGTTGGAATTCGCCTGCGGCGCAGGCTGCGGCGGCGTAGGTCGGCAATGTCGATCTGTCCTTTGTCTCGTAAGGAGCCTCTGCAAAAGTGGTGCCGCAAATAAAAGCTCCGTCATCCTGAGTGAAGGCGAACGGGAGATGTGTCTGTGCGACAAATTTTGCTGAGCCTGAGTCGAAGGACCCAGATGGCCTGCCCGCAGATATGCATCCTACCGCAAGGTGTGCCACAAAGGGTCGGCAAGACGGCTTTGCCTATAGTGACTCGATTCCGTTGCGGTCATTGTTAGGCAAAAGCGAACAGTTCCTTCGACTGCGCTCGGATCCAGCCGCTTGAAAAAACAAAGCCCCTCGCCTCGCTCCGCTCAGGATGACGGATCGTTGAACCAAGCCCGAACCTGTCGGCCAACTCCAGCCCGCAACAATCTCTAATGGATAGGACATTCCATCCGTTGCTCCGTTCGTCATCGTGCGGCAACCTGAAGAAAAATCCGCTGCGATGGAGTTTTATTCCGCTTGGTTTGCGAGGTTTGTTTCGTAAGTCCCTGATTCCAAGCAGCAAGAGACAAAAATCACCCGATGGCACAGCGGATGCCATGAATGGCATATCTATGAACGTCGGTCTATACAGTGGCGCGGCTGGAATGCGAGTGGGCGAGGATTATCAACAGATGATCTCGGAGAACCTGTCGCTCCAATCGGTCCCCGGCTACAAGCAAATGCTACCGGTCTTCTCGACCGATCCGACCACGGTCACGAATCGGGCGCAACTGGCCGGCGGGGGAAATCCCGCCGCAGTGCGCATGACGCGCGTCGTCGATTTCTCCCAAGGCCAGATGCAACCCTCCGGCAGTCCCTATCACCTGGCCATCCAGGGCAAAGGTTTCTTTGCCGTGCGCGAAGCGGACGGCTCGACCAGCTACACGCGCAACGGCTCGTTCGGCATCTCGCCCAAAGGCCAGTTGCTCACGTCGGACGGCGCAACGGTTTTGGGTAACGGCAGCTCCCCGATCACGATTCCCACCACGAAGGCGAGCGACGTCTCGATCGGCGCCGACGGCACCATTTCGATCAACGGCGCGGCGCACGGGAAAGTGGGCATCGCCCATTTCGATAATCCCTCGGCTTCGTTGCAACCGGGCGCTTTCGGCCGGTTCATCGCGGCCAACAGCTCGGACGCCAAGCAGGGCCCCGCACCGAACGACAAGATTTTGCAGGGCAGCCTCGAAGAGAGCAACGGCAATCCCGTCGAGCAAATGGCCAGCATGATCCAGGCGGTGCGCATTTACGAAGCCAACTCAAAATCCATGAAGGCCATGGATGATAGTCAAAACCAACTGATAACCAACCTGGGGGCTCATCCGCAAGGTTGAGGCATCCAGCCGACAGAATAAGCAAGGAGAGACACCATGATACGAGCCCTTTGGACATCCGCCAGCGGCATGGAAGCGCAGCAAATGAACCTGGACGTCATCGCCAACAACCTGGCGAACGTCAACACCGCCGGCTTTAAAAAATCGAGCATCCAGTTCCAGGAAATGATGTATGACACCGACAAGTCGCCCGGTGCCAGCTCAACCGATTCAAGCACAACGCCCACGGGAACCCAGGTCGGTTACGGCTCGAAGCCGGTGGCCACGGAACGCAACTTCACGCAGGGCAACCTGCAGCAGACCGGCAACACCTTCGACGTCGCGATCCAGGGCACGGGCTTTTACAAGGTGACCCTGCCCGACGGCACGAATGCCTACACCCGCGACGGTTCGTTTATCGTCAACGCCGACGGCCAGCTCGTCACCAGCCAGGGTTATCTCGTCACCGGAGTCGGTCAGATCGATCCCAAGGCCACCAACATCGCAATCGGATCGGACGGGACCATCTCCGCCACGGTCAACAACGCCGCGGTCAAAATCAGCCCCATCACCATCTCCAATTTCCCCAATCCGCAAGGCCTCAACAGCCTTGGAGGCAATCTTTATCAGGAAACGGCCGCGTCCGGCAACGCCGTGGATGGCCAGACCCCCGGCGTCAACGGCATGGGCACGTTGGCCCAGGGCTATACCGAGACCTCCAACGTCCAGGTGGTCGAGGAAATGGTGAACATGATCCAGGCCCAGCGCGCGTATGAAATCAATTCCAAGGCGATTCAAACCTCCGATCAAATGATGCAGATGGCCAATAACCTCACCCAGGCGTAATTCCGATGAGAAACCGCCTTATTCTACTCGCCGGCGTCTGCGCCTTCCTGCCACTGCAGGTCCACGCCATCGTTCTCGAACTGCGCAGCCAGCAGACAGCCGCGGGCGACAGCATCACCCTCGGCGACGTGATCCAGTCCTCGCAGGGCGTCACTTCCGACGACCTCACCAGCGTCATCGCCGCCGCCCCTTCGCTCGGCAAACAGCAGACCTGGTCGCGCGACCAGATCGAAAAGGTTTTGCCCGCCTCCATCAAACAGGACCCGATCGAATGGACCGGTGCCACCGCCTGCGTCATCAGCCGTCCCGCCGTGCCCTACGGCCCGCGCGAAGTCCGCCAGTTGATCACCGCGGAAATCGGCCGTCACCTGCCTCCGGAAAGCGATTACGCCATCCTCGAAATGCCGGGCCTCGATTCGTTCCAGATTCCCGCCGGGCCCATCGACGCGAAAGTCGAATTGGCCGCCGGCACGCTCCGCAACGAATGGGCCGATGCCACGCTGAAGTTCAGCGCGCAGGGCCAGTTGGCCGTCACCCAGAGCGTCCGCTTTCACTGGGCCTACACGCGCAAGGTCTGGCAGGTATCGACCGCCGTGGGCAATCGCGAAGCCCTCGCACCGTCTTCCTTCCAGCAGGTCGAGCTCAATGTCCTGAAAATCCCCGGCCAACTGCAACCCGCCACCGATTTCCCCCAGGGCGAAGTCGCCGCGCATCCCCTTTCCGAGGGCAAAATCCTCATGGAAAACGACTGGGTCGAGCCGGTGCTCGTGACGCGCAACGACCTCGTCACCATCTCCTACGATCATCACGGCATCTCGATCACGGTCCAGGCCAAGGCCATGTCCAACGGCGTCCGCAATGAGGTGATCGCGGTGCAGAATCTCACGTCCCACAAGATCTTCAACGCCCGCGTCGTTGATGCAAGGAGCCTCGTTTATGAACAATAAATTTCTCGCAACAGCCGTTCTCGGCCTGGGCACGATGCAGGCGATTTGCGCCGACCCCACTCCGCCGGCCGTGGGCTCGACCTGGGGCCACACCACGGGCAATGCCACGGTGCTCTGCTCGGGCGCGACCTCGCTCTACGGCGATCCGCTCGCCCATGGCGTCGGCGACCTCATCACCATCGTGGTCGATCTCCAGAACACCATTACCAAGGGTCAAAATACGACCACCGCCAAGACCGCCACGGTGGCCGACGCCATCAGCCAGTTGGTCTATCCACCCGATGCCTCGAACAAGGGCTGGAGTTGGTACACCTACCACGGCCAGACGCCCGGAATGGGCTGGACCGCCAACCACAATTTCAACGGCGGCGGCACTCTCGCCAATTCCGAAACCGCCTCGACCACCATCCAGGCCCGCGTCATGGACATCGGCGCCAATGGCGTCATGCGCATCCAGGCCACCCGCATGTCCAAGGCCGGCGAAGAAGACACCAGCATGATCCTCACCGGTTTTGTCCGTCCCGAAGACCTCAGCTCCTCGAACTCGATCAGCTCAAGCCGCGTGGCGCAGTTATCGATTCTCCAGAAGGGCAAGGGCGCCATCAGCGAAGAACAGAAAAAAGGCTGGTTGACCAAACTATATGAATTCCTTTCACCCTTTTAACATTGGCAATCTGCATCGGCTGATCGCCACTGCCCTGCTGATCTTCCTCGGCTTGTTGGCCGTCATGGTCCTCGCCCGGGCACAGACCCGCATCAAGGACGTCGCCACCGTCGAAGGCGCCCGCGACAACCAGTTGATCGGCTACGGCATCGTCGCCGGCCTCGACGGTCAGGGAGACTCCGACAAGCAGTTCACCCAGCAAACGATCGCCAACCTCGTCCGCCGTTTCGGCCTTCAGGTTCAGCCGTCCGACCTCACCAACAAGAACGTCGCCGCCGTCATGGTCACGGCCAAGATCCCCCCCTTCACGCGCCAGGGAACCAAGATCAATGTCATTGTCGCCTCCATGGCCGACGCCAAGTCGCTGCAAGGCGGCATCCTGTTGCAAACTCCCCTCGTCGCCGGCGACGGCCAGGTTTACGCCGTCGCACAGGGCAGCGTTTTCCTCGGCGGCTTCGACGCCGGCAGCGGCGGCCAGGGCGGTTCCACCGTCACCAAGAATCATACCACCTCGGGCGTGGTCACCGACGGCGCCATCATCGAAAACGAAATCCCCACCACCGTCTTCTCCAAGGGCATCCTCGAAATCGTGCTTCGCCAGGGTGACTTCACCTCCGCCGTGCGCATGGCCAACGCCATCAACGACCAGATCGGCAAGATCGCCGAAGCCGTCAGCCCCACCACCGTCCAGGTTTTTGTCCCGCAGGAAATGCAGAGCCCCGAGCGCCAGATGGAATTCGTCGCGCGGATTGAAAACGCCTCCTTCGTCCCGGACGTCAACGCCCGCATCGTCATCAACGAACGCACCGGCACGGTCGTCGCCAACGCCAATATCCAGATTTCCAAAGTGGCCGTGGCCTACGGCAGCCTCACCGTCGCGGTGACCAGCACGCCAGAAGTTTCCCAGCCCGACGGCTATGTCGATAACTCCATCAACATCGGCGGCCCCGGAGGACCGGGCGGCGCAGGCAGGGCCAGCGGCACAGGCGGCACGGGCGACGGCTCAGGCAACGCGTTTGGTCGGGGCGCCCGGGGCGGACGCGGCGGCAGCGCCAGCAACAACAACGGCGTCCAGACCGAAGTCGTCAATCGCACGACCACCAGCGTCCAGGAAGAAAAGCGCGCCATCGTCGTGCTCAAAGACATGCCCACCGTGGAAGATGTCGCCTTCGCCCTCAACTCCATGGGCGCCACGCCGCGCGAAGTCATGTCCATTCTGCAATCGATCAAGGACGCCGGGGCCCTCAACGCGGAGCTTGTCCTCGAATGAGCGTCGATTACTCACTCGCCTCCCTCAACCCGATTGGCCCGGTCGATCTGACCGCCGGCCTCAAGGGCGCCGACGACGCCACGCGCGTCAAGCAGGTCTCCAAGGCGATGGAAGCTCTCTTCATCAACCAGCTTACCGCCGAACTCGGCAAGGGAATTGACGGTTCCGACGACGAGACCACCAAACCCTACGGCGACTTTATCCAGCAGGCGTTCACCCAGGGCGTCAGCCAGGGCGGCGGCCTCGGCCTCGCAAAAATCATCGAGGGCACCCTTACTCACGGCAAGAACGCCACGCCGGTCCACCTGGACCTGAAGCCCAACAACACTTCCTATCATGTCAACCACACCGACTAAAATCACCAGCCCGGTCCTCAGGGAATTCGACTCTCTTCTTGAAGAGATGATCGACCTGCAGAAAAAAGAGCAGGCCCTCATTCTCGCCCGAAAGACCGACGAGCTCGCCACCACCACCCAATCGATCGAGTGGATGGGCATCCGCATGCAGAGCATGGAAATGGAAGTCCGCCGCGAATTGCAGGAACCCCGCCACGCGCAGGAATATCCCCAGAAAAAGTTGCAGGACAAACTGGCCCACATTCAACGCATCGCCCAGCAGAACCGCACTCTCCTCGAGCATTCTCTCTTCTTTCTGCAGCAACTCTTCCAGCAGGTCCTCGACCGCGACACGCCTTTGCATCTCTATAACCTCAACGGTCACGCGTTCCAGAGCGACTTGGGCGGCGGACTTCTCGACACCCGCATCTAACCCTCACCATGAACTCAATCGGACTTAACGGAAGCCTCTTAATGGGAGCCCAGTCGCTCGCCAACCAGCAAGCTGCCATTTCGACCATCGGCAATAACATTTCCAATATCAACACGCCCGGCTACGCCCGGCAGCGCGCTAATCTTGTCAATGACGTCCAGACCGGCCAGGGCGGCGAGTATGACATGGGATCAGCCATCTCCGACATCGAGAGCCTGCGCAGTCCCTTGCTCGACACCCTCGTCCAGCAATCACTCGGCAATCAAGGCTACGCCGACAACCAGTCGAGCCTCACTTCCACCGTGCAGGATTCCCTGGGCGAACAATTCACCTCGGCGAGCAGTTCGACCTCTTCCAGCACGGTCGTCAGCGGCAGCGGCCCCATCCAGGACGCCCTCTCGAATTTCTTCAGCGCGATCCAAGCCCTCGCCAGTTCGCCCTCCGATCCCACGGCCCGGCAGGTCGTGGTCCAGGATGGCGCCACACTCTCCTCCGCCATCAATGGCGCATACCAACGGGTGCAAACGACGCAGGGCCAGATCGCCTCGGACGCTTCCTCCCTCACCACGCAGATCAACCAGATCTCCAAGCAGATCGCCTCGCTCAACCAGCAGATCACGCTGTCGGAGGCCGCCTCCGGCACGACCGCGAACGGACTGATCGATACCCGCACCGCCGATGTCGAACAACTCTCCAGCCTGGTCAATGTCACCGCAACCACGCAATCCAACGGCTCGGTCACCGTGGCCCTGGCTGACAATCCCTCGGTTGTCCTCGTCAACGGCATCGATGGCGGCGGCGCCGGGACCACCCAAAGCCTGAGCGCTTCCTACAATGCCAATGCCGCCGTCCCCCTCACCATCTCGGGCAGCACGACCGGCGCACTCGGTGCCGGTGTCCCCTCCGGCGGCTCCCTCGGTTCCGACCTGAACGTTGCCAATGACGTCATCGGCTCCCCCGCCGCGAGTGGCAACACTGGAATTCTCGGCGCGCTCGACGGTGTTGCCAATCAATTGCGCACCCAGATCAACACCCAGAACGCCGCCGGCTTCGATCTGAATGGCACGGCGGGCGGCGCCATCTTCACCGGCACGGGCGCTGCGGATTTCGCCGTCAACTCCACCGTTGCCGCCAATCCTTCGCTCATCGCCGCCGGCGATGGCAGCGGCCCCCTCGACGGCAGCAATGCGATGGCGATGACCCAGATTCAGAATTCGGCTTCCATCACGCCCGCCCTGCAAACCATGGTCGCCGGTCTCGGCCAGACTGTGAGCACCGCGGCATCGAATCAGACCATTCAGGACCAGGTCACCCAGCAGTTGCAAACGCAGAGAGATTCGGTTTCCGGCGTTTCCATCGACGAGGAGATGACCAACCTGATCAACTTCCAGCAGGCTTACTCCGCCTCCGCTCGCTTTATCACCACCATTTCCAGCATGTACAGCACCCTGACCAGCATGCCCACAAATTAAGGCCCTCCTATGCGCGTAACATCCGATACCTACTCGAATCTCGTTCTTGCCGGCTCGCAAACCGCGCAGCAGCAGCTCGCACAGTTGCAGCAACAGATCGCCACCGGCAACACCGTCCAGTTTGCTTCCGATAATCCCCTCGTCTTTCAGCAAGCCGCGCAGGACCAATCCAACATCGCCCAGCTCAATTCTTATTCCGCCGCTGCGACCGCGGCGACGACACTGACGGCGCAAAACAACCAGGCGATGACCAGCCTTCACCAGATCGTCGCCCAGGCGAGTGAATACGCCACCAGCGTCACCACCAACATGTCCGCCTCCGACCTGCAGAATCTCGGCTCGGAAATGAATGCGCTCATGTCGCAGCTCACCAGCGTCGTCAACCAGCAATCCGGCGGAAACTATCTGTTTGGTGGCACGGCCAATCAGCCCCCCCTCACTTCCACGGGAGCTTACAACTCCGCCACCAACGGCGAAACGCAAACGATCGATGTCCAGCAAAACACTCCTGTGCAAACCGGCATCGTGGCCGGTCGTTCCGGAACGCCTCCCGTGGACGGTTTTCTTTACGATTCCGCCTCGGGCGTCGATGTGGTCGCATCCCTGCAACAGGCCATCACGGACCTCAATGCCGGCAATGCTTCCGCCGTCCAGACCACCGATTTGCCGGCGCTCAACAAAGCCCTCGACCACATCTCTTCCTATGTGGGCAGCACTGCGGCCGGCATGGCCGCTGTCCAGACCGCCACCAATACAACGACACAGCAACTTACCTCGGACAACAATCAGCTCAATTCCTTGACCCAGACGAACCTGCCCAACGCCACCGTGCAATTGCAGCAGATTCAGATGCAGTACCAAGCCACCCTCGCGGCCGGTTCCCGCATCCTCGGCCTCTCTATCCTGAACTACCTGCCTAGTTCCTAAAACCCACGCCAGATCATCGAAACCACACTATGAAAAACACCACCACCCAAAAGCCCCTCACGGTTAAAGAAATCCGCGACAAAGTCATCCGATTCCCCAACGGCCTGCCGGGATTTCCCACCAGCCGGGAATTCATCATGGCCCAAAAGCCTGAGGAGCGCCCCTTCGCCTGGATGCAATCGGTCTCCGATCCCGACCTCGTCTTCGCCGTCGTCGATGCCTACGCCTGGGTCAAGGACTTCATGCTCGAAGTCGATGACACCGAGCTGGAAGAAATGGGCTCACTCGACCCTCTCGATTACGCCGTCTATTTCATTCTCCGCATCCAACAGCAGGACAGCCACACCACCCTCAAGGCCAAGCCCAACGCCCCCGTCCTCGTCAACATCCGCAATCGCAAGGCCAAGCAGGTCATCGCCTCCATCAATTCCTCGCTCCAGGACGCGGAAGCCCTTTGCCTCCAAGTCTGATTCCTGCTATCGAGGAGCCATGCTCGTCCTAAGCCGGAAAGTCGGGGAGTCCATCAAGCTCGCCGACGACATCGAAATCACGGTCCTCGCGGTCGATAATCAGCGAGTCCGTCTCGGCGTCCGCGCCCCGCGCCATATCGACGTCCGACGCAGCACCCCGGAAAACGTCGTCGCAACCAACCGCGAAGCCGCCATCGTCACCGTCCCCGCCGGCAAAACCAGCATCCTCACCAAAGCCGCCGCCGAGAAAAAACGGCAGGCGTAAAGCGGGGTGGGGAAGCCCGTACGAAAGTCAACGAAGGACATAGATCTGCCTCCCCCCCGTGCCTCCGAGTCCTCCGTGTGAAACCTGCTCCCTAATGCGTATGCGCATCCGGATGCGGCTTCCCCGTCAGCAACCGTGAAAGAAAATCCCCGTCGGAAAAACGCGCCCCATACGCAAACCGCGTCACCACCAAATCCAACGACGGAATCATATACAGCCGCTGCTGCTCCGAACCGATCGCCGCGATCAAATCCCTCGGCCCGTCCGGGTAAAGCTGGTCCCCGTCGATCGCCAGTTGCAAAATCTTGATCGATTGCAACCGCGGTTCCGGCGGCGGCCGGTTCAGCCAAAAGCCAAGCCCGTACGCGGGATTCGCGTTGGAACTCCTCAACAACGTCGGCAGCGACTGGCCGCATGAAAGCCCTCGTGCTTTCCCCTCGATCGACTCGTTCACGAACCTTCCGAACTTCGCCCACTCCTCCGACGACAGCAGCATCCCGCTGTGGATCAGCACATTTCCCGCACCGTCCCGCACCCACGAATCGACATCGATGTCCAGCGGGTCGAGCACCTTGTCCTTGATATAATCCTCCACCGTCTCGTGCTTCGCCCGCAGCTTCCGCCGCAGAATCTCCCCGAACGCCTGGTAATTCACCGCGCCATAATGAAACTGGCTGCCCGGCGCCGCGATGAGATGCACCTGCACCGCCGCCGCCATCTGGTCGCGATAGGGATAAATGAATTCGCCGTCCGGATCGAGCCCGCTCGTCTGCGAAAGCAGCTCACCGATCGTGATCGACCGCCGCCGGTCACCCCGCCATTCCGTCAGCGTATCGCTCGCTTTTTCGTTCAGCGTCAGCAGCCCTTCCTGCTGCGCCATCAGCGCCGCGACCGCGACAAAACTCTTCGTGCCGCTGTAAATCTTGTGCGGCGTCGAGGCCGACCACCCCGGCGCGTAGCTTTCATAGAGAAGCCGTCCATCCCGTTCCACCCGCAGCGCCACCCCGCCGTGATTGCGCGAATACTGCGCCGCCATCGCGAAATTCTTCGCCGTGACCTCGTCCCCCGACACCACACCGCTAAAAATCACGCCCAAGAAACAGGCCAGGAAAATCAACCGCATGATAAGTATTTTTACGTCGAACCAATCGCCGGCTTCTTCTTCAGCAGACTAATCCAAAGCCACGCCCACCCCCCAATCAGGAACAGCCCGCCCAACGGCGTTAGCGGCCCCACCCATTTTTGACTCGAATCGAGCGCCAGGATATAAAGGCTCCCCGAAAACAGGACCACCCCGATCAGCCAGCAAATCACCGTTCCCCGCCGCGCCGTCAGGCCTTGCCCCACCGCCAGCAGCGCGAGGGCGTGAAACCACTGGTACATCAGGGCTGTTCGCCAAAGATCAGTCTGCTTCTGCCATTCCAGATAGTCGTGGAGGGGGCCGTGGGCCGCCATGGCTCCTAATATAACTGCAAACAGGGCGAAGATCGCCCCAAGGCGCAAGGCCAAACGGTCGTGAATGGGAGGCATGCGGCGTTGCTTCAGAGGCGTTCATGGTCGGAAACCGAGACGCGAGGTCACTAAGTTAGCCGACAAAGCTTGTCACGCCAGTCTTTTTCTGCTAAAAATAAAAAATGATAACGGATTCTCGTCTAGCCCGCCAGACAGCGGAACGCCTCATTGGTTCGCGTGCGCAACTCCTTAAGTTTCAATGTTTGCTCGGTTTCGACGGCTTCGTCGATGAGATTTTCCATGTTGTCGAGCAACGCCAGTCGCCGACCAAATACACTCCATTCGCCAGCCTGAAGGGATTCGGCGCCAAGATCACCGCGGCCGCCGGCAAGAGCGCCAATATCGAGATCGTCCCCCAAACCAAAAAGCTCGGCGGCAACGGCCCCATCATGGCCTTCGCGCTCAGCACCCTCGGCGCGCCCGTCCACTATGTCGGCATGCTCGGCTATCCCGAACTCCATCCCGTCTTCTCCGAATTTGCCAAGCGCACCAAAGTTTATTCCATCGCCGATCCCGGCCTCACCCAGGCCTTTGAATTCACCGACGGCAAAATCATGTTCGGTCAGCACGCCACCGTCCATGAAGTCTCCTGGGAGACCATCAAGAAGCGCCTCGGCGACGTCACCTTCCAGAAACTTTGGAACCAGGCCCACTTCGTCGGCATGATCAACTGGACCATGCTCCCGCACCTCTCCGCGATCTGGAAACGGCTCCTCAGCGACTACATGCCGGCCAAGCCGACCTCGCGCAAGCTCATGTTCTTCGACCTCGCCGACCCCGCCAAGCGCCTCGACGCGGACCTCCATGCCGCGCTCAAAATCATCGGCGAATTCCAGGCCCACAACGACGTCATCCTCGGCCTCAACGAAAGCGAAAGCCAGCACGTCGCCAAGGTCCTCCGCCTCAAGAAGACCCCGAACAATCCGAAAGGCACCGCCTCCCTCGCCGCCGCCATTCGCGAAAAGCTCGAAATCCACACCGTCGTCATCCATCCCATCGGATACGCCGCCGGCGCGGACGCCCAGGGCGAAGCCTTCGTCAACGGCCCCTTCACCGCCAAGCCCAAGATCAGCACCGGCGCGGGCGATCACTTCAACGCAGGCTTCGTCGTCGGCCGCCTTCTCGGCCTCGGCGTCGCCCACTCGCTCCAACTGGCCGTTGCCGCCTCGGGCTTCTACGTCCGCCACGCCGTCAGCCCCAACCGCGAGCAACTCGTCCGCTTCCTCCAGACGCTCTAATCCGTCATTTCCAAAAAAGCCGTCGCACCACCCGCGACGGCTTTTTTGTTTTCAGGACGGGCTGGTCTTCTCCTCCCGTATCAACTCCAGGAAAATATCCTCCAGCGACCCCGCCGCCTGCCCGGAGCGCGACCGCAACTGCGCCATCGTCCCCTCCGCGATCAGCCGCCCCCCGCTCATGATCCCGATCTGCTCCGCCAGCCGTTCCGCCACTTCCAGAATGTGCGTCGTCAAAATAACCGATCCCCCGTCGCGCAGAAATTCCAGCAGGATGTCCTTCACCAATCGCGCCGCCGAGGCATCGAGCCCCGTCAGCGGCTCATCGAGCAGGATCAGTTTCGGCGCGTGAATCAGCGCGCTCGCCAGCGCCACCTTCTGCTTCATCCCCCGCGAATACGATTCGATCCATTCATGCCGCCGGTCCCACAGGCTCAGCCGTTCGAGAAGTTCCTGCGCCCGCTTTCGCGCCACCACGTGATCGACATTCCAAAGCGCCGCCACGAACTCCAGATGCTCCATCGGGTTCAGCTTCCCGTACAGGACCGGGTCGTCCGGGATATACGCCAGCGGCTGCTTCGCGCGTTGTGGTTCCGCCACCGCATCGATCCCGCACACCCGGATTTCGCCCGCGTCCGGACGAATCAGCCCGGAAATCATCCGCAACGTCGTCGTCTTCCCCGCGCCGTTCACGCCAAGAAATCCGTAAAGCATCCCCGTTGGAACTTTCAGGCTGAGCTGATCAACCGCGGTCGTGCTCCCGAACCGCTTCACCAGCCCCACGATTTCACACGCATACTCCATCTGCTCCAAAGGGACAGGAAATCCGCCGCCTTGTCAAAGACCGACTGAAATCTTTAACAACGACTTTCGGAGGAGCATCCTCCAATTAAATGCAAGTATGAAGGTGGCCCGGACAACTTGTTGTCCGGGCCACCTCCGAAGTCTGCGCACGATTCTTACAGTTGCTTTAATGCGGGGCAACCGGAGTCGGACTAGCCGGAGCCGCATTCGTCGCCGGTTTTGCCACCGGCCCTGCCGCCGGTGGCATCGCCTTCGCCGCTTCCGCCATGGCCACCGACGTGAAAATCAGCATGTGCTTCTCCTTGTCGTAAAGCACCGTTGCCTTGTCCCCGCGCGTCCACTCCAGGCACGACGGGTCGGTGCTCGGCGTCGAAGTCCACGGCGACTGCGCATCGGCGTCGGCGTCCATGATCGTCTTCATCTCGGCATCGGTAAACGCGCTCTTGTCCGTCTTCGAAACCCGCGCGCCCACCTCCTTCGTCTCCAGCAGAAAAACGAGCAGCGTGTACTTGCCCGCCATGAAAACAAGCGTGCCAAAGGGGACCTTCGGATTCGCTTCCGAGAAACCGATCGGCTTCCCGTAGCGCTTCACGCACTGCTCCACCGTTTCACCGAGATTCGCGCGCAACGGAATACTCAGCAGAACAAAAAAAAGGATGGCACAACGGAACATAAGTGAGGATGTCTTCACCAACAGATGCTTTTTAAATCCAGCACCCTCACGCAGCGAGCTTCTTTTTCCCGGCCGCCTTGAAATTCCGCCAATCCTTCAGGCTGCACTTGAGCATCCGCTCCGCCGCCGTCTCGAGCCAGTTCTTCGGCAGTTCTCCCCACGCCTCACGAATCCGCTTCCGGCCCTTCGGCGTGCCGAAATGGACGTTGGCCGTCTCGGCCCCCATGCCGTGCAGCAATAAAGTCAGGTCCTCGTGATGCACCAGTTCATCCAAGTCGATCCGGCTGCAATCCGGCCCCAGCCTTCGCACCAGCCAGCCTCGCCTCACCTCATAATAGGGATCCTCGCAGCGCACCGCCGCCCGCACGATTTTTTCCAGCCACGGATTTCCTTCGCCGCTACGCTTTCCTTTTCCTGCCGCCCAAAGATTCGCCGACGGCGCAACCGCCTTCGCCTCCCGCGCCATTCGTCCGCCCTCCCACTCCAGCATCGCGAGATAACGCCGCCGTCCCAGGCTCCCCAGCCCCTTCGGCGTCTTCAGCACCCGATATTCCGGCTTGGCTCCCTTGGGTAGTATCTTCCCGATCGCCGCCCGCACCGAATCCGGAATATCCCCCCGCATAATAGGGATCGTCTTCGCTTCGAGATGCGGCCAGAACGCCGCCGGCTGCCGCAAATCCTGCAGCGCCATCTTCCGCAGCTTCGGATGATTCTCCATCAGCACAAACGGCTCGCCCCCTTTCTCGATCACCGTCCGGTAACCGTCCGCGAGCTGCGCGCAAATCTCCGCAGGCGTCACCCGGAATTGCGCCGACGTCCGCGCCGCCAGCAACGCGCTCACCGCCAGCCGCACCAGGTCGTTCGTAAACGCAATCGGATGCGCCTCGTCGAAATCGTTCACGCCCCACACCAGCCGCCCTTCCGCATCGCGCCACGTCCCAAAGTTCTCCAGGTGCAAATCGCCCACTGCAAAAACCTCCGGCGCCACGCGCAGTTTCGGGCACTGCTCCGGCCACACTTGCGCCCAGCGGTAATAGGTCGCCCGGAAAAACAAAAACGGATCCGACCGCATCTGCGCGTGTTTGTAATCGAGATCCTTCTTCACCACCGTGATCTGCCTGCGCAGCCACGCTTCGAATCGGCGCGTTGCCTCGACGATCTCCATGCCCCTAAATTGCAAAGACTCTCCGATTTTGCACGGAAAAAGGAATGCTTAAATCCAGCCCCTTACTTTTTTTGAGTCCCACCCTTTTCACCCAAGACTGGCATGCAACCCAAAATTTATTCATAATCTCCATTTTGGTAACAAGATATAAACCCAAGCTTTCCAATCATCCCTTAAAATCAACCTCTAATCAGGCAACAATTGCCCTATTTTTGCCCACAAGATCCCGATAAATTATGCATAATATGCCTATTTTCTCATTGACGATATGCAGAAACTGTCCTATTCCTATAAACATACCAAAGAGAAAGACGCACAATATGCCTATCGAACTCCTCGCTGCCTTCATCGGATCCCTTGGCGCCCTCCAGGGCCTCTCCCTCCTTTTGACTAATCTTGAAATTGCTGCGAAACGCATCGAAGGCCGCTCCACTTGGCTCGCCCCCGACGGCACCAAGTTCGAAGAATTTGCCGTCTCGGAAATCGAAAGCTCCCAGGTCATGTTGCAGGATTTTGAAGAGACCCGCGGCGAAGCCCTTCTCGCCATGCCCCAGCACGGCTAATCCGCCGCGCCCATCCTTTTTACGCAGCAGCTCCTGTCCGGCTGCCCGAAACCTCCCGCGTCAGTCCCGGCAGCGTTCGCGAGCCGGTCCTCGAGCTGCTGCGTAAGCCCCCTTTCCTTCATTTCCAAATTAGAGGCCGGGGAGTAACCATGAAGCTCTCGAAGGACATAACCAAAGACCTCTGCAAAAGTGGTGCTGCAAAAAAGCTCCGTCATTCTGAGCGAAGGCGAACGGGAGATGTGTCTGGACAAAAGACTTTTGCTGAGCCGCAGTCGAAGGATCCAGACGGCCTGAACGCAGACGTGGGGCATAACAAAAGATATCGCTGCGAAAGGCCGACGGGCTGGCATTTCCTGAAGTGACCTGAATCCGTTTCGGGCATCATCCGGTAAAGCGAGCGGGTCCTTCGACTGCGCTCGGGCCCAATCGTTGAGGACGCAAAGCCTCCTGCCTCGCTCCGCTCAGGATGACGGAACGTTGAAAAGAGGCTTTCGCAGAGATATCAACCTGTCTTCTTCACGCATTCCATCCCCATCATGTTTTCCTGTCAAATTTCCCCCGCATTCCTGCCTTTTCCCAATCCTCTTAATCCCATTAATCCTATCTAAAATTCCCCTGTCTCCCCAGAGCGAAACTCTCCCAAAAAAATCCCGTTAATTCCGTTTCCA
>Ga0206804_10157_pt1 | contig 19749 bp, 23 predicted proteins | sample Alteio_BWOrgCont_62_FD_152888 | JGI IMG/M metagenome (GOLD analysis project Ga0206804, IMG submission 152888) | Enriched cells from forest soil in Barre Woods Harvard Forest LTER site, Petersham, Massachusetts, United States -... | ecosystem: Environmental > Terrestrial > Soil > Temperate forest >... | reverse complement strand
CCGCGTCGAAGACCGTGATCCGGTGGGCGGCGACGGCAACGAGCCGTGTCGCGTCGGTTGTCCAGAACAGTGTGAATGGCAGCTCGGAAAGCTTGTCGTGCGCGACGAGTTCTTTGGTGTCGGCGTTTGCGATGTACAGCTTTTTTGACTGTGTGATGAAGGCGAAGACGTGGTGGTTGTGGGCGTTCGGTTGCCAGGCCGGTGCGACGTGCGCGACGTTGCCGGCGAAGGTGTGGTCGCCGGTGCCGTCGCCGTTCACGACTCGGAGGGTGGTGCCGTCGAGGTAGGCGATGCGGTATCCGTCGGGTGACCAGCGCGGCAGGCTGATCGTTCCCGGCCGTGCGAGCGACCAGCGGACGGTGCCGTGCGGGTCGACTGCGAGCAGCTCGTGCTTCTGGGTGACGGCGACGAACAGACCGTGCGGCGACCACGAGGCCTGCTGGTAGTTGCCGAGGAGCCGCTTCGTTCCGTCGGCTTGCACGATCCACGGCCCTTCGCTGGAGCTGACAAGGAGCTGTCCGCCGACCGGGAGTCGGGTCAGCGCCGGTGCGGCCTTCGTGATCCCGACCGCTTCGCGGACCGAATGGACGATGCTCGAGCCGGCCAGACTGACCGCGACGACGACAAGCGCAACGAGCGCCGCCGCAGTAAGAGCGAGAATGCGCGGCCGTCGTCGCGAGCTCGTTGCAGTCCGCGGCTGGTACTCCGAGTAGGCGCGGGAAATAACCTGCCAGGCGCGCTCGCGGGCCTCGTGTTCGTCGGGGAGCTCGATCCCGGTGAGGTCGATTTTCTTCACGCGACTGTTTCTCGTAGCTGGTCGAGTCCGCGCCGCAGACGGGAGTTGACAGTGCCGCGTGGCAGGTTGAGCAGCTCAGCGATCTCGCCGGGTGTGTATCCGAGCAGATGACGCAAGACGATCACCGCCCGATGCTCCGGCGAAAGCTCCGCAAGCGCGGCGACGGTGGCGTCGCTGAGGTCGCTGACATGTTCGATCGCGAAGGTGTCGGGCAAGGATGTTTCGGCGCGCAGCTGGCGCGCCCGTACCCAGTCGATCGAACGGTTGACGACGATTCGGTGAAGCCACGGCCCAAACGGCCGGGAGCGGTCGAAGCGATCGAGTCGGCGAAGCGCGGCAAGGAACGACTCCTGGGCGATGTCTTCCGCCGCCGCACCATCGTGGACAACCAGATAGGCGGCGCGGTAGGCGTTCGCCCAGTGCAGGCGAAAGAGGGCCTCGACAGCGGAGGCCGATCCCGCCTGGGCCGCCCGAACCCAGGCGCGCTCCTGGCGAGCCGATTCGGCCATCGCGCACCGACTATACGAGCGCGTCCCCGCTTCAGGTCCCGATGCGCACCCATCCGATTACCCATACGCGATCAACGGCGCACGAGGTCCCATTGGGGTGCTGATATCGCGATCTGCGTTAGGAAATGACGATGCAGGCGTCGTGGGATGAGTTGGCGATCTGGTCGCGGTGGAGGATCGTTCCCCCTTGGTTAAGGATGCAGAGGCTGCCATAGCCAAGCGCCGGGGTGACGACCCGGTCGTGGGCGTACTGGACGTTGTAGGACCCTTCGGGGATCCGTGTCAGCGAGAGCGCTTTCCCGCTGAGGTTATGGCGGCGAAGCGTGCCGCTCAAGCCGCTTGTGACATAGGCGGTCGTGTCGTCGAAGGTGATGTGCTGGGGTGGTGCGTCTGCGGGCAGCCGCGCGACGATCTGCCCTTCGGCGGTGTAGATCAGCAGGCCGCGGCTGTCGCCCGAGCTGACCCAGATGTGCTTCCCGTCGGGTGCCCAGACGACGTCGTGGGCGAGGAACGGTGGACGAAGATGGCCGATCAGTCGCGGCTGTGCCGGCGCGGCGACGTCGACGATCGCGATCTGCTCCGCCTTCGGTCCGAGCGCGGTCCAGATCCGGGTGCCGTCATGGTTGATGCTGACGTGCCGAGCGAGAAGCCCGACCGGCTCGCGCGCGAGGATCGTGCCCCTATCGATGTCGAGGGCGACGAGTTCGCCGCGGCTCGCGTCGGTGACGTAGGCGTAGCGGCCATCGGGATGACCAGCCGTATAGCGCGGCTCGCCAAACCCGTTGAGGACATGGCTGATCCGTTGCGTTGTACCGTCGATGAGGCTGACGACCCCAACCTCGGAATGCGCGACAACGGCGGTATTTCCGACCGTCTCGATGCTCCTCGGAAACGTCGTGGTCGGGATCTGGCCGAGGATCGCACCACTCGCGAGATCAACGACCACCAATCGAGCTTCGAGGTCAGCGGTTGCGAGCACAACCAGCCGCCGACCATCCACCGCGGCAGCGGCTAGCCGACCAGGCGCGAACGCGACGGCGGCAGCAACAGCAAGGAACCCACGACGATCCACGCTCCTACTACGACACGGGTCACAGCACGGGTCCCGGGCGCACGGCTCTTCGCGGAGCTGTTGAGAACGCGAAGCGCAGTCGCGCTACGGGAGGACGAACTGCCCGGTAACGCGCAGACTGTCCATGACCGCGAGCGCCTGCGCTCGAGTCTTGCCGGAAACGCTCGGACCGGGATAGACATCGAAGCCGAGATAGCGGCCATGCGTATGGAAGAAGCGCATTGAGACTGGCGTGTTTGGACTCCCGCAGCCGCCCGGCCCCTCAAGCCTCGTGAGGCGATTCCAAGCGACCGTGAAGTGCGACGGACGGTTCAGATCCCCGGACGGAAGATTCGCGTGATCCTCGACCACCATGATCAACACCTGCCCTCTGCGTGGGGCCAGGAGGCCGCCCGTGTGAGCGGTTCGGATCGGCGACGACGAAACCAAGAGCAAGCGCTCCGGATCGCACGACAACAGCTTGTTTTCGTCGGCCCGCCAACCGACAGGGATGGTGAGCTGCAACCCGGCGCTCGCAACCTTATGCGCCGTGGTTGAGGCGTCGGCCGCGGCGCAACACGACAAAGCGAGCAAAAAGACCGCAAGTAGGTGGCGCACGATCTGTCTACGACCAGCCCCGGGTTACAGGTCCCTCACGTAGGCGTAAGGGCTGGGAGTTTCATCGGCGCCTGGATCTCGGACTAAAACGATGCCTTGCGTAACGCTTCATAGTCGGAGTGTGATGAGCAGGTGATGGCGGATCGTTACGAGTCCCGCGCGGACGCGGAGTTGCTCCTGCGTGCTCGCCGCGACCCCGACGCATTCATCGCTGTCTGCCGCCGGCACGGAGAGGCGCTCCAGTCGTGGCTGCGGCGTGAGCTCGGCGACGATCGCCTCGCGCAGGAGGTTCTTGCCGAGACGTTTGCTGCTGCCTGGATTGCTTCAGGTCGTTTTCGCGATCGTGGGGAGGGGGCGGCGCCGTGGTTTCATGGCATCGCCCGCAATCTGGTGCGACGGTTGCGACGGCAAGGCGCGATCGAGTCGCGCGCTCGCCGACGGCTCGGTTTGCCGATACTCGAGGCTGACAGCTTCGAGCCAGTGATTGACCGTCTTGGCGCGGCTCAGGAGTTCGGCCCCTTGAGCGACGAGTTCGAGCGGTTGCCGGCGGAGCAGCGTGAGGCGCTTGAGCTCCGCGTCGTCGAAGGGATGGACTACGCCGAGGTCGGACGCCGTCTGCGGATCAGTCCGGGCGCGGCACGCGCCCGTGTGTTCCGCGCCCTCAGCACTCTTCGCGCCGAGATAGGAGAACAACCGTGACCCAGCAGAGCCTCACCCTCGACTCGCTTCTCGACGAGCTGCGCTTCGCTCTTGTCCGCAATCGCGCCCGCCGGCGCCGTCGGTTCCTCTATGGCATGACCGTGATCGCGGCTGGCGTCACGGCGACCGTTGCTCTCGGGGCGACCTACGGTCATTGGCTTAACTCACCCAATGGCTTCCGCACGATCACCAAGCCGTTCGCGTTGCCGTCATTCCACGGCACCGACCTGCTCACGGGCAAACACATCAGCAACGCGAACATCGCCGGGCATGCCGGATTCGTCCTTTTCTGGCAGAGCTACTGTCCGCCCTGCCAGGGCGAAGTCAGCGCCGTTGCGAGCTTCGCCAAAGCAAACCCGAAGGTGCCGGTGATCGGACTCGACGTCGAAGACCTACCCTCTTCGGCCCGTGCCATGCTCAACCAGCTGGGAGCGACGAGCTTCCCGTCGATCAGCGCGACCAACGCCATCCTTCCCAAGCTCGTCAGTGGCTACCCAACCATCCTCGCCTTCGACAAGCAAGGCAAAGTCGTGGCAGACGCGATGGGGTACGGCGACACCATCGCCACCGCCCTGATCACACAAGAACTCCAAAGACTTGAGCTGAACTCGCCTTGATCATCGCTGAACGAAGGCGATGATCAGCGGGTCCGGAACATCGGCTCAAGCTAGAAAGCCCACCAGTTCGTGATCTTCTCGGAGATCCCAAGCAGGATCTCGAGTTGGGACAGGGAGATGCTCCGGGAATGGCGCGTAAGCGGTTAGGCGGACGTGCCCTTCAACAACGACTAGCCGTGCGCGCTCCGGTGTGGTGACCGCGGTCAGTTCATCAAGGGGGCCTACGGTTGCGTGAGTGTTCGCATATGACCTCCGAGGTTCAGTGTGCCGAGGTTCAGTCCGGGAGGACTCAGGACTACCCACGCTCGGGGGAGCGCGAGGTTCGGCGGTGGACGCCTGAGATGGTCCAGTTGATCGCTGGCGGTCGAACAGCCGCGTAAACCGGGCGTCCATCCTGGGTTGTGAGACCGAGGCTGCCTACGAGCTTGTTGCCGTCTTGGCTCGCGGCCGTTAAAACACTCGGGTCGACGCTGTCGAGCATGAGCTTTGTTCTGCCGAACATCGCGAAGTGGCCGCTCGCATCGACCGAGCCCCAGCTGAGATAGATAAACCGTTCGCCGACTCTCCCCGAGATATCGGGCCCGCGCACGTCGAAGTCCGGCACGGTCAGGTTGCACTCCACAGTCCACGTTGCGCTGACGGCGTCGCCGTTGACGAGTCCCGTGACGTCGCCGCGGCCTTGAAGTCCGACGTGAACATTCGACTTGCCCGGTCCCAACGTGCTGCCTGGGAAGTCCTTGGCTCGGATCTCGATCAGCAAACGGTGGGATGTTGTTTTCGCCACGACGGTCATCATCTTTTCGACTCGTAGAAGCGGATTTGATTCGATGCCGGATCGATAACCGTCATCGCTCGTCCAGGTCCCATGGGGTCGATGCCGGGGTTCATGGACGGGTAATCCTTTTTCGCAAGCTCAGCGTGGAGTGCTTCAACGTTCTCGACGTGGACGAGCACAACGCTGCCCGGAGTGCCATCGCCGTGATGCGACGACAAGTGGAACACCAATGGGCCGCGCGACACCTGCAGGTAGACCGGCCGTTGTCAATCTGGTCATGCCAATCGACCTCAAACCCGAGGTAGCCGACATAGAACCCAAGTGTGGCGTCCATGTCGAACATCCGGAGAACAGGGACCTGAGCACCGAACCGCGGATCTTCACGACCACTGCTTCCACCCTGTACGTCTCGAACCATCGCTGGCCAGCTTCTGTAACCAAGCTCACGAGCGATCATCAGCTGCGCCTCCGCGAGCTTCTCCGCGCGACCGGACTTGACGAGTTCCTTAGCGCGCTTCCGCGCCTGCTCGATGTCGATCTTCACGCTCGACCTCCCTCATTGAGGCCCAGTGTCCGCGGCTCCGGGCAGAGGATGGTCTCTGTGGAAGTGAAGACTCGAACGAGGCGGACTCAGCCCTTCCCGCGGACCGGATGCGCCCTCGCAGCGCGCTCTTAGTGTAACGCCGCGAGGTCTTTCGATCCAAACGACTCGTGCTGATGGCCGGTTGGCTTCGCCAGTGCTCTCGAGGACATTCCGACCGGGAGCACTTCAGAGCAGTCGTTCACTGGCGAGCTGTTTCTCGAAGATCAGGATCACCGCGTCTGCCCGCAGCAAACCCTTGATTCGCTGCTTCTCCTCTTGCGTGTACCCGTAGTCAGACCGTACATTCACGAGGAAATCGCTGCCATGTTCCCGCGGGCGGAGGAGTTCCAGACCGACGCCTGACAGCCCGGTAAACGGGTGCTGTGCCCGCACATGGAACTCGACCGGCGTGTAACCGTTCTTCGCGTAGAAATGCTCGACATACCCCTCGGCCGAGCCGACGCTCACACGGCGAACACCACTCAACGGCTCGCGCGTCCTGAGCACAAGGCGACCGAATCTCGAACACGAAGCGATCCTAAGCAGTCCTCCCGGGGAAAGCCTCGTCGCGTGCGTCGCTGTTGGGAATAGCGCGCTCGCTTGCGCCAGTGTCCGGCAAGACACTCCGAGGAACGACCGCGAATAGGCTGACAGGGTGACCCCGGACGAAATCGCCGCCCGCGTCCTCGACGCCGGTGCGTATGACTGGGTTTCGCTCGGGGCCTTCCCGACGATGCTTGGACAGGCGACGAGTGAACCAACGCCGCCAGCTTTGATTGAGGAGGGGATTGCGACGATCTTCGCGCTTCTCCGCGAGGGCTACGTTGAAGTAGGCGACATCAGACGTGGCGAGGGGTTCGTCCCTTGGTCGGTCACACCCGATGAGGCCCGCGATCGCATACGGACGGCGTGGTCTGCACTCGACCATGCGCCGTACCCTGGGGACGTCTGCTGGCTGGCTAACACGTCTCTTGGCGATGCGCGTGCCCGAGAGTTGCGGAGCCGACCCGACTAAGGACCGTGCGTGTCCGCGCTTGGCTGCCCAAGTGTCCGTGAAGTACGCCTGACGCGAGGGACCGGGCAGGCAGCATTTCAACGACGACCGCCGAACTCCCAGTTGTGGACATCGACCTCGGACGATGCGTCAAGCCCTATCCGCTCGTCATGCATGAGCGCATCGACGGCTTCGCGATCCGGCGCCTGAACGGCCAGGGCGACGCCGACTGGCTCAGCGCGATCGAGTGTGGTGACCGCTCCATAAAAGATCAATCGGTCCAGCAGCTCTGCTGGGAGGGCCTCCGCTGCGACGGGCCGCCAAAGGTGCGAACGGCCGATGATCAGGAACCGCGGCTCTGCCGCCTGCTCAGAGAACTCCCACATCGAGCGTCCAAGCAGGTTCTCAAACCGCCAGACGAAGTGCTCTCCGTAGACACCCGCAAGATTGTTCGGCTCCAACGCAACGAACTCGCGCGCCGCTTCGACGCCGGGTAACGCGAGCACATGAAGGCTGCCCGTCGCGGTCTCGCGGTCGGTATCGAGCGTCGGGCCGCGGGCGATCATCGACTCCGCGAACCTATCCATGTACGACCAGTGCTTTTCCAGCAGCTCCTGGTCGTCACGAAGCCGGGCTGTACCGACTGCATCTCGGCTGTACACGAAGAAGTTCAACCGCAAGAAGCCTACGCGGGCGTAAACACCACGGCCTGGGCGACGGCTCCTTGCCTCCGAGTTGACCTGTTCGGCTCCTAGCTCGCACAAAAGGGGCCGGGAGGGGGATGCTCTAAAGTTTGTTCGCGCGCGCGCGGATAGCACGAACTCAGCCGGCGTAAGCTCCGACGGTTCTTGTGAGATCCCTGGAGTCGAGCGCTCGGCGAGCTGTGAGTGCTGCGCGCATCGTCCGACCTTGACGGAATCGGTCATTCTCGGGAGGACCTTTTGGTGGTTACCAGTCAAGGTTCCGAGGTGGTTCTTGGGTTCTCGTCTTTGGAAGTCTGAGGTCAGAGCGTTGGCTGCCGGTAGCGGCGAGACCAGCCGGCGACGTTAGACGGGTTTTGCTTCTGGGGCACCGCCTGGCGACGCTTGGACTAGGGCTTGGTCGAGAGTTTCGACAACGCCGAGGATGTCGGTGAGATGGGTGATCTCGAACACTTTGCGGATGTGGGTGTTCTCAGTTGGGATCACGAGTCGGAGGGGGATCTTTCGTTCGGTGAGCAGATGGTTGCTGCGGAGGAGTGAGTTCAGCGCTGATGAGTCGAGGAAGGTGACGTCGGACAGGTTCACGGTGACGCGCTGTGTCGATTCCCCTGCAGAGTTGATCGCGTCTTCGAGTTCTGACGCGGTGGTCATATCGATCTCGCCACTGACCTCGAGCATGAGCGCGGTGGTGCTTCGTGATGTTCGGCATTGGAATGGTGTTGGCGCCGACGTGAATGCGTTCGGCATGGCCCGACCTAGTCCGGGTGGTGGTTTCAACGGCTGGGATTCCAAACCAGTCGCACTCATCGTCGATTTCTCCTTCTCGGGGTTCGGTGGTGGTGTCTGTGGGGCGATGCGCGAAGAGGGTGGGCGGCGTCGCCCCACAGACGGGGGTTGGCTGGGCGCCTAGCTGGCGGTGATGAAGCCGGTGGCTTTGACGGCGGTGAGCACCTGGGCCATCGTCAGGCCGCTCGCAAACGCGGTCGGGGCCGGGTAGGGCTTGGCGCCGTGGCGGCGGAGGTCTGCGATCCAGGAGGCGTGCCAGGCTTCGACCGGCAGGATCGAGCCGGCGGCCGAAAGGACTGCTTTGGACTTGATGTTGCCGACCTGGCCGAGGTAGGCGTGAACCCCGGTGTATTCCAGCACCTCGGCGGTCGCCTCGAACTTCGCCTGGTTACTCGTTGTGCCCTGGAAGTCGAATTTGGGCTCTTTGATCGCGCTGCTGCCGAGCGCTCCCTTCAGAGTCGCGACGTGGGCGGCCTCATGGCCGGCGACAACAGTTGCGAACGTCTTGGTCTCGCCCTTGAGGGCACCCTTCTTGACGGCTTCGCCATAGAACGACGACTCGAGGAACTCGAGCGTGAGCGCGAAGTTCAGGATCGCGACGTCGCTCGCGGGAGTCGCGGCCGAGGCGATCGACGGCAGAGCGCCGATGAGTGCGCCGGCGCCTGCGAGCGCGCCGATTCCAAGCCCGGCATTACGCAGGAACGCACCCCGCGTGTGCGGGTCGACCTTCGACGCTGTCTCCTGAATCGCGCCGTCGACATCGAGCTCTTCAAATGTGAATAGATCCGACATGGTGGACATCCCCTTCCCAAAGTGATGAATCAAATGGCTCGAACTTGTCGTTCAAGGGAGCCACGTGGGTTAGGGCATCCGGACTAGAAGTAGCTCTGCCGTTTCTGGCAGAGGCGCCGACGTCGGACGCTCATCGTTGCGTCTCGACAACGGACGAACAGCGATCGCGATGGTGCCAGAGACAGCTCTGTCTGTCAACGGAGACAGGCTGTCTAGCGGGGTATAGGGTGCAGATATGGGCGTCAGCGTCGAAATCGAGAGTCGCCCTGCATCGGAAGCACGTCAGCGGATTCTCGACACGGCCTACGACCTGTTTTCCCACCGCGGGATCCGCGGCGTCGGCATCGACGAGCTGATCGAGAAATCGGACGTCGCGAAGGCGACGTTCTACCGGCACTTTCCCTCGAAGGAGCATCTCGTGCTCGCGTTCCTCGAGCAGCGCGAGGAGATCTGGGTGCACGGCTGGGTCGTGGCGGAGATCATGGAGCGTGGACGTACTGCGGAGGAACAGCTCCTGGCTATCTTCGATCTCTTCGGCGAGTGGTTCGCCAATGAAGACTTCGAGGGCTGCTCCTTCATCAACGTTCTCCTCGAGACCGGCAGCTGCCAAACCCCAATCGGACAAGCATGCACAGCCGCGTTCGAGCGGCTCCGTTCGCTCATCGCCGCGCTTGCAGTAGAAGCCGGTCTCCGAAACCCAGACGCGTTTGCGCTCTCCTGGCACATTCTGATGAAGGGCTCGATCGTCCAGGCTGCTGAAGGCGACCTCGAAGCAGCAACACGAGCCCAGGCGATGGGACGCCTTCTGATCAACAACTACCGATAACCGCTGCGGCGTTGTCACGCTGCGTGCTTGGGCGGCGGAAGTAAAGTCGGCCTCGTCGCCCGCGGCCGTGCCGGAGGAATCTCCGTCTACGGCGGTGGCGTTTGGGTGAGGGCCGGTAGGAGCAGGAGGTGGCTTTCGACGACTGCGTTGGCGACATCGCTGAGCTTGCGTCCGTTGTGTTGTGAGTGGTGGCGCAGCATCTCGAATGCCTTGTCGCTGTTGATCGAGTGTCGGGCCATCAGGATGCCTTTTGCCTGCTCGATTGTGGCTCGGCGTCCGAACGCGCCCTGCAGGTTGTTGTATTCGGCGAAGCGTTGCAGGGTGATGTCGATCGCGCTTTGGAGCTCTTCGGGTGTGGTGTCGACGATGTAGGCAAAGATGCCGCGCTTGGCCGCTTCGAGGACGTAGGCAGGGTCTTCGGTCGAGAGCAGGGCGATCACGGGGCAGGATGCTTCCCGAACGATCTTGCCGATCAGGTCGAGTGCGTGTTTGGAAGAAAGGCCGAGCCCGACGAGCGCAACGTCGGGGTGTTCTCTGGCTGTGATTGGGCCGACTTCCTCGACATCGATTGACTGGGCGACTACTTCGTGTCCGAGTCCGGAGACGACTTCGGCGACCAACTCGAGCCGGTCAAGCCGCTCGTTGGCGAGCAGGACGCGGAGATGGTCGATTCCGTTCTCGGCCATCGCCTGATCGTGAGAACGCGGAGCCATCCGCTAGAGACCGAACCAGCCCTTCTGCATATGTCGAAAATCTACCGGCTGCGCTACGCTCGATCAACGGTCTCTTCAGCGTAGTTTCCCGTAAGTCAGCCGTCCCACGATCGAGGCGCTCGACCGGTAACGACCAGCTCCTAGCAGCCTGGTGCGGGCAAAGGTCGCGGCACCCCGTCCCGACTCACGGCGCGTCTCTTCAACCGCGATTGTTGTGAGGTTCAGCCGTTCCAGCTGTGCCGGTGTTCAGGCAGGGACGGCGCATCGTCGTTTGCCAACGCCGGGGTGCTACCTTGGGTTCGCGGTTCCCAAAAATCCAATGGGGCTGTGTGCGGTGTCTGCCGGGCCCCAAGGATGTGTGGCCCGGCGGTCTCTCTTCCCATAGGCGTTGCGGGTTGGAGCAGCTTTGCCGGTTCCATTCGTCGTGGCCGGCGCTGACGCCCGACTGGTGGAGGAGAAATGCCTGACGTACCCGTGTCGCCATCTCTGGAAGGCCGGACGGACGAGTCACCCATCTCTGGTGTCTCGCAACCCGATTTGGCTGGAAGGTCAGAGGAGCATCGGTCGGCCCCCGAGCCGCACCGTTTGCGGGTCTTGATCGCGAATGAGAAGCGCGACCGGCTTGAGCTGCTCGCGCAGGTGGTGATTGGTCTGGGCCATGACGTGATCGCGCGCGAGATCTACGTGAAGGAGGTCGGATCGGTGACCGCGAGAGAGCGTCCCGACCTCGCCCTGGTGGGACTCGGTTTGTCTTCGGAGCATGCGCTCGATCTGATCGGCGAGATCGTTCGTGAGGCGTCGTGTCCGGTGATCGCACTGTTGCACGCCAACGACCCGGCATACATCCACGAAGCTGCGAAACGCGGCGTATTCGCATACATCATCGACGGGACGCCCGACGAGTTGCAGAGCGCAATCGACATCACGCTTCAACGTTTCACGGAGTACCAAAACCTGCAGGGAGCGTTTGGAAGACGCGCGATGATAGAGCAAGCAAAGGGCATCTTGATGGCTCGGAATGGGATCAGCGCCGACAACGCGTTCGAGATACTTCGGTCGCATTCCCAAACCTACGGTTACAAGCTCAGCAACGTCGCCGAGGCGATCGTCGAAAGCCACCTGCTCCTTGCTGACGACAAAACTGGCCAGGGGCAAGGCCAGTGATCCATGCTCGCGATCACAATGTGAACTGCGCTCTTCAACAAGAGACTCAGTTGTGGAGAGGCAAGGAAGTCGCGATCCGGATCGGCGCTGCGACCGGCCTCGACGGCGGCATGCGACGCAATGCCAAAGCGACGTTCAGTCCTGGCGATCCGCAGCCAGACAACGATCTCACCGCTCTGGGTGCACGGTCGTAAGACTCGCGCCCGATAACGCCGGAGCGGCTCGCAAACAAGAAAGGAGAGGACTCTCGAGTGGCAACTGAACCATCCAAACAGCCGGAACCGAAACCAGCCGCGGTCCGAGAGGCGAGGACGGGGGTTCGTAAGCGCTCGGTCGGGAAGCCGGTTACTGAATCGGCGAACGAGACGAGCGGCCGCCCAATCCGGGTCGCGAAGGCGTCTGTCGCTTCTCGGGCTTCGGGCCGACAGGCCCACCAGATCGCGATTCTCGTTGTGGCGATCGTCTGTGGTCTGATCGGGCTCGCCGTGCATATCTTTGCGCTCGCGGCGATTGTGTTGATGTCGATCCTTTTGGGTTTGATCGCGGCAGGAATGCGAAGCCGCCGTGACATGAGCGTTTTCGTAGAGCTCGCCACTGAGGCGAAGAACGCGATCATGGCTCTGACAGGTCGCGGGTGAGTCGCATGAAGGCGCCGAAGACGATGCCGCGCCTCCTCGTTATCGTGACAACTGACATCTCGGATGCGACGTTGCGCGATCTTGTTCTGCGGCGTCGCGGCGAAGATGCGGAGATGCGGGTTGTCGCTCCGGCGTCGGAGATCTCGCGGCTCGATTGGTTGACGAACGCGGATGGCGATGCCCGCGCGACTGCGGCTTCCGTTGCGGAGGAGTCTGTGGGGGCCCTGCCGACGACGGTCGAGGTCGGCGTCGGCGATTCCGATCCGGTTAAGGCGATCGAGAATGCCTTGCGTGAGTTCCCGGCGGACGAGGTGCTCTTGGTGACGCGTCCGGACGGGGATGCTTCATGGTTGGAGGAGGGAAGCGGTGAGGCAGCCCAAGCCCGGTTCGGTCTTCCGGTCGTGCACGTCACCGTCGCAGACGACGGCTCCGTTTGCTTTCCCTAGCGGCCTGCTGGCTCTCTCTGAGCGACGGGTACCTTCGGGCGCCGCTCGCAGCGCTAACGGGCTGACTCGGTTTGCTTCGCGGAGGCTCTTTCCGGCTAACGCGAGGTAGCGCGCACCACGTTAATCATTGAGGAAAACATCTGGTAGGTAGCAAGAGGGAGTGGTAGGATCGCTGAGCGAGCACCGACGCGTGCGGTGCCGCAGAGCGGTTCGCGAGGCCTTAGCGCTTAGGCCTCGCAAGGTCCTCCCTCAGCAGCGTGGGTTGGAGTAGCGCCACTCGCAGTTCTGGTGGCGATGTCACCTACGACGCCGACTGGGAGGTACACGATGGAGACGCTTGTCACGGCGGATCAGTCTGGATTGGCGGCGACGCCCTTTGCGGATCGCGACTCGCGTCTGATGCGCAGCGTCAATGCCACTATCAGGCAGCTCACGGAGACGTTCACCTATGCAGATCCGATCATCTTTTTCTGTGAGTGCGACGCGCCGGATTGCTACGGGCCGATTGCGATGTCGGGAGATGCGTTCGATGCATGGGTCGCTGACAGGGCAGGTTGGCTACTGCTCGACGGGCACAACTCCTCGACACTTCGACCGCCGACTGAGATCACGTCGAAGCAGCAGATCGCCCGACCGCGGCCGCGAAGCCAGCCAGCCGCGCTCCGGCGACCGATCGGGAAGCGCTGGCGTCGTCCGGGTCGGCAGCTGACGCGGAACAGCGAGCCGGTCGAGGCGACGACCCTGCCGTGACGCAAGGGCGCGACGCATTCCGCATATCTGCGACCGGCAATGGGTACTCGATCGCGTTCGTCGAATCGGCGGAACCGTGTGTATGAGGTGAGGCTCGATTCCGATCAGCTACTCGCACCGACATATGCGGGCCGGTCGTTCTCGCACGATCTTCCGAAGTACCGGTTGCCGGCGGAGGGGATCGATGCCGATGCTGCCTACCAGCTCGTCCACGACGAACTGAATCTGGACGGCAACCCGTCGCTCAACTTGGCGTCGTTTGTCACGACGTGGATGGAGCCGCAGGCTGACCGGCTCGCGCGGGAGACGCTCGCGAAGAACCTGATCGACCAGGACGAGTACCCGCAGACCGAGGTTGTGCACCAGCGGGTGGTGAGCATGATCGGCAGCCTCTTTCATGCGGCCGCGGGTGCGACCCCGGTCGGGACGGCAACGATCGGCTCCTCTGAGGCGATCATGCTCGCGATGTTGGCTCACAAGCGCTCGTGGCAGCGGCGCCGCGAGGCAGCCGGGTTGCCGACGGATCGGCCGAACTTGGTGATGGGCGCCGACGTGCACACCTGCTGGGAGAAGTTCGCGAACTACTTCGAGGTCGAAGCGCGGATCGTGCCGATGGAGGAGGGCCGGTACACAATCGGAGCGGAGCAGGTCGAGCCGCTACTCGACGAGCGCACGATCGCCGTCGCCGGTGTGCTCGGCACCACATTCACCGGCCAGATGGACGATCTGGGCTCGATCAACGAGCTGCTTGCCCGGGTCGATTCCGAGCGGGGCCTTCGCATTCCGTTGCATGTCGACGCGGCGAGTGGCGGCTTCATCGTCCCGTTCTCCAAACCGGATCTCTGCTGGGATTTCCGTCTCTCCCAGGTGCGCTCGATCAACGTCTCAAACCACAAGTTCGGGATGGTCTACCCCGGCATGGGCACCGTCGTCTTCCGCGACAGCTCCGATCTGCCAAAGGAGCTCGTCTTCCAGATCAACTACCTCGGCGGCGACATGCCCAACTACTCACTCAACTTCTCCCGACCAAGCAGCTCGGTTGTACTGCAGTACTTCGCCTTCCTTCGTCTCGGCCACCACGGCTACACCCAGATCGTCGTCAACGTGCTCGCGAACGCCCAAGCGCTCGCCGCGAAGCTACAAGCGATCGACAGGCTCCAGCTCCTCAACGACGGCTCGACCTTCCCGATCGTGGCGCTACGCGCGACCGATCCGGAAGCGACTGACCTCACGAAGGTCTCGCATCAGCTGCGCGAGCGCGGCTGGATCGTGCCCGCCTACACCCTGCCGGCGAACGCCCAGCAGACCACTGTGCTGCGGATGGTGGTCAGAGAGAGCCTCTCGCGCGACATGGTCGACATGCTCGCCCACGACATCCACGTTGCCGTCCAGGCACAGAGAAAGCCGACGACGACCATCTCTCCACACCGCCCCCGGCAGCGTCCCCACTGCTGAGATGTGCCGCCTGTTCGCACTCAGCGGCGGCACCGAACCCCTCGACGCAGACTTCTGGCTGCTCAACGCCCCCGACAGCCTCACGGCCCAGAGCCACCGCGACCCCGACGGAGCCGGCATCGGCACATTCGATCCCGAGGGCCGGCCGGTCGTGCACAAAGCACCGACCTCGGCGTTCAACGACGCCGACTTCGCCCACGAGGCACAGGTAGAACGCTCGCCCACGTTCCTCGCCCACGTTCGCTTCGCCACCAACGGCGCCCTCACATACGCGAACACACACCCCTTCGAGCAAGACGGCCGCTTATTCGCACACAACGGCGAGCTCGGAGACCTCCCCAGGCTCGAACAGGAACTCGGTGACGACCTCGCGCTCGTCGGAGGCGACACCGATTCCGAACGGCTCTTCGCGCTGATCACCCGCGAGACCCGCCGACGCAACGGCGACCTGCATGACGGGATTGAGGCCGCCGTCAGCTGGGTCGCCGAGCAGCTCCCCGTCTACGCGCTCAACCTGATCCTCACGACAGAGTCAGAGATCTTCGCGCTCCGGTACCCGGACACCCACACCCTCTACGTGCTCGATCGGCCCGCCGGCGGCGACCAGGGAACCCGGCCGTTGCACCACCAAAGCAGCCTCGGTACCCGCGTCCACTCCAACGATGCCGCAAACCGGCCCGTCGTCGTGATCGCAAGCGAACCGATGGACGCCGATCCCGGCTGGCGCGCACTCCAGTCAGGCGAGCTACTCCACATCAACGCCAACCTCGCGATCAACACCACCATCGCCCTACCCGACCCGCCGACCCACCCGTTTGCCGGATGACGACTGGCCCGACGATGACAGCCCCGGCAACCGCGAACCCGCACGCCGATGCTTGAGGACAGACTGACAGCTCCAGGACGGATACATCTTGCGCCAGGCGCCGACTTGGAGCTACTCGCCAGGAGCTTCGAACAGGGCTTCGAGCGGGAGACGATGCCAACGCTCGGTGTCGAGGAAGAGCTGATCCTGATCGACCGGGATTCACTCGAACCAGTCGATGCTGGCTGGGTTCTCGCTGCGCTTGACGATGAGACGCGGTTCAAGCCGGAGCTCCGCTCAGCGCAGCTCGAGCTTGTAACACCGGTCTGCTTCACTGCCGCAGACATCTGTCGCGAACTCGCGCGTGCCCGCGACCAAGTTGTCAGCGCGATCGCTGGACGTGCGCGCATAATTGCGGTCGGGACCCATCCGACCTCGACGAAACCGGTCGCGCTCAATCCGCATCGCCGCTACCGCGAGATCGCGCTCGACAACCCCTGGTTTGTCCGCTGCGGCATGCCAAGCGCACTCCACATCCACGTCGGTGTCGGCAACTCCTCCGAAGCGCTCGCGATCTACAACGCAGCGCGCTCCTACCTACCCGAGCTGGCAGCGCTCGCAGCGAACTCCCCTTTCTTCGAGGGCCGCGACACAGGACTCGCCTCGTGCAGGCTCAAGCTCTGCGAGGACGCCCCCCGCACCGGCATACCACCTCCGTTCGATTCCTGGCATGAACTCGCTCGTTTCGTCGCGTGGGGTGCAAGCGGCGGCCTGTTCCCCGATCTCAGCTACCTCTGGTGGGACCTCCGGCCGCGCCCCGACTACGGAACGCTCGAGTTCCGCATCACCGATAGCCAAACACATCTCGACTCGACAGCAGCGATCGTCGCTGTCTGCCAATCGCTCGTCACCTTCCTGCAAACCCGATTGCGCAGCGGCGAGCAACTCCCGTCGCACCCAACGCACGTCCTCAGCGAGAATCGTTGGCGCGCGCTCCGGGATGGGCTCAACGGAGAGCTCGTCGACCCCGGCACCTGTAAGGCCGAACCAACGCGCGAGCGGGTCGCGCGGCTGCTCGACGAACTCCACCCGCACGCGCTCAAGCTTCGATGCGCCGACGAGCTCGCACACGCACAGCGCCTGCTCAAACACGGCAATGGCGCCAACGAGCAGCGGACGATCGTTCAACGCCACGGGCTCGAACGCCTCGTTGAATGGCTCGCTGACACAAGCGAGCGCACGGCCCAGTTGCCACGACACATCGTTGGGCTGGCTTCTGCCGGAATCGAGCCAACCTTCTCGACGCCAACCCGCCGCCCGCTCGTCGCCGTCAGCGCAGACGGGCGTTCGCCTGAGCGCAGTCGGCCTTGAGCGAGCCTCGCGCTGAGACGTTGCCAGACACTCGTCCGCGGCCAACAGGCTAAGCGCAGAGCAAGTGAGGCAGTGTTGAGCGGGGGCGAGGTGGATTCTGGTCGGCTCGGTACCGCGGATGTAACGGCTTCGACCGTCGCGAACATCGGGCCCGGGATCGACTTCTATTTCGCCTTCGGCGTGATCGCAGTCACTGCCGGAGTTGCCGCTCCGCTCACGATCATCGCGGCAGGTGTGGCAGTGCTCTTCCTCGCGTTCACCGTGGCCGAGTTCACGAAAGCAGAACCATCGGCAGGGAGCTTCATCACCTATGTGGAAACCGCGCTTGGGCCAAGGGCGGGAGTCGCGACGGCGCTGCTGGTCGCGGTCGGATACACGGTCGCGATGGCCGGGGTGTTCACGATGTCGGGTGGGATGGTCGCTTTGACGCTCGGCCATTTCACGTCGTGGCATGTTCCCTGGGAGCCACTGACTCTTGTTCTGACGGGCGCCGCGATCTGGCTGACGGTGCGAGGCGTCAGGCTCTCGACCTCCGTCGTTGGGGTAGCGGTCCTTCTGCAGGTCACGGTCATGCTCGTCGTCTGCGGCATCGTCCTTGTCGAGGAGCGTGGACATCTCTCGAGCGCACCGTTTGCCTGGTCGCACCTCACCGGCGGCCTGGCGGGACTGTCATCCGGGTTCCCGCTTGCCCTCTACATGTTCATCGGCTGGGAGAACGGGCCGGCGCTCGCCGAAGAATGCCGCAACCCACGACGAACAATCCCGAGAGCCCTCTACCTCTCGATCACGATCGGCGCAGCGCTATTCGTCTTCTTCGGCTACGCGACCGTCACCGGCTTCGGCTACGACGTCTCATCGATCGGACGCTCCTCCGTCCCCTTCCTGACAGTCGCCGACCACTACCTCCGCCACGCCGCTCTCCTCGCTTGGATCACCGGCATCGTCTCCGTGCTCGCAACGCTCGTCGCAGGCACGAACTCGCAAGCCCGCATGCTCTTCGACGGCGGCCGCACAGGTCTACTGCCGGCGTGGCTTGGGCACGTCCGCCCGAAAACGAACACCCCCGTCAACGCCATCCTCCTGATGACAGCAGTCGGGCTCGGAATCATCGGCGTTTGGTGGCTGTTCCACCGTGTCGGCCCGGACACCGGATCAATGAACCCAGTCGGCCTCTACGCGGAATGCTCGACGATGGGCACGATCGTCATCCTTTTTGTTTACTTCCTCACGACTGTCTCTCTGCCCGTGTTCATGTGGCGCCGCCACCGCCAGTTGTTCTCGCCTCTTCGTCACGTCGCGATCCCGGGTCTCGGCGCACTCACCCTCGTCGTGCCGTTCATCGAGCTATGCAAACCAGGACAGCCGTTGCCGTACGGCGAGTTCCCGTTCGTTGCGCTCGCGGTCCTCGCACTCACCCTCTCGATTGCCTGGCTAGTCGTACATCACAACCCTTCCGCCGGTTCGCGCGAAGGCACAGCACCATCCCAGGCATGAACAGACCAGCACGGCCCTCACTCACAAACGTACGCGAGTACACTCGACAAGTAAGAAGTGAGTCGAAAGCGTTTTGGCTCCCTTGCATGTGTCGGCCGATCCGCGCGCCGGTGACTTCCCGCCCTCAGCACAGAAGGTCGGAACCGTTCTTGAGCGGTTGATCCGCGGCCGCCGCCAGAAGCTCGAGCTGAGGAGACATGAAAGTGACCACCATGAGCGACACTACGAAATTCACGATTGGAAGCGAAGTCCTGTGTAGCGACGGAACCTGCGGGGAGCTGAGCCGCGTCGTCATCGATCCGGTTGCGCATGCGCTCACCCATCTCGTTGTCGACCCAAAGCGTGGACAGCAAATCGGGCGTCTGGTGCCCCTCAATCTCGTTGAGTCCACGGAACAGACCATCCGGCTGCACTGCACGACCAGTGAGTTCGACGCACTCGAACCCGCCGAAGAGACACAGTTTCTGCCTGGTGCAAGCGGAGGATGGGGCTACGGAGAAGGGCAGATCATCTCCTGGCCCTACTACGGGCTCGGCATGGGCGGAATGGGAATGGGCGCTATGGGGCTGGGCAATATGAACCCCGGACCGCAGGCGATCATGCGCGACCGTGTCCCGGTGGGCGAAGTCGAGGTACGCCGCGGCGAGCACGTTCACGCAACCGACGGCGACATCGGGCGCGTCCAAGGGCTCGTCATCGATCCGGCCGATCACCACGTGACCCACGTCCTCCTCGAGGAAGGACACCTCTGGGGAAAGAAAGAGGTAGCTATCCCGATCAACGCCGTCACAAGCGTTAAGGACGGCATCCAACTCAACCTGACAAAAAATGAGCTCGGCGCCTTGCCCGCGGTCGCGATCGACCACACCTAACTTGACCTTCGCTCTTTCACGATAAAGGCCACCGCTCAAATGCATGCAGGTCGTGGCCGGCCACGCTGCCGGTTCGCAGAGAGCCTGGTTGAGAAGCGAGAGATCACCGCAATCAGCGCAAGCGGGACGAAGAGCATGTGACCAGAGCGGACAAGAGGCGCAGACTTTTCGAGCCGCCTGGCAAGCTTCTCCCGCTCCGGGCTGCCGGGAGGACTGGATACCCGATCGAGTGTAAGACACCCAACTCGCCGTCCGAACATCTGAGGCGCTCCGCTGCCCGAGTGCTCGCGAGTG
>Ga0206804_10125_pt2 | contig 19933 bp, 18 predicted proteins | sample Alteio_BWOrgCont_62_FD_152888 | JGI IMG/M metagenome (GOLD analysis project Ga0206804, IMG submission 152888) | Enriched cells from forest soil in Barre Woods Harvard Forest LTER site, Petersham, Massachusetts, United States -... | ecosystem: Environmental > Terrestrial > Soil > Temperate forest >... | reverse complement strand
GGATGACCGTGCGCGCGAGCATGTCCACCACGAACAATTCGCAAACCGGCACGCGTCCGCCGCCTTCCATCGCGTGGACGAGTTTTTGCGTGATGGTGCCCTTGAGGCAGCCGGCGACGCTGCGCCTCATGCCAATCTGTTGTTCGGGCGGGAAAAAATCAAAAAGGCGCTGCACGGCCTGCTGGGCGCTCGCGGCGTGGAGCGTGCCGAAGACAATGTGGCCGGTCTCGGCCGCGTGTAGGGCGGTCTCGAAAGTATGGGCGTCGCGCATTTCGCCGATGAGGATGACGTCGGGATCCTGGCGCAGCACGGCCTTGAGGCCCATCTCAAAAGACGGCGTATCAATGCCCACCTCGCGCTGGTTGAACAGGCTTTTTACGTCCTTGTAAATGTATTCGATGGGGTCTTCGAGCGTGACGACGTGCAGGTCGAAATTCTGGTTGATGTGGTTGAGCATGGCGGCGAGCGTCGAGCTTTTGCCCGAACCGGTGGCGCCGCACACGAGCACGATGCCATCGTCGCCCTCGCAGAATTTTTGCATCACCTCGGCCTCGTGGCCCAGCTGGTCGAAGGTCGGCGGCTTGTCCTTGATGTGGCGGAAGACCATGCTCGGCAGGCCGCGCTGAAAAAAGCCATTCACGCGAAAGCGCCCCAGCCCGCGCGTTTCCAGCGAATAACAATAATCCACTTGGGAGTTTTCCTTCCAATCGCCCGCGAATTGCGCGGGCACCGTCTCGGTGATAAAATCGAGGATCTGCTTGTCGGTGATCGCGTCCATCTCCACCGGCTGAAGGTCGCCGCGCAGCCGCAGAAAGGCCGGCTTGTTGGACTTCACATGGATGTCGCTGGCCTTGTTTTCGACCGCGAGTTGCAGGAGGCTGTTGAAGATTTCGAGGGCTTCAGACATGGCGGCGAGAGTTGGAGCGGGCGGTGAAGTGAAGTTTCGCCTTGAGCGCAGCGGCAATTTGCGCGAGAAGCACCCGTTGCGCGCAGTCCCAGCGTAAGCGCGCCCCGGCTATGAATACAACCCCTTTTTGCGGCGTTCACACGGCCCTCGTCACCCCCATGCAGGGTGGCGCGGTGGATTACGCCAGTTTGGGCCGGCTGATTGACTACCAAATCAAGGAAGGCGTGCAAGGGCTGGTCGCCGTCGGCACCACCGGCGAATCGCCGACGCTGGACTATGACGAACATATCGAAGTCATCCGTTTCACCATTGAGCGCGCGGCCGGGCGCATACCCGTTATCGCCGGCACCGGCTCGAACAGCACCGACGAACAGGCCAAGCTGACCAAGCTCGCCCTGGCAGCTGGCGCGCAGGCATTTCTGCTCGTCGCGCCCTACTATAACAAACCCAGCCAGGAAGGCCTCTACCGCCATTTCGCCGCCGCCGCGCGCCTCACTGACAAGCCCATCATTCTCTATTCCGTGCCGGGCCGGTGCGTCGTGGACATTTCCATCGCGACCGTCAAACGCCTGCGCAAAGAATTTCCGCACATCATCGGTCTGAAAGATTCCGGCGGCACGATGGATCGCATGTCCGAGTTGAGCCGCGAGCTGGACAAGGATTTTATCGTGCTCTCCGGCGACGATTCCATCACGCTGCCGTTGATTGCCTGCGGGGCGCGCGGGGTCATCAGCGTGGCGTCGAACCTCGCCGCGCGGCTCACGACAGAAATGGTGCAGCGCGCGTTGAAAAATGACCTCGCGGGCGCGCGCGAATTGCATCTGCGATTGTATCCGCTTTTCAAAAATCTTTTCCTCGAACCCAACCCGGTGCCCACCAAATACGCGCTATACCGCGCCGGGATTATCGCGTCGCCCGACGTGCGGCTGCCTCTTTGCGAGATGAGCGACGCCACCCGGCCCGTGCTCGATGCGACGCTGCGGGAATTGAAATTCCTTTCGCCATGACCGCCCCCGTTTTGCTGGTCACCAACGACGACGGCATTGACTCGTATTTTTTGCATGCGTTGGTCGCGGCTTTGCAGAAGGCCGGTTACGTGACCAAAGTGGCCGCGCCGCTGGGCGAACAGAGCTGGATTTCCCGCGCGGTCAGCCGGCGGCGCGAGGTGCGCCTAGCGGAATACCCGGGGCTGGGCGACGCGGCGTGGTCGCTCGACGGCACGCCGACGGATTGCGTCAACATCGCGCTGGGGCATTTGCTGACGGAGCGGCCCGCGGCGGTGGTGAGCGGCATTAATATCTGCACGAACATCGGCCTCCCGCACATTATGAGTTCCGGCACGGTGGCGGGCGCGCTGGAGGGTGCGTTCTGGAATCTGCCCGCGCTGGCTTTTTCCTTCGAGATGCCGCCGGATCGAATCCAGGAAACGCGCCGGACGCAGGGGCGGATGCAAGGCGCGCTCGCGGAATCGCTGCAATGCGCGGCGGGGCGCGCGGCGGATTTTGTGCGCGAGTGCCTCACCCACCCTTCCGCCGGCGTCGGGCCCACCGTGCATAATATCAATTTCCCCTCGATCACGACGAGCGTCACGCCGGTCGTCCGCACGCGGCCGGGGCGGGTGCGCCTGGGCAAACTTTTCACGCGCGAAAGCCCGGCCAGTTTTAGATTCCACCACCAGCCGGAGCCGGATAACGACCGCGCGCCCGAAGCCGACCACGCCGCCATCGCGCGCGGCAACATCAGCCACAGCATCTTGGATTACGGCGCGCTGGGACGGTAGGTTCAATTTAGTTCCTTTCCAGACTTATACAGAATGAACGGAATTTTATTGGAAATTCACCAAATCCGACCGCAGATAATTCCAAACCCAGCAAATCGTTTTTCCTGCCGCCATCTTCTCTTCATTCTGGAAATTTTAACTTTGATTCGGTCAATTCTGTATAAAACTTATACAGAATGAACGGAATTTTATTGGAAATTCACCAAATCCGACCGCAGATAATTCCAAACCCAGCAAATCGTTTTTCCTGCCGCCGCCTTCTCTTCATTCTGGAAATTTTAACTTTGATTCGGTCAATTCTGTATAAAACTAATCCTTTACTTCTGATACACAAACGAGGCCTGCGAGGCGCCGAGCGTGGTGAGGGCCGAGATCTTGCTGGTGATGGTGTCGAAAAGATAAAGCTGGTCCTTGCCGTGGTCGCGGCGCGTGATGATGAGGTGGCGGCCATCGTTGGCCCAGCAGGGTTCGGAGCCATCCGTGAGCACGCTCACTTTGCCGGTGGAGAAACTGAATGTCGCGATTTGCGAACCGCCGGTTTGCGTCATGAAAGCGACGATGTCCGGATCGCGCGGGTTCCACGCCGGGTCAAAGCTTTGGCTGTAATACTTGGGCGCGACCGCGCGCAGCGCGCCGCCGCCCACGGAAACTTCATAGAGCAGCGGCCCCGGATCGACATCGAGCATGATTTGTTTGCTGTCCGGCGACCAGCAGGGCGATGACTTGATCGGCGCCGCCTCCCGCGCGCTCGCCGCCGTTTGCGTCAGATGGCGCAGGTTGCTGCCATCCGCGTCGCAGACATACAACTCGGAATTGCCGGTGGCGGACAAAATCATCGCGACGTGCGCGCCGTCGGGGCTGAACACCGCGCCGGTGTTCGTGCCCTGCTTGCTCATGAACACCCGCTGCTGGTGCGTGACGGTGTTCAGCAAAATAATGTCGGGAAAGCCCGAGCTGAAATCGCTCGTGTAAAGCAGCTTCGTGCCGTCGGGCGACCAATGCGGGTCGTAGGAATTGCGCTTGTAGGTGGTGAGTTGCAACACCGGCGGCTGGCCGAACAAATCGCTCGAAAAAATTTCGCGCCCGCCCATGCGCTCGCTCATGAAGGCCAGTTTTCCCGCGAATATCCCGGGCAGGTTGGTGATTTTCTGCACCACGGCATCCGCCGCGCGATAGGCCGCCTCGCGCCAGGAAGCCCCGGTGGCTTCGGCGGTGAAATTCATTTTTCCGGTGACGGAAACGGTGACGTGGTTCATGCCGCTGGATTCAAAGCGCAAGGTGTATTCGGCCTGGCTCGGCGCCGCGAGGTCGAACGCGCCGTGAATCGAAAACGCGTGCTGCATCAGTTGCGCGAGCTCGGGCGTGCCCGACGTGACATTCACGAGGCTGCGTTTGGCGGCGTGGTAGATGATGTCGGCGCTGGCGGTGGACGCCGCGGGCGCAGCCCCGGTGGTCATCGCGGCGGCGGCCATCGCGCCGCAAGTGAGAAAAAGGGCGAGCCGAGCCAACCACCGTGACGAAATGAGAACTTCGCGGGGAAAATATTTTGGAAAAGACATACCGGTGCGCTGGGTTGGCGGTGTTTTTGACAGGAGGAATAAAATTTATCGGATTTTTCGGCCAATGAACAGACTGAAACTCAGGCCGCGGGGGTGAAGTTCGAGGCGGTGGGATGCTTTGAGATTGGTTTTACCCCCTCCCCTACCCAGAATTGGCTTCATTTACCTTTATTTGTTCCTTGGGTGGGAAAATTTGGCGCATGAGATTTTGGGTCGTGTCTTCAAAACCCAGTAACCACGGATGACACAGATTTCACGGATGCGTTTTCTCCGAAACGTGCTGGCGGAGCATCCTTATCCGTGCCATCCGTGTCATCCGTGGTTAAATTGGAAGATAAAATCTAGTCATCAAAGAACGCAAACCAGGCAAAACCTTCACCACGGATAGCACCGATGAACACGGATGAAGATGTTTTCATCCGCGAAATTCGTGTGATCCGTGGTTTTCGTCTATTCGCTCCCGGGTTTTCCGTGGCGAAGATTTTTCTGCCTTGGGCCACATTCTAACCTAAAAATAAAAAACGCGCCAGCGCTCGGTTGGCTGCGTTGGGTAGGTTGGGAAAACGGGTGCAGGTAGGGATGCCTCTCCGAGGCGTCCGCGGACGTTTCGGAGAAACGTCCCTACCCCGATGCGTCAATACCAGACATTTGGCAGTGTCGTTATTTGAGGGCGCAGCAAGCCTGCGCCCCTACCGAAAATTCGCGGTGCCCGACGTAGGGGCGCAGTCTTGCTGCGCCCAATTTGAATTTGGTCGTGAAATTAGGACGTTACTCGGGTGTGGTATGGCTAGCCAAGTTCGCAAGATGATACCAATACCCGGCATTTTCCGCGCTTTTCCTTTGGGGGAAAGTTTGTTCTAATGTTCCTCCCAACACCCCATGAAAGCCCATCGTTCCGTCTTTGCTTTGTCTTTGCTCCTCGCTGCGGCCACGCCCGCCGCCGCCCAAAACGCCCCGGCCGCCGGGTCTCCGAATTTTGCCGCGCAGGGCGCAACCGCCGCTGCGCCCACCATCGCCGCCATACCCGCCGTCTCCACCGGGGCGCGGCTGACGTTGCCGTTTGACGCGTCGTGGTTGTTTCATCGCACGGACGTGCCGGGGGTGGACCTCAGCGCGTGGAGCAACGTCAACCTTCCTTACGACTGGGCCATCGCCGGGCCGTTCAGCGCGGATGCGGCTTCCAAGCGCGGCGGGGCCTACCTGCCTTCCGGCATCGGGCAATTCCGCAAGATATTCATTTTGCCGGCGGCGGACGTGGGCAAGCGGGTGGAAATACAGTTCGACGGGATCATGTCCAACGGGGAGGTTTTCATCAACGGGCACTCGCTCGGTTTGCGCCCGTATGGCTATGTGGGGGTGAATTACGACCTGACGCCTTTCCTGAATTATGGCGCGGACAAGCCGAATGTGGTGGATGTGAACGTCAACAATTCGTTTGAGCCGTTGTCGCGCTACTACACGGGGTCGGGCATTGAGCGCCATGTGCGGCTGGTGGTGTCCGACCTGGTGCATGTGGACACGTGGGGGCTGTATGTCACCACGCCGGCGGTTTCCGCGCAGTCGGCGACCGTGCAGATCGAGACCACGGTCACGAATAATTCCACTGTGAGCGGGAGTTTTTCGCTGGCGACGATGATTCACGACGCGGGCAACAAGATGGCCGCGCCGACCGCGACCAGCGAAGCGCAAACGATTGCCCCCGGCCAAAGCGCGACGTTCAAGCAGGACATCACGGTGGCGAACCCGAAGCTTTGGGATCTCGACCAGCCGAATCTGTATCAGGCGATTGTCCAGGTCGTCGCCAACGGCAAAGCGCTGGACGTGGCGAGCAGCACCTTCGGCATCCGCAAGGCGGAGTTCAAGCCGGACACGGGGTTTTGGCTGAACGGTAAAAACGTGAAAATCCTCGGCGTGTGCCTGCATGAGGAAGGCGGGGCGGTCGGCGAAGCCGTGCCGAGCAGCGTTTACGAGGAGCGTTTTGGCGCGATGAAGGCGCTGGGCGCCAATGCGATTCGTTTCGCGCACAACCCGCCGAACCCGGTCGAGCTCGAGGTCTGCGACAAGATGGGCATCCTGGTGATGGATGAGATGTTCGACAACTGGCTGGCGGCGAAGGCGAACGCGGAAAAAGGCTACAGCATGTTTTTCAAACAGTGGTCGCTGATTGATCTGCGCGACGCGGTGATGCGCGACCGGAACCATCCGTCGGTGATTATTTGGAGCGCGGGGAACGAAATCCACGACTCGAGCAACAGCCAGGCCACGCGCGACATTCAAAAGGGCCTGGTGGACGCGTTCCATAAATACGACCCTTCACGCCCGGTCACCCAGGCGTTGTTACAGCCGGATAAGAACAATGACTACTCGAACGGCTACGCCGACGAGCTGGATGTTCTCGGCAGCAATTACCGCGACTCGTACATGGTGGCCAGCCAGGCGAATATCCCGACGCGCAAGCTCCTGAACACGGAGGAGCACGAGGACGCGAAGACTTGGGCCTATTTGCGGGATCATCCGCAGTTGGCGGGATGTTTTCTGTGGTCGGGGATTGATTATTTGGGCGAAGGTTTTGTGTCCAAAGTGCCGAATGTGGATGACCCGAGCAGCGCGTGGCCCTATATCACTAGTGGCGCGGGGCTGGTGGATCGCACGCTGGTCGTGAAGGGCAACGGCTTTGAGCGCGACGCGTTTTGGAACACCAAGCCGGTGGTGCATATCACCCGCAGCAACGACATCAAGGAAGTCGGCGCGGGCGGCGACACCCCGCCGCCGAGCGTGAACATGGTGGATAACTGGACGCCGCAAAATAATTATCCGCAGGCGACGGTGCAGGTTTTCAGCAATTGCCAGGAGGTGGAGTTGTTCCTGAACGGGCAGTCGCTCGGCGTCAAACCGCTGCCGGCGAATGCGTCGCCGCGGGAATGGCGGATGGCCTTCGCGCCGGGCGAACTGAAGGCGATTGGGCGCAACGACGGCAAAGATGTCGCCACGGATGTGCTGCAAACCGCGGGAGCGGCGGCGAAAATCACGCTGAGTTCCGACCGCACGAGCGCCAGCCCGGACTTTGACGATGTGGTGTTTGTCCGCGCGAGCATTACGGATGCGAATGGCGTGCGCGTGCCGTCGTGGGACACTTCGGTGAAATTTACGGTGGACGGCCCGGGCGCCATCGTGGCGACGGATAATGGCAAGCTGGACGACCACACACCGTTCCCAAATCCGGAACGCACGGCGCGGGACGGGCGGGTGCTGGCGCTGGTTCGCGCCTCCGCACCGAGCGGAAAGATTACGATCACCGCGACGGCGGATGGGTTGACGGCGGGGACGCTCACGCTCGACGCCAAACCCGTCGCCAACGATGCGCCGACCGCTGCCAGCGCCACGATGCCTTATTCGGCGCCGTAAGCTCCAAAGATAATAGGCGGTTGCTGTCCCAGTCGGAGGGTGGTGAACGGTTTTTTGCCGCTCGTTTAGAAGTTGTTCCCGGGCGATTCTCTGGGCATGATGGCGGCGCGCATGAACCATCGCGAACTCGAGGAAGGGAACGAGCTGCAGCTCGATTTCACCAAATTAAAAAAGGTCGCCGCCTGCGGGCAGGACCTCGTGCCTGCCGTTGCCCAGGATCATGACACCGGCGAGGTGCTCATCATCGGCTACGTCAACGCGCTGGCGCTGGAGACGGCGCTGCGCGAGCGCAAGGCCACATTCTGGAGCACCAGCCGCAATGAACTCTGGATCAAGGGCAAGACCTCCGGAGATTACCTGGAACTCATCGAAGTGCGCGTGAACTGCGAGCAAAACAGCCTCCTCTACCGCGTGCGCCTTGCCGGGAAAGGCTCCTGCCACACCAAAGGCGCGGATGGCCAGCCGCGCCTCGGCTGCTACTACCGCCGCTTGACCAAAGACGGCAAAGAATTGGAATTCGTGCTAGGCCGGGAATAGTCATTTGCCCTTGCGAGCCTGCGAACGGCCTTGGCATATGGCGGAAAAAATCATTCATAAAAAAGCTTGAATCGTTCAGGAAATATTGAATGATGCGTAGCCTCTTGATGGACAATGGTTCGACCGTGAAGATTTGCGGTTCCAGTGGGCCGTCGCAAGTGACGCCCCTACCGCGAGCTTGATTCTGTCAATTTTCCGAAAAATTCCGCCATTTTTGTCCAAAACTCCCCAGTTTTAGCCCAAATCGAGTCTTTTTCGCATGAATCCCAGTACCGAAACGCCCGCAACGAGCGCCCTTACACCATGGGATGAGGCGTTGATTGATTTTTTTATGCAAGTGGCTCAATTTCTGGGGGTTCCGAAATCGGTCGGGCAGATTTTTGGGCTGCTTTATGCATCCGAACAGCCGCTTTCGCTGGATGACATCGCCGAGCGCCTCCAGATCAGTCGGGGATCGGCGAGCACGGGACTGAACTACCTGCGGCGGTTCGACGCCGTGCGCAACACATTTGTTCTGGGCGACCGCCGCGAATTTTACCAAGCCGAGACCGATACCGCCCGGATCGCCAAAGGCTTTTTGGCTGACCAGGTGGATCCCGACATCCAGGCCTGGGGCGAGCGCCTGCGGTTTGGCCGCGGAATGCTCAAGATGGCGGGCAAAATGGCGGCCCCAAATCCCGCCTTCGCCCTCGACCGCCTCGGCCAGCTTGAAAAATGGCACAGCGAAATCGCAACGGCGGTCGCGTTAGTCCACGCCCACTTTAATCGTCCGCCGTCCGACGGCGGATTGTCCGCAACACCGGGTGAGCAACGTCCGCCGGAATAATTCAGCGGCCCGCAATAGGGGCCAGAACGTATTGCCTTCTCGCGCGCCGCGGGTGCGGGCAAGGGCGGCAGCGTGGGCGGGCGGAAAAAGTGTGGAGCGTGAAGTGTGAAATGTGAAGTTCTGAAAAGCGAGTCCCATCCAACGTTTTTGGGGACGTTCTTAAACTTCACACTCCACACTTCCCACTGCACACTTTTTTCCTATCCCTCAGTCGCCTCAGCCCCCTAAGTGTCTTGTGCCTCAGTCCCTTCGTCCCTCTGCTCCTTTGTCCCTTTGCCTTTAGGGTTTGCCATTTCCGCGCGCAATCAATAGCAGCGTAAGCCTTTAATGGAGTCTTTGAAACAAATCACCGCCTATGCCGGGAGCCTGGCCGAGGCTTTGCGCGCCCAGCACTGGGGCGGCGTGGATCAGCTCGTCAAAACCCTGCATGGCGTGCGGGCCGCAAGGCGGCACCTTTATTTGTGCGGTAACGGCGGCAGCGCGGCCAATGCCGTGCATTGGGCCAACGACATGGTCTATCCGCTGGCCAAAACCGGCGCGAAGCCCTTGCGCACGACCGCGTTACCCGCCAATGTCGCCACCCTCACCTGCCTGGCCAACGATCTTTCCTACGAGCAGGTTTTTAGTTATTCCCTGAAAGCCGCCGCCGAAAAAGGCGACGCGCTCATCGTTCTCTCCGGCAGCGGCAATTCGCCGAACGTGCTGCGCGCGCTCGAAGCCGCCCGCGAAATCGGCGTCACCTCCTGCGCCATCGTCGGCTTCGATGGCGGCAAGGCAAAAAACCTGGCGGACATCGTCATCCACTTTCCGGTACACGACATGCAAATCGCGGAAGACCTGCAAATGGTCGTCTGCCACATGGTCATGCGCCAGCTTTGCCGGCCGGATTAATCTCCGGCCATTTTTATTTTTGTATGAGCGAAAAAGTCGTCGTCATCGGCAGCAATTCATTTTCCGGCGCGTGGTTTTGCGCGCACGCTCTCGAGCAAGGGCTGGACGTGGCCGGCCTGAGCCGCTCGCCCGAACCCGGCAACGCCTTCCTCCCCTATCGCTGGAAGCCCGACGCGAAAGGGAAATTTCAATTTCACCAGCTCGACCTGAATTTGCACACCCGCGAAATCGCCGCGCTAGTAAATGATCTGCGGCCCGAATACGTCGTCAACTTCGCCGCGCAAGGCATGGTCGCACAAAGCTGGGAACACCCGCTGCACTGGTACCAGACCAACGTCATGGCCAATGTCGCGCTGCACGACGAGCTGCGCAAATTTACCTGGCTGAAAAAATACGTGCATGTTTCGACGCCCGAAGTTTACGGCAGCACCAGCGGCGTCATCAAAGAGGATGCGCCCTACAACCCCAGCACGCCCTACGCGGCCTCGCGCGCGGCCTGCGACCTGCACCTGCGTACATTTTTTCAACGCTATAATTTCCCCTGGACTTTCACGCGCTCGGCGAATGTTTACGGCGCGGGCCAGCAGCTTTACCGCATCATCCCACGCACAATTCTCTTTATCAAGCTCGGCAAAAAACTTCCGCTGCACGGCGGCGGCCATTCGGTGCGCTCGTTCATCCACATCCGCGATGTCGCCGAAGCCACCCTGCGCGTCGCGCGCGAAGGCGTGCCCGGCAGCGGCTACCATCTTTCGACCGACCGTTTTATTTCCATCCGCGACCTCGTCGAAATGATTTGTGTGAGTCTCGGTGTGCGTTTCGCCGATGTTGCGGAAATCACCGACGACCGCCCCGGCAAGGACGCCGCCTACCTGCTCGATGCCACGCGCGCCCGCACCACCCTCGGCTGGCGCGACCGCGTCACCCTCGAAGAAGGCGTCGCTGAAACCGTGCGCTGGGTTGAAGAATATTTTGATTATCTCAAGGCGCAGCCCCATGATTACATCCATAAGCCCTGAACCAATTATCCCATAGAACTATTTCCCCGTAGGGGCGCAGTCTGGCTGCGCCCATTCCAATTTCAGATCGCCCCTTTTCACTTAACCCATGCACGTCGGAAAAATTATTCCGTTTGAGGAAGCCCGCCCGCTTTTTGAAAAATTGCGCGCGACCGGCAAGGTCATCGTGCAATGCCACGGCACGTTCGATTTGGTGCATCCGGGACATGTCTATCATCTTGAGGAAGCAAAGGAACTTGGCGATGTGCTCGTGGTGACCGTCACCGCGGAAAAATACGTCAACAAAGGCCCGGGCCGTCCGTATTTTAATGATCCCTTGCGCGCGCGCAGTCTGGCCGCGCTGGCCTGCGTGGATTATGTCGTGCTCATCCCGCACACCGCCGCCGTCGAAGCCATCGAGGCGGTGCGCCCGAATATTTATTGCAAGGGACGCGAATACGAAAACCCCGAAAGCGATGTCACCGGCAATATTCATGACGATGTCGTGGCCGTCCAGCGCCACGGCGGTGAAGTGCGCTACATCGGCTCGATTGTTTTCAGTTCGACGCGCCTGCTCAACCGCCATTTCGACCATGTTCCCGCCGCGATCAAGGAATTCTGCCAGAATCTCGCCAAGGACTTTCCGCCGGAAAAATTTCGCGCGGTGGTCGAGGATTTTTCCAAACTGCGCGTGCTCGTCGTCGGCGATTTGATTTTTGACCGCTATTCTTATTTGCGCGTGCAGGGCCTGACGTCGAAAAACCGCATCATCTCCGGCCGTTACCTCAACGAAGAAACCCAGGCTGGCGGTTCGCTGGCGGTATTCCGACACATCCAACGCTTCACGCCGAACGTCAGCCTCATCGGCCTCGTCGGCACGGAATCGTGGACGGAGGAATTGCTGCGCCTCTACCTGCCCGAAGCGAACGACCGCGTCCTGCGCGAATCGAGTTTCACGACCATCATCAAGCAGCGCATGTGCGAGCCGACGGGCGAGGGCAAGGAAGTCAGCAAACTTTTCGCGGTAAACTATATTGATGCCGACCCGCCCGGCGCGGAAGTCCGCGCGCGCGTGCTGCGCGCCATCGAAAGCAAGCTGGGTGAATACGACCTCGTGGTCGTCGCTGATTTCGGGCACGGCCTGATGTCCGAGGAAGCGCGGCGGCTCGTCGAGGCGAAGGCGCCCTTCCTCGCGCTCAATTGCCAGACGAATAGCAATAATCACGGTTTCAACATCATCAACCAGCAATATCGCCACGCCGATTGTTTCTCGCTCGATGAGCAGGAAATGCTTCTCGCCGTCTCCCGCCGGCATATTGACCACTCGCGCGAACTCGATAATTTGCGCGCGCGCTTTTCCTCGCGCTATGCCTGGCTCACGCGCGGGGCGGTCGAGACCATCGGCCTTCGCGACGGCCAGACGCCTTGCAAGTTGATGCCGCTGGAATCGCGCATCGTGGACACCGTCGGCGCGGGCGACGCGTTTTTCTCGGTCGCGGCGCTCGCGGCGCGGTGCGATCTGCCCGTCGCACTCGCCACCTTTCTCGGCCAGTTGGCCGGCGCCCAGGCCGTGCGCATCGTCGGCAACACCGAACCCATCTCCAAAAGCGGCCTGCTCAAAAGCGGCATGAGCCTGCTGAATTTCTAAAAATTTTATCATGAAAATCCTCCTCACTGGCGGTTGCGGTTATGTCGGCACCGTGCTGACGCCCAGCCTCCTCGCCCAAGGCCACGATGTAACCGTCGTGGATATCCAATGGTTTGGCAACTACTTGCAGCCGCATCCGCGTCTGAAGGTCATTCAGGAGGACATCCGCAACGCGGATAAAATCCCGATGGATGGCGTCGAAGTGGTGCTGCACCTGGCCAACATCGCCAACGACCCGTGCAGCGACCTCAATTCCAAATTGAATTGGGAAGTCAACGCGCTGGCCACCATGCTCCTCGTCGAGCGCGCCATCGCGCACGGCGTCAAGCAATTCGTCTTCGCCAGCTCCGGCAGCGTTTACGGCGTGAAGGACGAGCCTGAAGTAACCGAGGAACTTTCGCTCGTGCCGATTACCGATTACAACAAGACCAAGATGATAAGCGAGCGCGTGCTGCTGAGTTATAAGGACCGCATCCTGATTCAGTGCATTCGTCCGGCGACGATTTGCGGGTATTCGCCGCGCATGCGCCTTGATCTGTCGGTCAATATGCTCACGATGCAGGCGCTCGCCAATGGCAAGATCACCGTTTTCGGCGGCGACCAGACGCGCCCGAACATTCACCTGCAGGACATGCTGCGCGTGTATCACCACTTCCTGCAACTCGGCGCGAAAGCGCCCGGCATTTTCAACGCCGGCTTTGAAAATATTTCCATTATGGACATCGCTCAGATGGTCACGAAGCATGTGCCGGTGGAAATTGTCGTCACGCCCTCGAACGACCCGCGCTCGTATCGCTTGTCGTCGAAAAAACTGACCGACACCGGATTTGCGCCGAAATATTGCGTCGAGGACGCGATCAAGGAAGTCATCAGCGTGTTTCGCGCGGGCAGACTCAAGATGGAAGACCGCTACTTCAACATCAAGACAATGAAGGCGCTCGCGAATCTGGCGTGAGGATTTTTTGACAGAATTAACAGAATAAACAAAATAAGAAATCAAACGGAAAAGAAAAACGGAGTGTTCAAATTATCAAAATTCTATTTTTTTAATTTTTCTCCCATCTCATTCTGTTAATTCTGTTCATTCTGTCAAAAAACATTGTCCGATGAAAACTATTGCCGCCATTCTCGTTGCGCAGCGCCAGCCGCTCGAAATCGCCGAGGTCGAGGTGCCCGCGCTCGGCACGGGGCAAGCGCTGGTGGAAATCAAGACCACGCGCATCTGCGGTTCGCAACTCGGCGAGATTGAGGGCGTCAAAGGCCCCGACAAATGGCTGCCGCATTTGCTCGGGCACGAGGGCGGCGGGCGCGTGCTCGAAATCGGGCCGGGCGTCAAACACGTCAAAGTCGGCGATCATGTCGTCCTGCACTGGCGGCCCGGCGCGGGCCTCGAAGGTTCACCTGCGCCGAAATACCGCTGGGGCGAAAAAATCGTCAACGCCGGCAACATCACCACCTTCAATCGTTTCGCGGTTATTTCTGAAAATCGCCTCACGCCCGTTCCGGCGGATCTTTCAGACGATCTTTGCTGCCTGCTCGCCGACACGCTCACGACCGGATTCGGCGTCATCACGCGCGACGCCAAAGTGGAAATCGGCGAATCGGTGGTCATCATCGGCGCGGGCGGCATCGGCCTGGGCGCGATTCTCGGCGCAAAACTGGCGGGCGCGTATCCGGTCATCGCCGCGGATTTGCACGCGCACAAATTAGAAGTCGCGCGACGCTATGGCGCGACGCATGTGATTAATACGAAGGAACGCCCGCTCGCCGAAGCCGTGCGCGAAATCTTGGACGGGGCCGCGCCGGATGTCGTGGTGGATGGCACGGGCAACCCGCGCGTCATCGAGGCCGCGTATGAACTCACCGCGCCAAAGGGCCGCTGCGTGCTTTTCGGCGTGATGCCGCACGATCAGCGCGTGACGCTGCACACCCTGCCGCTGCACTTCGGCAAAACGCTCACCGGCTCCGAGGGCGGCCAAAGCCGTCCGCACCAGGACATTCCGCGGCTCGTGCGCATGATGCGCGGCGGCGCGTTCGACCCGTCGGGTTTTATTTCCCATCGTTTCCGCCTCGAGCAGGTGAACGAAGCCATTACGCGGATGCGCGCGGGCGAAGTGATTCATTGCGTCATTGATTTTTAATCGTTTGAATTTTCCCGTGAGCCCGTCGGAAATTTCCCAATTGCAACAAGTCGCCAGCCGTTTGCGCTACGACGTGGTGCAGATGTCGCATCGCGCCGGCACGCCGCACCTCGCCAGCGCGTTGTCGTGCATCGACATCCTGGCCGCGCTCTACTGGAAAATTTTGCGGATTGACCCGGCGAAACCGAATGACGCAAATCGCGACCGTTTTATTTTGTCGAAGGGCCACGCGGCCAGCGCGCTCTATGCCGTACTGGCGGAACGCGGATTTTTTCCGCGCGCGGAACTCGAAACTTTTGCCAAACATGGCGCGGCGCTTGCCGAACAACCAGCGCCGGGCTGCGCGCCGGGCGTCGAATTGGCGACGGGCTCGCTGGGCCACGGGTTGCCGGTTTGCACCGGCATGGCGCTGTCCGGACGCATTCAGAAACGCGATTACCGCGTGTTCGCCGTTTTGAGCGATGGCGAGTGCAACGAGGGCACCGTGTGGGAAGCCGCGCTGTTTGCCGCCGCGCAGAAACTGAACACGCTCACGATTGTGGTGGATTACAACAAGTGGCAGGCGACGGGCCGTAGCAACGAAGTCATGGCGCTGGAGCCGCTCGGCGAAAAATGGCACGCCTTCGGCTGGGAGGCGACGGAATTGGACGGCCATGATATTGGCGCGCTGGTCGCTGCGCTGGCTGCGCCGCCGTCGGACCGCCCGCGCGCGATTGTCGCGCACACGGTGAAGGGCAAAGGCATTTCGTTCATGCAAGACGACAATAACTGGCATTACCGCGTACCGACGGTTGAGGAAGTTGCTAAAGCAAAAATCGAACTGAACGTGTAATGCTCACTGACTCCATCAAATTTTCCGCGTTGCCCATGACCCATGTTAAATTAAGCAGGATTTGGGCAAGCGTGGCGTCGCTAGTCAACGTATTGTTGCTTGTGTTTTTTTTGGCAATGACTGGACCGCAAAAATACATCCTCATCTGTGGCATTGTGATGTTCGGATCGACAGGATTCATTTTCCTAGTGTTGAAAAATGGCTACATATTACGTAGAGGCAAAACAATTTCCATAAAAACGGATCCGAGAAAATTCTACATTAACATTGGCCTGCTGATCTTTATTTACCTTATAGTGTTGTTGTTTTCTTGTCTTTTTTATCTGCAAGAAGCAGGGATTTGGAAACCATGAGAAACGCATTTGCCAGTGAAGTGACCAAGCTCGCCACACAAGATACGAGACTCGTCCTGCTGTCGGGTGACATCGGCAACCGGCTGTTCGATAAATTCAAGGACGCTGCGCCGGAGCGCTTTTATAACTGCGGCGTGGCCGAGGCGAACATGATGGGCGTCGCCGCCGGGATAGCGATGAGCGGCTTGCGCCCGGTGTGCTACACGATCACGCCTTTCGTCACGTATCGCTGTCTCGAGCAAATTCGCGTGGATGTTTGTTACCACCGCGTGCCTGTAGTGATTGTCGGCACCGGCTCGGGTCTGTCCTATGCCTCGCTCGGCGCGACGCATCATTCGTGCGAGGAGATGGGCATGTTGCGGCTGCTGCCACATCTGGCGGTGCTGGCGCCGGCCGACGAACACGAAGTTCGCGCGTGCCTCGCCGCCGCGCTGAAACAATCCGACCCGGTGTATATCCGCATCGGAAAAAAAGGCGAACCGGCGATCCATAAGTCCACGCCCGCTTTTGCGTTTGGGAAATCTTTGACGATGCGCGCGGGCACGGATGTCGCGCTGCTGGCGGCGGGCACCATCGCGCCGGTGGCGCTGGCCGCCGCCGAAAAACTGGCGGCGCTTGGAATATCCGCGCGCGTCGAAAGTTGCCCGAGCGTGAAGCCGCTGCCCGTGGAAATGCTGCGCGAAGTTTTTGCGACGTGCAAGGTTGTCGCGACAATTGAGGAACACAGCACCTGGGGTGGATTCGGCGGCGCAGTCGCGGAATGGCTCACTGATCAATGGCCCGCGCCGCGCGCGCGCCTGCTGCGCCTCGGCACCACCCCCGACGAATTTCTGCACGTCACCGCGGAACAAGAAGAAGCCCGCGAGCATTATGGTCTCACCGCCGAAGGCGTGGCCGCGCGCGTGGCGCAAGCCGCCAAATCCTGATTTTTCATGGCCTACACCGACTTCATCTCCCTCGTCCACAAATCCACGAAACGCGACTACATCGCGCGCGTGACCGATCCGGAATTTCCCAAAGCCAAGGCGGCTGCGCTGGCGAAGCGCTGGGAAAAAGATTATTGGGATGGCGACCGCCGCACCGGCTACGGCGGCATGAAATACGACGGCCGCTGGCGCAAAGTCGCGGACGCGATGATTCAGCATTATGGCCTCAAGGCCGGCGACAAAGTGCTCGACGTCGGCTGCGGCAAGGGTTTCCTGTTGTTTGATTTCACGCAGGCGCTGCCGGGGCTGGAAGTCACCGGTCTGGATGTTTCCATGTATGCGCTGGAAAACGCGAAAGAGGAAATTCGCGGAAACCTGGTCGCGGGCCACGCGCGCAAACTGCCTTTTCCCGACAAATCGTTCGATTTGGTCATCTCGATCAACACGCTGCATAATCTTGAGTGCTTCGATTTGCTGGCGGCGCTGAAGGAAATGGAGCGCGTGGGCCGCCGCAACAAATACCTCTGCGTCGAGTCGTGGCGCAACGAAGAAGAAAAAGCCAACCTCCTCTACTGGCAGTTCACCTGCGAAAGTTTTCACACACCCGCGGGCTGGGATTGGTGGTTCAAGCAGGCCGGTTACACCGGCGACCACAGTTTTATTTATTTCGAGTGAGTTCGCCGCGCATTGTTTTGGGGGTTGATTTCGACAACACGATCGTCCGCTACGACGCGTTGTTTCACCGCGTGGCGTGCGAACTGGGCGTGCTCGGGCCGGGGGTCGCAGCCAATAAAAATGCCGTGCGCGATTACCTGAATTCCACCGGACGAAAAGATGTTTTTACGGAAATGCAGGGCACCATTTATGGCACCCGCATGGCCGAGGCCGAAAGCTGTCCTGGCGCGATTGAAACCCTGACTGCGCTGACCCGCGCCGGAGTCACTATTTTTATTATCAGCCACAAAACCCGGACGCCCCTGGTTGGCGCACCACACGATTTGCACGCCGCCGCGCGCGGCTGGCTGGAGCTTAATGGCTTTTTTGATCCGGCGCGAGTTGGCCTGACTCGCGAACAGGTTTTTTTCGAAGTGACCAAGGAAGCCAAAGTCGCCCGCATCGCGGCGTGCGGTTGCACGCATTTCGTGGATGATCTGCCGGAGATTCTTTTTCATCCCGCGTTTCCTGCTGAAGTGGAGCGCATCCTTTACGATCCGGAAAATCATGTGGCCACGCCGGGGCCATGCACGCGCCTGACCGCGTGGACTGATTTGCCTACATTATTGCGCCAACCATGAGCGCCGATCCTGCCATGGCGGAAATTTTGCACGAAGCCGAGCTGGCGGCGCGCGCGCTGCGGCCCGGAGAGGCGCTCAAATTAACGCCGGTGGCGGGCGGAGCCAACAACCGCGCTTGGAGGGTGGAAGCGCCCAGCGGAATTTTTCTGCTCAAGCAATACTATCACCAACCACCGCCCGCGCGCGACCGCTTTGCCTCCGAGCGCGCGTTTTATCATTATGCCGCAGCGCGCGCGCCGCAATTCGTGCCGCACGCCGTGGCCTGGGATGAGTCCCGCCGCGCCGCGCTGTTTGAATTCGTGCAAGGCCGGAAACTCAAACCGACGGAAGTGACCGATGTGCGGGTGAAAGAGGCGATGGATTTTTTTCGCGCGTTGAATGATCCGGCCCCCGCCGCTGCCACCGAATTGCCCGACGCCGCCGAGGCGTGCTTTCGAGTGGCCGAACATCTTGCCCTCGTGGAAAAACGAATTCAGCGGTTGCTCGCTCCGCCGGCCACCACCACTGCCGAAGACGACCTCGCACGCGAGGCGCGAAAATTTGTCGCCACTGAATTGCAGCCGGTTTGGTGGGCGATTGAATTGCAAGTTCTGGCCCGCGCGCGGGCGCTCGATGACACCGCTCCGGCGCGTTGCGTTTCTCCGTCGGATTTCGGCTTCCATAATACGCTGCTCGAAAGATCCGGACGTTTGCGTTTTTTTGATTTTGAATACGCCGGCTGGGATGATCCGGCAAAAACCATCGGTGATTTTCTTTGCCAGCCGGAAATTCCCGCGGGGGTGCACCGACGGGAAGCGGTGACGGCGGCCATCGCCGCGCTCTTTCCGCAAGATGAGGCGCTGCCCGAGCGCGCGAAGGTTTTGCTGCCCGTCTACCAAATTAAATGGTGCTGCATTTTGCTGAATGAATTTCTGCCGGCGGACCAACGCCGCCGGGCCTTCGCGCTCTCCGCGCCCACCACCGCCGCCCGCCGGGAACGCCAGCTCGCGCGCGCGCGCACGGCGCTGCCGGTGTAGTTTCACAATTCGGAATTTTTATCGCCAACTATGCAACGTCATTGGAAAACATTTCTCCGCTACCGGGACATCGTCTGGTATCGCACGCTGGCCGGCCTGAAATCGGAAGCGCGGCAGAACTTCCTCGGCTATATCTGGCTCCTGCTCGAACCGGCCATCACCACCGCCATCGTGTATGTGGTTTACGTTTTGATTCTGCGCAACGGAGGTCCGGACAAGGTGGCGATGCTCCTGCTCGGGTCGCTGACCTGGTCCTGGTTTGAAGGCACAATCATGGTGGGGATGAACGGCATCAAATCCAAGATGCACATCCTGATGCATTTTACGTTGCCCAAGTTTATTTTTCCGCTGGTGGGCGTTTTCACCAATACTTGGAAGTTTCTCTGCGTCTTTACTGTGCTGCTGATTCTCTGCGGGCTGTGCGGTTACCCGCCCAACCCCAGTTTCATCTATCTGCCGCTGGTGATGGGGGCGCAATTGATCTTGATCATCGGGCTGACGCTCCCGCTGGCGATTCTGGTGACCTACGCCAACGATTTAGTGACCGTCATCTCTTCCATTTTTCGGCTGCTGATGTTTATGTCCGGGACTTTCTTCTTTGCCTCCATGGTGCCGGAGTCGGCCAAGATTTATTTTTACGCCAACCCCATGGCAGGCTTGATTGAATCCTACCGGGACATCGTCATGTTCAATAAGCCGCCCCTGTTCAACGCTTTGCTTTACGCCACGGCCTTCGGCATCGTTTTTGCGGGCATTGGCATTCTCTGGAGCAATCATATCGATGGAAAAATTCTCAAACGCGTCAGCGGCTAATCACGC
>Ga0206804_10156_pt1 | contig 19968 bp, 17 predicted proteins | sample Alteio_BWOrgCont_62_FD_152888 | JGI IMG/M metagenome (GOLD analysis project Ga0206804, IMG submission 152888) | Enriched cells from forest soil in Barre Woods Harvard Forest LTER site, Petersham, Massachusetts, United States -... | ecosystem: Environmental > Terrestrial > Soil > Temperate forest >... | reverse complement strand
CATGCGGTTTGGCGAGTTGCGGCGACGGACGAAAATCCTGTCGATAGAGGGCCAGAGCCGCCTCCAGGTAGTCGGGCGCAAAGTGGGAAGCGAAAGCAAAAGGCAGACCCAGTTGCGCCGCAAGACGGGCGCTGAAATCACTCGACCCCAAGAGGTAAAGCGGCACGTTCAATCCCGCGCCCGGGACCGCTTTCAGCGGCTGCCCGGGCACGGGCGGCGCAAAGTAGGATTGCAGTTCCACCACATCCTGCGGAAACGTCTCACCGCTGCTCCCGAGCCCACGGCGCAGAGCCTGGGCGGTGAGTTGATCTCCGCCCGGGGCGCGGCCCAATCCGAGGTCGATCCGCCCCGGATAGAGCGACTCCAGCGTGCCAAACTGTTCCGCGATGACCAGGGGCGCATGATTCGGGAGCATGATTCCACCCGACCCCACGCGCATGCGGGACGTGCCCGCGGCGACATGGCCGATGACGACCGATGTAGCCGCACTGGCGATTCCCGCGATATTGTGGTGCTCGGCGAGCCAGTAGCGATGATAGCCCCATTCCTCCGCGTGCCGCGCCAGGTCGAGCGTGTTCCGAAACGCCTGCGCCGCATTGCTACCCTGGACGATCGGGGCGAGATCAAGAACGGAGTGGAGGATCATGGAAGGCGCAGCGTAGCCGCGACCCGTCAGCGCGTCGCGTTCAACGTAGAATAATCAGCGCGATTCACGGCGCAACGGCCCGGTTCAGCGGAATAAACCGACCGACAATCCGCGGGCCGGGCTGCGCATCACAACAGTCCGGACGCTTGGCACCCAGGGGTGCGAGGTCCCCTGACCGAGAAATTAGAAGGCGATGACCGACCGGATACCAAAGACGAAGGCGTTGCGAGAACCAGCGACGCCGCTGGGATTGATGACGTACTGGAGATCGGGTTGGAGGCTGCCCCAGGGCGCGATCTGGATTTTGTAGGTCGCTTCGATGATCGATTCGCTGCTGGACCGGGGACTGCCTTGTTCGACCTGAGACTGCGAGAATTGCTTGCTGATCCCGGAGCGCGCGAAGGCGATGCCGGCGACGTCGAGGATGCGATTGGGCACGAATCCGGTGAAGTTAAAGCCGCCCTCGAGATAGTTATCGACGAAGCTATAGCTGGGAGAGGCGAAGCCGGCGCGGACGAAGGCTTCCACGGTGTACTGGCCGTTCTTGAACAGCTCCTGATCGGCCACACCGTAAATCATCCAGTTCGTGCCGGAGCGCAGGGGTTTGCTCGGGTCGAGGGCATTGGCCGCCTGGGAACCCCAAGTGGTGTAATCGCCCTGCTGGATGAAAGTGCCGATGCGGTACGATCCGATCAGGCCGCGGTCGTTCGGCGACTGGTTGACGAGATAGGAAGCTTCGAGGGCGATGAGGGCGCCGTCTTGTTTATTGATGCTGAAGTCTGTGCCGTGGGTGTTGTTCTCGGCATCCTCGTTTGGAGCGTAAACGCCGGCTTTGAAGTCGAGGAAAGAAACGGGCGCAAAATCCAGCCGGACGGCGGGGGCTGCGACCGGATAAACGGGAGCATTGTTGAAATTCGCACCGATGAGGGTGAACGCACCGAAAGTGCCGTTGAGGAAAAGACTGGCCCCCTGCGAGGCAAAGAATTCGGTATCGGCGGCGAGCATGCCGGCGCGGAGGGAGATACGCTTGGTCCAGAGGTTTTGCTGGATCCACATTTCCTGAAGCCGAAAGGTGTTGAAGCCAGCGAGGTTGCTGGTGTTGCTGAAGTCGCCCACGTAGCGACCCGAGAGGCTGGAACCATAGATGTCGAGGACGTTGAGATGAAACACGGCGTCCTGCCAGAAGTGGGTCACCCGCTCGAGATCCATGTCGAAAGCGATGTCGAACAAGCCATCGGAGATCGAGCCAGAATGTCCGCCACCGGCAGCGCCGAAGTATTCGCCCTCCCAGACGGGCGTGATGGCGAAGCCGGCATCATTCAGTTGATTGCGAAGACCGTCCCAATCGCCGGTGAGCGTACTACGCCGCCAGAAGGCATCCGGTTCACTGGTGAGTCCTTCGGGCATGGAACTCACACTTTGGTTATTTTTCGCCGCGGCGGAGGTGGTGGCAAAAGGGGAAAGAAATTGGACCGGAGCGCCGTAGGAACCGGCGGCGACGGAGCCGAGGAGGAACGATGCGATGAGGTGTTTGGGTGACATAGTTTGGTTGGGTTTGGAGACAAAGGTGTCCCGAACGCCCAGGCGGAGCCGGGGCGCAAAGAGACGGTGGGCAACGGTCGAGCGCGGCGCGCGAGCCGGTTACAGATGGCGCCGGGCGAACGCTAATTTCGCCCGGAACAGGTGTTGGGTGTTGGCCGGCCCCCGATATCTTGCGAGCCGGCCTGAAGTGAGAGTCAGACGGTGACGGGTTGGGTCAGTTTTTCCTTTTCCTGGACGGACGGCGGTGGCACGGCGCTTTGCGAAGTGAACTTGACCCACAACCAGGCGCCACCCACATAAACGAGCGCGAGGGGCGGGATCAAAATGCCTTCCCACGAAGGATAGAGGCCAAGCCACAAGCCGGCCCAAGGCGGCACGGTGAGCCAGGAGATGGGATGGATGGGCAACCAGCCAACCGTCTGGAAGAGACGGACGGTGGAACCGAAGAAAGTGACCATGATCGAAACGACGAGCACGCCGGTGACAACGAGCAGCTTCCGATAGGGCAGTTTGCCGCCGAACTTGAAAATCGCCAGACCGATCGCGGTGATGAAAGCGGCCCCGGCGGCCACACCGATGAAGACCGGCCAATGGCTGCCTTCGAGAAGGAGCGACTGCATGAAAAGGGTCGTTTCAAAGCCTTCGCGATAGACGGTGAGAAAGCCCACGCCCATGAGGGCGAGCCATTCCCAGCGGTCCGCGACGGCGTTCTGCGAGGCTTTCGAAAGAGACCGCAGTTTGGCGTTCCAGCCGACCCAATAGAACTTATGAAACACCCAATTCGTGACCATGAGCAGGATGATGACGGCGAGAATGGAAACGACGGCCTCGAGTTTCTCACCGTAACGCGAAAGGGACTGGATGAGGGTCTTGGAAAGCCAGAAAGTGATGGCGCTGGCGACGATGGCAAGCCAGGCGCCGGAACTGACCCAGCGACGGGTGCCGCGCTGCTCTTCACCGCGCATGCCCGCGAGCAGAGCCGCGACGACGATGATGGCCTCCAAACCCTCGCGAGCAATGATCGTGAAGGCCGTGAAGCCCACGGTGGCCGGGGAGATGGAAACCTTGAGCACGGCGACGCACTCATCCATGTTTTTCAAGGCGCGGTCGTAGGCGGCAGTCAACTCTTCCATGGGCGCGGCGCGGTCGATGAGGGCCTTGATCCCCGGTTCGTCGCCCGCGCCGTCGATAAAGCTGCGTTCGGTGCGATTGGCGAGTGAAGGATTGCGCGGGAGGACCCGCACTTCGATCTCGGAATCGAAGGAGGTATAGGCGTCGAGGCGGAGCGACTCGGCTTCCTGCCAATGCCCGGCTTGGGCGGCGGCGAGGGAATTGTTCAAAGCGTCGCGCACATCGAGCGCGGTCTCTTCCACGACCTGGCTCTTGTCGCCGGCGCGGCGCGGGCTGAGACCGAACTGGCCTTCGAGGATGCCGGCGATTTCCTTGCAGGTGGATTCGATGACGGCGAGTTCCTCGACATGGTCGATCTGCTTGGCGAGGGTTGCGAGCTTTTGCGTGAGTTCGGCGTGATGTGCGTTGTAGGGTTCGGCGAGGTCGCGCCGCCAGATAGGGGAGAGCTCCGTGACCAACCCCTGGGCCTGCTGGGTAAATTGCACGGCTTCCTGGTACTCGAGCGGGATGACGACATTCCCCTGCCCTTCGACGCCGTTGTGGTATTCCTTGGGAACGACGTCGATAAAACGCACGAGCAGCCGTTGCAGGCGAGTCACGTCCTCCGGCTTCAACAAGTTCGGCAACGTGGCTTCCAGCTTCTCGCGCCACGCGTCCAGTTGCGCAGTCGCAGTCTCGGATTGATACGGAGCGACGAGCGCGGGAAGCGCCGGGCTCTCTGGATTGACATCCTTCAGCCCGGCGGCTTGCCGGATGGAGGGCGGAAATTTGCCCAAGGTCACGGCTTCCGCGAGGTTCGCGCGGACGAACGCCTCATTGACGTCGTCATTGGCCATGGCGCGCTCCAGACGATCCAGTAACTGCCGGGTGCGGGCGACCTGCCAGGCGACGTATTCCTTGGCCAGCACTTCCGTGGCGCCGGCTTCGCGCGCTTGCTCTGGAGGCTGGTGCAGGAGGAGGCCGCCATCGTCGGCATTGGCAAACTGCGGCAGGGTAATCATGACCCGCCAGGCTTGGGCACGATCGAGACGCCCAGCACGTTGGTTTTCGAGCACTTCCAAGGCTGCAATGTGCTGCAATAAGCTGCGGCTGGCGCCCAGTTTAGCCGCCAGTTCCTCGATGGAGGTGTGGGTGAAGTCCCGGACGACCAGTCCGTGCGCCGCGGCGTTGTCCAGGCTGGCGTCCACGGCCTTCCAGGCTTGGGTCAGTTCTTCCACCGTCTCATCCGGCACCTTGCCTTCATAGACATCCAGGAGCGCGTCTTCGGTGCGCTGTTGCAGACCGTGAAAATCATCCGTCATATCCGCCCGTGTCCGCGGGCAGAATGCGAGGAGGCCAAGGGCCAGCGCGATGAGAGTAGTGTTTTTCATGCTGGCCAATGTTTGGTTAGAGGTACGGCTTGCGAGGAATTTGGACGCCCATGATGGCGGCGGCCTGCTTGATTTGCGGGGCCAATTGATCGCTCATGGTCTTGGCGTGGTTGGCCATTTCCTCCAATTCCACACGAGTCAGCTTGGCGTGCGCGGCGCGGGCCTTCTGATCCCGGGCATCGCTCTGGTCGATGTAGGCCATGATGCCGTCGTACTCGGCCTTCAACTGGCGGGCCAGGGCGGGATCCTTCTTCTCTAGTTGCGGAGAGATGGCGCCGTAAGTGAGACGGAGGCTGCCCATGATGCCGCGCATGTCCTTGACGCGGCTTTCGGAGATGTAGGCCGCGGGATTGGGGCCGTAGAGTGAATCGCGAAGGTCATTGAAGTAGGTATTGAAGGTCGGGGTCATCCAGACGAGGGCGCCGATGCACTCGTCGAGCTTGAGCTGCCACGCCTTGCACTCGGAGAGAAAGAGATCCGCCTCGCGCACGCTGTCCTTGGCCGAAGCCAGGGCGACGTTGGCCAGAGGCAGATACTTGATGCCATGCAGCGCCTCGGAGGCCTGCGGGTTGAGCTTGTGGACGAAGACAGCCTTCGCGCCATACAGACACGGCTCGATGACATAATGGAAGAGATTGCCGTCGCGGTCGACGATCGTCTTGCCGGCGGCATCGCGCACCACCACGGGGGCGACCGGGCTGTCGGTTGAGCCCTGGTTCTTGGGAACGCCCGAATCGAAATAGATGTCGAATTTGACGAGTTCCCGGACCCCGGCCGCGATGCCCTCGATGGTTTCGTAGCCGTTCATGTGCAGGTTGAGGTAGTCGCCCTGCATCTTCTTGATCAGGGCCAGCATCTCCGCGCCATTGGCCATGGCGGCCTTGTCGTAATCGCCGCCATTGGCGTCGACGATCTTCTGGTAGGCTTCGGCGTTGGCTTCGTAATCGTGCGCCGCTCCGTCCAGCTTCGTGACCTGGGTCACGAGATACGATTTAATGGCGCTTAATTCGGTACCGCCTTCGGCCCGGACCGGCGACCAGGCTGCGGTGGCCAGGGAAAGAACCAATCCCATGGCCAGCGACTTGAATCCCGGCGCGTCCCGGAACGGCGTTCGCGCGGGCCAGGGCTGGTCAGGCGGGCGAAGGGAAATCGATGAGATTGGGGATATCATGGGGAGAAATAGAGCGTCTGGCGCCGAATCGCGCTCTCTTTCAATTGCGGTGCATTTGCTCGGAATTGCGGTGGTTTGGAGGGCCGTTCCGGCAAATCGGACACCCTCCCGTCTCCATTTGACCCCGAAATGGCCCTTTCTTCGGCGACTTCGCGAATCATTTGCTTGCCGTCCTGCCCCTTCGCCTCGTTCGATACGTGTGAGTATGAAATCCCCCTTCCCCATCTGTCTCTGCGCTCTTCTTCTTTTCAGCCCCTTGGTCACGCGCGCCGAAGTCGTGGAATCCGACGTCGTCATCTTTGGCGGCACCTCGGGCGGAGTCGCCGCCGCGGTGCAAGCCCATCGCATGGGCAAGACCGCCGTCATCGCGGAGTGGTCCCAGCACCTCGGCGGTCTCACCACCGGCGGCCTGGGCGCGACCGACATCGGCAACAAGGGCGCCATCGGCGGCATCTCCCGCGAATTCTACGAGCAGATCGCCGCCTACTACACCCGGCCCGAGGCCTGGACCTGGCAAAAGCGCGAGGCCCAGGACTTGAGACACGAAAAGTCCAAGGATCCCCTGGTCGAAAAGACCGGGCGCGAGACGAAATGGACTTTCGAGCCGCACGTCGCCATGGGCCTTTACCAACGCTGGCTCCAGGAGGCCGGTGTGAAAGTGTACTTCGGGGAAAAGCTTCAATCCGTGAAGAAGGACGGCGCGCACATCGTCGAGTTCACGACCGAGACCGGGCGGACCTTTCGCGGCAAGATCTTCATCGACGCCAGCTACGAGGGCGATCTCATGGCCAAGGCCGGCGTGACCTACCATGTCGGCCGCGAAGCCAATGCCGAATATGGCGAACGGCTCAATGGCTTCCGCGAAAGGACCGTGGGACACCAGTTCGGCGTGGATGTCGATCCCTACAACACGCCGGGCGATCCCGCGAGCGGCCTGCTTCCCCTGGTCCAGGCAGGGACCAACGAAAAGCCCGGCGACGGCGACAAATGCGTCCAAGCTTACAACTTTCGCCTGTGCACGACGCGGACGAAGGAAAACCTCGTGCCGTGGACCGAACTCAAGCCGGCCAACTACGACGAAAAGCAATTTGAGCTGATGGCCCGCTATATTGAGGCCTTGGAAAAGGCCGGCAAACCGCCGACCGGCATCTTCATGGGCCCCACGCCCATGCCCAATGACAAGACCGACACCAATAATGCCGGCGCGATCAGCACCGATTTCATCGGGCAAAACTACGACTATCCCGATGCTGACTACGCCACTCGCGAACGGATCATCCGCGCCCACGAGGATTACACCAAAGGCCTGCTCTATTTCCTCGCGACCAGTGACCGCGTCCCGCAACACGTTCGCGATACCGTGAACAAGTGGGGCCTGGCCCGCGATGAATTCCCCGCCACCGGCCATTTCCCGCCGCAGATGTATGTCCGTGAAGCGCGGCGGATGATTTCCGATTACGTGATGACCGAGGCCGACTGCCGATGGGAACGCAAAGCCGAAGACCCCGTCGCCATGGGCGCCTATAACATGGACTCCCACAATTGCCAGCGTCTCGCGCAGCATGGCTTCGCCCGCAACGAAGGCGACGTCGAAGTCGGCGTCGCCGCACCGTACCCGGTCTCGTACCGGTCCATCGTGCCGAAAGCCGCGCAGGCCGACAACCTCCTCGTCCCCGTCTGCCTCTCGGCCACACACATCGCCTATGGCAGCATCCGCATGGAGCCCGTCTTCATGATCCTCGGTCAAAGCGCCGCGACCGCCGCGTGCCTGGCCATCGACGCTCAGGTCACAGTCCAAAAGGTCGACTACTCAAAGCTCAAGGCGCAACTGCTCAAGGATGGCGAGGTTCTCGAATGGACCGGCCCCGTCCATCGTGTCGCCGCCCCTTTGAAGCTCGATGGCATCGTCCTCGACGACACCGATGCGGAAAAGAGCGGCTCCTGGATCCCCGGCAATATCAACGGCTCCCAGCACATTGGCGACGGTTACATCCACGATGAAAACGGGAGCAAAGGCGAGCTGAGTGCGAAGTGGACTCCGGACATCCCGGTCGCCGGCGTCTACGACATCATCTTCCATTTTCCGCCCAATCGGAATCGGGCGAAGAACGTGCCGGTGACGGTGGCGATCAATGGCGGCGAAAGCAAAACCGTGCAGGTCAATGAGCAGGAGCCGACCGGCCAGCAATCCCTTGGCCAGTTCAAGCTCCCCATCGGGCATAACACCACCATCACCGTCACCAACGCCGGGACCGATGGCTTTGTCGTCGTCGACGGTGTGCAGCTCCTGAAAGTCGACAAGTAACATCAGGCGCTGAATGGTATCCGGTCCACGAAGGCGGGAACCAGAGCCGAGTCCGCGAGACAGACGAAGTCAAACCAGAAACCAGAAACTCTTTCCCGTGCCCCGTTTCGTCGTCCTTCTAACCGCCCTGCTTTTGGTCGGATGCGCTGTCAAGCCGATCAATCCGCAAACGATCAGCGGCCATTACGAGATGATCGGGCAGCCCGAGGGGTTGTGGTATGCGGGAGAATCGCTGACCCTGCACGAAGACAGCACGTTCCAGTATTCCCTCTACACAGCTCTCGCCGACGATCCGCGACTGGCGAAGTACCCAGTCAACGGCCGCTACACTCTCGACGGCGCCACGCTCACCTTGCATCACCCCGCCGTCCTGTTCCCGCAACGCACCATCGTGCATTACCACAAGCTGTTTGCCCTCTGGTCCGCGAAACAACGCGAGGCTTACCAAGGTACCGGACATTTCCCGGACGACGTCCTGTTGCAGAAGCCGTAGTTGCCTTTCCCGAAAAAGCGACCGCCAGTCTCGGTTGACGCGAAGGCTCTGCACCCATGACTCTGCTCTCTCCCCGAACCATCGGTTCCGTCGCCGCGCTCCTTTCCCTGGCTTTCAGCTCGTGCACCACCAGCAAATCGGTGGCCTCGTTTCATGCCGGCCGGCCGATCTTCGCTCCCGAGAAATATTTCGCCGGTCGCACTCACTCGTGGGGCGTTTTTGAAACACGCGGCGGCGAACCCACCAGCATCCTCCACACGCAAACTCAGGGCCATTTCGACGGCCAGTATCTCCATTTCGAACAGGATCTCGAATTCGAGAAAGGCCGGAAGGAACACCGCTCCTGGCTGGTGCGGCGCGTCGATGCGCACCATTACACCGCCACCGGCACGGGCATCGTCGGCACCGCTCGCGCGGTCGCCTACGGCAATACCTTCCACCTCGACTTCACTATCGACGCTTTGCCGGGCAATCCCCTCGGCCACCTTCACATGTCGCAATGGATGTATCTTCAGCCAGACGGAGTCACCATGGTCAATCGCGACACCCTGACCAAAGCGGGCATCGTGGTCGCCCACATCACCGAGCAGTTTCACAAGGATCAGTAAACGGGGCCGAACACGCGGCGAGCGGTTCTCTCGCGCCAAAATGCACGCATCCGCCTCGTCCCCGACGATTCCCGGTTGTGAGCAACTATCAGAGCGAATTGCCTTTGCAGGTTCCGCACCGCCACCGGAGGATGCGTTCCCGGGCCGCCCGCCGTTTCTTCGCCTTGGGAGAACTTCTGCGCCGCCGGCTCGAGGCCGAGCAACGCCAGCACGGTCGGGGCGGTTCCTATTCCCACGATTGAACTGAAACCCGGCAGCCTCCTCCGGGCCGCCGTGGTCGGCCGCGTCCCCCTTCCGGGCGGCCCCTCTTCGTGCTCGCCTAATTCCCGTCGCTCCGTCATTGTCCGGAAATCGGGAGACCCTTGCGCTTCGGCGCTCTGATCCATCCCCTTTCCCACCCTCACCTCCACCGTCTCCTTCGAAAAATGACTGATCCCGCTTCTCCTGTCGACCATCATGAGGAAACCATCTGGTCCGGTTCCGTTTCGCAATGGCACTACGCCGGAAAATGGCTCCTCGTTGTCCTCCTTCTCGGCGTCTGCCTCGCCTCCTTTCCCTTTTCCTTGGGCATCGATCCGACCATGCTGTGGATCATCCGGGGTGCGCTCATCGTAATCGCGGTGGCCCTCGGCGCCTGGATTCGCCTCGACCGGAGCGGTCGCAAGTACATCGTGACCAACAAACGGATTTCCGTCGAATTCGGCATCATTTCCAAACAATCGACCGAACTTCGCATCCAGGATATCCGGAGCATCAATTTGACCACCAGCGGCCTCTCGGGCCTGGTGGGAATTGGCCGGCTGGAGTTTTCCTCCGCCGCGTCCGACGACGCCGATGTGATCTTCTGGAATGTGCCCGGTGCCGAGAAAATCCGCGACACCGTGCGCTCGCTCCAGGCCGCGGTCGGTTGATGGACGTTTGGATAGGGCCAAGTCAGGCCCTGGCGGCGAAGTGTTGGTGTGATAAACACTCCTGCCCTCGCTTGCTATCTGCCCATGTGCGCATTGGTTCTGGGCTATCTGGTCTCGACTCTCTTCGGAAGACTGATCGTGGGCAACCATCTGCAGCCCATCCCAGTGCTGCAAAACCCTCCTGGCAAATGACCAAGCACGCCTCCTCCTGCGAAACCTGTCGCGAAATCTCCACCGAGATGATGGATATGGCTGGCTGGCTGGCTGGCGACGACCTCAGCCCCGAGCACTTTCGCCTGGCCCTGGCCCGCATGGAACATCGCAAGTTGCAGCGCTTCGGATTGGAGATGACCTCTTCCACCTCCGAAGTCGGCATCGTCCATGTTACCTTGAGGTTTGAAGGAACCGGCGAGTTCTGCGCCAGCATGGATATCGACCCCGTCACTGGCGAAGCGACCATTCAGCGGGCTTGCCATTAAAAAATGGGCGGCGGTGCGAGTAAATGGTAGGTTAGCCGTTCCGGGCGTGGGCACTAAACTAAAAAGCGGACCTTAGATTTAAAACGCGGAGGCGCAGAGAACGCAGAGGAAGGAATGGAGGTTTGAAGATGGAAGTCGCAAAGCCATGTGGATTATGCCGCCCGGAGAAAGTAAAGAGCCTATCTCTGCGGCCTCTGCGCCTCCGCGGTTGCCCCGTTGCGCCGTGGGCCTCTCACAAGGCTTCGAGTCTGCGTTTTAAGCCTTTGGTTTTCGGTCTGCTTGGTGGGCCACAATCCCGTGCTGGCTCTACAGGTTAGCTCGGGCCTGCTCTGCATGTTACCAAGCCATTCCCCACGCGCTCCTACAGCCAGACGGCAGGCCAAAACGAATCTGCTGTTGTAACAACTAACTTAACATGATGGGCGTCGTTTTAACCTCTCCCGAATTGCCTATCACCCAAAACTTATGATCGCAATCCTCGCTCCCTTCATCGTCGCCGCCGCCGGCTACTCCCTCATTTACCTTCTGTTCGGAGGCAGCCTCGGCGGAGCACTCCTCATTTTCATCGTGGCCAAGATGCTCGGGAAATAGGACCTCTCTGGAAATCGAGAGACGGCCGGTCTGATCTCGCGAGATTCGGACTACCCCCTCGACCTGCGGTTCGCTTGCCAACGGGAATCTTTCGGATAGCATTCCGCGCATGCATGGCCCCCGCACTGCCACTGCTGCGAAATGGCTGAACGTCGTTTTTCTACTCGCGTTCGCCGCGTCTCTGCACAGCGCCCCGCCGCTGCCCAACGAGGCCAACTTGATCCCGAACCTAGGGAAGGAGAATCTCCCGGCACTGAGGCAAGGGGATCGCGATGTCTGCTCGCTCTTTGCCATGACCGGCCTCGCGGAGGTCGAAAGCAACCGGCGCACCGCCGGCCCGCACCACCGCCTCTCCGAAGAGTATCTCATTTGGGCCGCCCGGAAGTTCTCCGGCAACGCCAGTGGTCAGGCCATGTTTTACGAGGCCGTCGACGGGCTTAACGCGTATGGCATCTGCACGGATGAGCGCATGCCGTACGCGCCGAAGAACGATCCGAATCGCCAACCCTCCGCCGAGGCCATCGCCGAAGCGCGCGAACTCCGGGAGTGCTGGCACGGCCACTGGATCAAGCGCTGGTCGGTGGATGCTCCGCTCAATGATCGTCAGTTGCAGGAAATCAAGCGCGCCCTGGCCGGAGGGCACCCAGTGGCCTGTGGTTTGCGCTGGCCCAATGAATTGAAAGGCTCCGATTTGCTGGACGTTCCGCGACCGAACCAGGTCTTCGACGGACATAGTGTCATGCTCGTCGGCTATCAGGACAACCCCGCGGGGAACGGCGGCGGCATCTTGCGGTTCCGCAACAGCTTTGGCCCGCAATGGGGAGAACAAGGTTACGGCACTCTTTCCTACGCCTACGCGAAGGCCTATGCGAATGACGCCCTCTGGCTGTCGCTCGAGCCGCCGCAGTCCGAGCAGCCGGTGGTCCGCTACGAAGCCGAGACGTTGCCCGTCACGACCAAGGGGCGGTGCCAGACCAGTTCGCAGAAGATGAGTGATTTCGGCGCCCGCCTCTGGAGCGGCGATGCCCAGTTATTTTGCGCCGCGGAGAAGGGTGGATTTGTCGAGGTGGACTTCGAAGTCCGCGCCGCGGGCCGTTACCGGCTCCGTGTCCTTGCTACTTGTGCGCCGGACTTTGGCGAAGTCCGGGCCGCGCTCGACGGCGGCCCCCTTCCACCCACCTTCGATCTTTACGCCGGCCGGGTGTGTCCATCCGGCTCGCTCGAGCTGGGGACCTTCGATTTCACCGCTGGCCGGCACCACTTGCGTTTCACCGCCGTCGGAAAGAATCCCGTCTCCCACGGCTTCTCATTTGGACTCGATACCGTCGATCTCCTGACCGCGAAATAGCGATCGATCGCCACCACCCGACGCCGTGACGCGATCAGGGTGAAATGGAAAACGGGATGCGATTGATGTAGTTCGCCGACTCATCATAGATCACCACGAACCCCGCATTGTCCGACATCGTCCGGGCATGCCGCGCGGCTTCGAAAAGGGATGAGAACACCCGACCCGGACACGCCTCCGATTCCTGGACCGTAAAACACGTATCCGCGCCCGAAGCGATGATGTGAAATTCCTGATGCACATCCCTTAGACCAGTTCGGAAGCAATTTCGTAGGGAAAATCTTATAATTTCTATAAGAAAAACCCAACCGACTGATCCACACCCGTTCCGCTTGGGTCGAAATGTGAGCCGTTAAGCCAAATCGGACGAGAAATATCATATGGTACTTTGAACACTGCTGTTCATATTGTCACCGCACATATTGTGTCTTTTTTATTTCAACACACAATAGGAAGTGGTTTAATCGACCTGTTCGCAGAGTAGTGCTTATTGGAACGACTTTCGGTTGTAGGCCTCGGCCCACAAAGAGCCGCGTTCGGAAGCTCTACCCGAAAGGGCATTTTATGGCCCCGGCGAGCCGTAGCCCGACCGCGCAGCGCCTGGGACAAAGTGCGGCCAGCAACTTTGCCGCGCGCGATGCCTTCGGCCTGCAAGATGGATGCGAGGGGAGATTGCGAGATCCGATCGAGCAGCGTTCCATTCGCTGCGAATACCGCCATGGGGAGCGATCCCCGGCTGCGTGCTTGTCGCGCCCTTACAGGATGACCGAGGGGCCGGCGTTGCTGCCAACAGGCACGTCCGCAAGGATGTTTGGAAACTTCGACACCCCGTCCCGCTTTGAGCGTGGTTCCAGCACAGAACTTCCCGTCTCGGGGGTTCTGTGCCTGTGTGCTTCACGGTTGCCCGAGCCCGTTTGAGCGGTGCTCGCGGAAGGCGAAAAGATGGTCAGAGACGCGGGAAGCGAGGTGAGGAATCACCAAACGCAAAGAGAAAAAAGCTGCCCCGCAGGGGTCCTCGAAGTCCACAGAAAAAAAATCCCAGAACAGACGGACCCAGGCCCCTATGGAACCCCTATGGATACCCCATCGGGTCGATAACTTGGACTTCGGACGACTCGGTGAATTTTGGGGGGCTCGCCATATAACCTACTGCGGGCCACGGCACGAGCTACGCTGCGGACATATAACGAAATAAAGGCGCACGACACAATCAGCGTAACGCGATCAGTGACGCGTTATTTGGATCATCGCAGAACAGAGCGCACCACTTCCTTCCAAACAACCACCCATCTACATCTTCACGCCTTCGCCGCGACGATACATTGATAAAACAACGCTAACCTTCAGTTACAAGTGCAAATGCGTATAACATCCTGCGCATAAATACGTGGGCGATGGAGGCGGATAACTAGGCCGTGAGAATTGCCGAGGTAAAATAGAAAGGGAAAAGTGGCCGGGCGCGCTTTAAACAAAGCAGCATTTACCAAAATAACTCTAGGACACAAATCTGTTCATGGTGTAGGTAGCGGGTAACCTCCACCGTTGATCCGCGATGAGCAGTTCTGAAAACAACCACGCCGACTCCGCCTCCCCGAAAAACGAAGAGCAAAGTTTCCTGCAGCAGGGACGAATCATGTTTGGCCGTTACCAGCTCGATCGAAAGCTCGGCGGCGGCGGCATGGCCATGGTCTGGCTCGCTCACGATACGAGACTGAATCGACCGGTGGCATTAAAGTTTTTGTCGGAGGTTCTTTTTCGGGATGCCGTCGCCCGCGATGAGATGAAGAAGGAAACGCGACACAGCCTGGAACTGACGCATCCGAACATTGTCCGCATTTACGATTTCCTGGAGGATGACGAAGCCGCGGCCATCGCGATGGAATACGTGGAAGGTTCCACGCTGTCGCGATTGCGGACGGATCGACCGCAGCGGTGTTTCGAGGTGAACGAACTGCGCGAGTTGGTCGGCGAATTGTGTGGGGCGCTGGATTATGCGCACCGCGAGGCGGGCGTCGTGCACCGGGATTTGAAGCCGGCAAATCTCCTGATCACCTCGCGAGGCTCCGTGAAAATCGCCGACTTCGGACTTTCACGCCAGCTTCACAACCCAGCTCCGCCAGCGGCGGCGTGGAGTGAGACCAGCGGGACTTTGTGCTACATGAGCCCGCAGCAGTTGACGGGTGAAATCGCCGCGGAGCCCGATGACATCTACGCCCTGGGCGCAACTCTCTACGAACTGATCACGGGCGAGCCGCCGTTCATCCAGGGAGACATCGCTTGGCAAATCCGCACGGTCACACCCGAAAGGATGACGGACCGGCGGGTGAAATTGAGGACGACCGGAGAAGCGATTCCGGAAGTGTGGGAAGACACCATCGCCGCGTGCCTGGCCAAACACCCCGCCGGTCGGCCGTCGTCCGCAAGCGAGATCGCCTGTTTTCTCGGAATCGAATGCGAGCGGCCGAATCATCATACTGCGCACCTCGCCTGCCGCGCGGCCGATGTGCCGCCGTCCGCCAAGCTGGCGGCCCGTCTCCTCCAGGAAGAGGTCGAGCGGCCGACGGCTCCTGTCCGCCCAGAGGCGCGGTCGGCCGCGTTGCGCGTGAAGAGCCCGCCACCCACTTCTCCGGAGCGTCATCCAAGGCATTGGACTCTCGCTCGAAAACGGTTTTTGCTTTCGACGGGCACGATGGCTGCGGCGCTCATCCTGGTCGTGTGCATGATGCCGCCAGGCCGGCACGGGCCTGAATCCGCGAAGTCCGTTCCTCCAGCCACTGCGCTTCCCGCAGCAGTTCCGGGCAAATCGCCAACGGAAAACGCTGGCGCGATGGCGGCGCTCAAACCGCGGCCCCCGTCCCTTGCGATCTTCACAACGCCACCGGGAATTCCCTTCCACATTCTTCCAGCCGCTGTCGAAAAGCCATCCTCGGAGGCTGTGGAAACCGGAGAAAGTCCGGCCGAGGTCGACGGGCTTCAACTCGGAGGCTATCGACTGGCTCTCGGTGGCGGCCAGTCGCCTTCGCGCTCGTTTCCTTTTCAGTTCGAGGAAGGTGGAAAGAGGACCCTGGTGCAGGATATTCCGCACGGCATCGTGCGAATCGAAAGCCAGCCGCCTGGGGCGGAGATTTACGAAGGGGATGTCTTTCTGGGCATCGCCCCCGCTTCGATTCCGATCCCACCCGGCCGTCACGTATTCGTGGCGGCGATGGAAGGGAACAGAACGGTCTCTCGCACGGTGGACGTGACCGCAGACCAAACGAAAGATATCCAGTTCGACATCAAAACGATTTCTCATTCGCGAGCTGGCCGTGAAATCGCTCATCACCGGCATCGGCCAAAGAAACATGCGGAGGAACCCATGCTGGCGAAGATTGGCCGATCGATTCAGAAAGCGCTGGTCAAGGCGGAAGCGGTGATGTTACCGCACCCCGGGAAGGATCGGAGGCTTTGGGATTAGAGCGTGTTATGCACTTTTGTGTCATGCACTCTCATTGGCCGCCTTGTAGACGCAGCAGGAACCCCTGAGGAATTTCCCAGGGGCTCCGAATTTTGTTCCGTGTTTGCTGCGGGGTTGTTTAGCGATGATGACGATGGCCACGGTGGCCCCCAAAGGCAAATGTCACACCGTTGCCGTATCCGCCATAATACGGGCCACCATAAACAACAGCCGGCCCTTGGTCGTAGTAATATGGCTGGTTATAGCCGTAGTAAGATTGCCCGTAATATCCACCGCCACCGCCGTGCCGATGGCCGTGATGATGGCTCAGATCCTTGGCTTGAGCGGAAGGAGCAAAGAGCAACCCGGTCAAAGCAACTGTCGCCACGAGAAAAACTTTTGTTGTAATCATATAGTTGCTTTCCAGTATAACCCTAAACCGTGCCATGACTCTTTCCCCCTGTGAGGTGGCCTTTCATCCGTCCTGGACTGTCGCCGTTCGCGACATAAACGTTGTGGTAAGGGACAGTTGCCCATTCTTTCTTTCTCGGCTTCACTTACGTGTTAATTTATCCCGACTTGATAAGTACTAATGTCCCGCTAATCTGTCTCAGTGCGCATGAATCACGGCGATGGGGTGGACGGCTTGATCGAATCACTTTTGCTGGCACTGGGCGCACTTCGAGTATTCTGATGGCCTCTGGAGCTCGAGAAAATGGCCGGTGTCGATATTTAGTGCGATCTATTCGCTATTTCCTCACAAATGGGTTATGCTGCGGTGTGAAACTCCCGATCGTCAATGAAGCGCTCGCTTTGGTGATCAAGGGCAAGACGCACCACGTCACTTGCACTGATCTCTTCGACGGCGGTTACGGTTATTACTTCGACGCCCTTTTTCCAAAGACCACCCGCTACAAGTTCTCAGACGGTGAACAATGCCAATTGCCGGAACTGGGAGAACAACGTCTGGCCGGTTTTGTGAGCTATACGAAAGCGGATGGCAAGACCGCGCGTTTTCTCATCCAAAAGTGGTGACGATGGGGTCCTGTCACTGCGGCGGTTTCTCTGTCTCCTCCTGATCCGCCGAGGCGTGGTTCACGACCAGGGCCCGACAAGTGTGACATTATCCTTATGCCCAGGGGACTTGGTTCTGTGGGCAAGCCATGAGGCACGAAAATGGTGGATCCAGTCCACCAGCGCATGTTCAAAGCCGATATCATGGCCTTCTCTTTCACTCTCCAACCATTTGTGCCGCAAGATCTCCTCGCGCTCCACAAGGAATTCGCGGTAAAATATGGATGCACCTAGGATTTCCTGGTCGGGTGGAGGTGGAACGCTCATTTGATTGGTTCTCCGGCAAGAGTCTTCCGCAACCTAACCGCAAATCTCCGCAGCCAATGCCGATCCCCAGTGCTGATTACCGACCTTTGATCCACAAAAAGCAACCACCTGTTGCCCGCGGGCTCAAGGCGAACGCGACTTTTTGTGTCGGTCCCGAGTTTCATCTGAATAACGGATTCGCCCGCCCTGATACGGAGCGGCCCTATAAACTTCGCATTCGTCCTGAGTCTCCGGCAGAGGTCACACGCGATGCGGTTTTTCGCTGTTCCTTTGATAGACAGACGGCCCAGCACACGCTACAAGGTTCACTGGTGTGACGTAATCACTTGTGGCAAAGCGGGCACCAGGTCCAAGCTGCCGCCGCGGAAAGTGGGTGCCTAAAGCATCAGGGCCGGTGGGTGAGGTGGGACCCGGAATACGAAGTACTACGGTGTGGCCCCCTCTGTGTTGAACAACACGGAAAGCTGGGCTGTCAAACTTAGTGTCCACGTTCAACTATTATGAGGCTGAAACTAATTCTCCTGATCATTCCCGCGGTCCTGGGCACAATGGGGATGACTGGCTGTGCCGTCGGACCGGGGACCTACGATGCGAATGCTTCCAGCTACGACGACTCGACCGCCCGAAATCAATGGGAGGCGGATGCGCGGATGGACGACTGGCTGAACCAGCAGTCCGTGCAGCAGCAGAACGATATGGCCAATCGAATGACGAACGCGGCGACCGCGGCTGCAACCAATGCCGCCGCGGCAGCCGCGAACCCGTAAAACTAATCCATAACAATATGAAACGCTCTCTTCTCCTCATTCCGACCGTGCTCAGCGCGATGTTTCTTTCGGGCTGTGCGGGCTGGGCATTTTCCACGCCTACTCCCGAAGAGGCGACCCAGATCGGGATCGAGACGACGAACGCCGCAGCGATTCAGGCCGGAGTAGATGCGGTCAATACCGCTAACGCGATCAATGCCGCAAACGCGATCAACGCCGCTATTCCTCCTCCCCCAATCAATCCGTAACGATTCGCGGGTTGCGCGACGGAGTCAACCGGGGCTCGTTGATCATCCGGCGCGATGGCAAGGCTTCTGCGGGAGCGGAAGCGGAAATGGTGCGAAGCCAGTCGGCGATGGCCGGTGTGAATTTGTAGAACTGACCGCTGCTTCCAGATGCTCCGACCTCATCGAGAAGCTGGTCGGTAACGGGAATGAGAGCGAGACCAGCCGCAAGTGGAGCAACAGGTCGCAGATCACTTCCCCTTCTTCACCCTAGCCCATCTCGCCTTCACCGCAGCAACGATCCGCGCGCGAGCCTCTGGACTCAACTTCCGCTTCTTCTTCCCCGCAGAAGCAGCTTTGGCAGGTGCCGCAGTGGACTTTCCAGCCTTCACTTTCGCCCATCGAGCTTTCTGTGCAGCGACGATGCGAGCACGACCGGCAGCGGACATTCCACCCTTCTTCTTTTTCTTGGTGACCGGTGCAGGCTCCACCGGCCCCGCCAAGGTCGCTGATTCCAATCCTTTGCTCTTGGCCCAGCGTAGTCTTTGAGCATTGGCAATCTTCGCCTTGGCCGTAGCAGACATTTTCCGTTTGCCCTTCCGCCTTGGGACTGTGGCTTGCACGCCACCCAGGGAAACTGGAGTAGGACCAAACAAGGCCTTTAACCCTTCTTCCAATGCGGCAATCTGCTTTCGGATGTGCAGAGCCTTTTCCAGGGTTTCGATTGGGTGGTTGAGGAAGGCGTCGAGAGTAGGCATAACACACCAAGCTTTTGGAATTAGCCGTTGTCGCTGTCAAATCAATTAGGCATGCTTATGGCGTATGAACCTCCTCCCCAACACGGACGCGGCACTGGCGAGAATCGTTAAGATCATTTCGTTGCTTGTGGTCGTCGTGTTTTTGCCTGCGCCGCTGGCGGCCGCAGACGACGGGAGTTTCAGGTATGAACGCGCCATGAAAAAGCTCGAAACGGCCCGCGACGAATACCACCACTGGATTGCGCTGGATTCCGCCGCCAAGGAGAGCTTCAACCAGGGGCACGATGCAGACGCGAAGAAGTTTGCTGATGAACTCGAAAACCTCGCGCCAAAGTATGTGAAGGATTGGAATTACGGCAACGCGATCCAAGACTGCAATGTGGTGCTTGGGAGACTGGCGTTGAAAGCCGGTGATACGGAATCGGCCAAGCAGCATTTGCTCGCCGCAGGACACTCTCCTGGTAGCCCGCAGATGGACAGCTTCGGCCCAAATATGTCGTTGGCAAAAGACCTTTTGGTCAAAGGCGAAAAAGCAGTCGTTCTTGAATATCTCGACTTGTGCAGAGCGTTTTGGGAGTTGGAGAAGGGAAAGCTCGACCTATGGAAGAGCGATGTTCAGGCAGGCCGAATTCCCGATTTTGGGGCAACCCTTGTCTATTGAGCCAAACTCGTCTGGCTGCCCCAGGCTTGAGACGTGAACGCATTCTCCGCGTCACTCAAAAACCTCGTCTTCGCGTCACCTTCAACCGCCGCATCACTGAATCCAACCGTCCCAGGAGGTGCTTCTCGTGGCTGCGGCCATCAAATTTCCGGAGGAAGAACCGCAGGTTTTGCAGTTTGGCTTTGG
>Ga0206804_10155_pt1 | contig 19988 bp, 14 predicted proteins | sample Alteio_BWOrgCont_62_FD_152888 | JGI IMG/M metagenome (GOLD analysis project Ga0206804, IMG submission 152888) | Enriched cells from forest soil in Barre Woods Harvard Forest LTER site, Petersham, Massachusetts, United States -... | ecosystem: Environmental > Terrestrial > Soil > Temperate forest >... | reverse complement strand
TAGCCGAGGTCAGCGGCGCAGCGCGGAGTAAGCGCGACCATGGCGTAGTTGAGATGAGTGTAGTGGTCGGCCTCTTTTTCGAAGCCCATGCCGCGCAGGGCCTGGATGACGTTGGCCTGGGGGTCGTCCTGGCGGGAGTCGATGACGTTATAGATGGCGTCGGCGTGGCCGAAGCTGGGGTGAGGCTGCTCGCCCTGCATGGTCGAGATCCAGCAGGTGTGCGATGGGTACTGGTGGAATTTGGCGTAGCCGAAGTCCTTGCCGGGGAGCAGGTTGAACTTCCAGAGATGGTAGGCGATGTCCTTGCCGACGTAGGTGACAGTGCCGTTGCTGCGGATCAATATCTTAGCGTCTAAATCCGGGCCGCTGAGGGCTCCATTGGGACCATCTGTGGCGGCTTCATTGCCGGGACGGCGCATGACCCAGCAGCCTTTGTTCTTGCCCTCGGCTTCGAGGTAGAGGACACCCTTTTCGACCATCAACTGGCGCGCGGCGTCCCAGAAGTGGAGATGCAGAATCTCGCTTTCGCGGGGAAGAAAATCGTACTCGATGCCGAGGCGCTGCATGGTCTCCAGATGGCGGCGCAGGACGGCCATCGCGATGAGGTCGGCGATCTCGGCCGTCTCGTTGTTGCCGGCTTCGAGGGCGTGGAGCGTATCGAAGCGGAGCTTTTTGCGGGCGGCGGCTTGTGCCGGGTCGGACTCATACCACTGGTTGACACGGGCGTAGAGGTCCCAGCAGTAGAAGTCGATGCGCTCGCCCTTTTGCGCGAGCGAGGCGAGAAGTGCGCGGACTTCGCTGAGCGATTTCCCCTCGATATGGACGAATCCGACGACGACGTCGGCGACCTGAACGCCGGTGTTGTCGATGTAGTTCTGCACGCCGACGTCGTAGCCGGATTTATAGCTGTCGTGGCGGAGGAGACGCTGGAAGGTGTCGCCGAGGATGGCGTTGCGCAGATGGCCAACGTGGGCGGCCTTGTTGGGGTTGATGCTGGTGTGCTCGACGAGGCGGAAGCCGGGGCCGCCGACATCAGAGTGCTTGTCCGCAGCGATGTTGCGAAGATACGCCGGACGGTCGAGCTTGAGGTTCAGATAGCCTGTGCCCGCTACCTCCACCGAGGCGATGCCTTCGAGACTGCTGAGGTCGTCCTTCAGCTCCATGGCGATGGCGCGCGGCGCCTTCTTGAGGCGCTTGGCCAGCTCGAATGCGACGGGCAGGGCCATCTCGCCAAGATCCGTATTGGGAGGAAGCTCGACGTTGAGGCTCGAGAGCGCGAGGCCGTACTTGGCACTGAGGAGTGCCTGGATGCGGTCGAGGAGCGTCTGCTGGAGCGTGCGGTACATGTTGGAAGGTCACCGAAGAGATGGTTTGAAGGTAAAGTTTATCGCTTGAAGGAAAACTTTTTATGAGCGAAGTAACTATAGCCGGCGATAATCACCGAGTTCACCATGCCGGCAAGGAATGGAGCGTAGGGGCTCGACAGCGCAAACAGAAGGAACAGCTTGGTGGCGAGAGGAAGAATGACCAGCTCGGCCGGAGTGCTGACGCCGTAGACGGCGAAGCAGCGAAGCCATTCCTTTAGATAATTGCCATGCGTGCGGAAAACGAAGTGCTTGTAGCAGAGAAAGGCAATGGTAATGGCAATTGGCTTGGAGGTGATAGAGGCGATGTCCGCGATGATCGGCTTGCCCTGGTGTGGCAGCAGATGGCCGTAGAGAATGACGCATATCGAATAAAGCGCTAACGCTACCAGCGTGTTTGAGACTCCGACCATGAGGAAGCGAACGACTTCACCCGCGGGAAGAGCCCTGCGCAGGGATGCGAATAAGCCCTGAGCCTGAGGGTCGGTCGTGCCGTCGGAGAGGACGGAGGAATGTTTGGCCGCAGAACTCACTCGTTCGATTCTAACAACTAGCTCTTCGTAACGGCGGCGAAGGACTCTCCCAGGATGCGGGCGGCTTCGTCGACATCTGCCTTCGCTATATTCATGGGCGGAGACATGCGCAAGACGTTGTTGTACATGCCGCCTTTGCCAATCAACAGGCCGCGCTCGCGGGCCGCTTCGAGCATGGCGTTGGTCAACTCGGGTGCTGGTTCTTTCGTCTTCGGATCTTTGACCAGCTCCAGCGCCTGCATCAGACCCATGCCGCGCACGTCGCCGATGATAGGAAATTTCTGCTGCAGCTCGAGCAGCTTCCCGCGGAAGTAGCCGCCCACAACGTCGCAGTTGGTCCGCAGATCGTCTTCCTCAATGAGATCGATAACGGCGTGCGCGGCAACCATGGAGACAGGATTGCCGCCGAAGGTGCAGATAGTAGGCCCGGCAGAAGCATCAGCGATCTCCGACGTGGCCACGGTGAGGCCGATCGGGTGGCCGTTGCCGAGTGATTTGGCGGAGGTGATGATGTCGGGCTCGACCTCCCAATGCTCAATGCCGAACCATTTCTTGCCGGTGCGACCCCAGCCGGTCTGCACCTCGTCGGCGATGAAGTCGCCGCCGTACTGCTTGACAATGCGGAAGACGAGCTTGAAGTACTCCTTGGGCGGCGTGATGAAGCCACCTACGCCCTGGATGGGCTCCGCGATGAAGCCGGCGATGGAGCCAGAGGTGGAGGCCTGGATGACGGCCTCGACGTCATTGGCGCAGGCGACCTCGCAGGAGGGATAAGTTTTGCCCAGCGGGCAGCGGTAGCAGTACGGATTCATCGCGTGGACGATGCCGACCTCGTAGCTGGTCTTGCGCCAGGCGGCGATGCCGGTCATGGAGCGCGTGAGCGAGGAGCGTCCGCTATAGGAGTGGCGGAGCGCGACGATCTCCAGGTTGCCGGTGTGCTGGCGGACGGATTGAACCGCAGTCTCATTGGCCTCAGTACCGCTGTTGGAGAAGAAGCTCTTCTGCAGGCGGCCCGGGGTAATCATCGCGATCTTCTCGGCGAGTGAGACCATTGCCTCATGGGGAAACAGCGTGGAGGTGTGCTGGATCTTATCCATCTGGGCCTTCATGGGGCCGGTGATGCGCGGGTTGGCATGGCCTACGCCGACAGTGACGATGCCGCCGAAGAAGTCGAGATACTGCTTGCCCTCGACGTCCCCGACATGCTGCATCTGGCCGCGAGCGAGCGGGAGCGGATGCTCGTAGTAGTTCGTAACACTTGGGTAGATGTACTGCTTTTTCCTGTCGAGAATCTCGTTGCGGTCCATGCCGGGAACTCCTTTGCCGGAAAGCAATACTATACTGCGCGGCAAGAGGTTTCACGAGCGGCAGTAACGTATAAGTGACTAGATGAGCTTGCACGAAAAGACAGGCGCACCCCATGGATTGCTGGCGGCGCTGATCGTCGCGGCGGTGCTGGTGGAGGGCTACCATCCTTATTCCGAGGACGGCGGCGTGTATGTGGCCGGAGTGAAGCGGCTGCTGGACCCGGGGCTGTATCCGAAGTACACCGAGTTTGTGACTGAGCACATCCGGTTCTCGCTGTTTGCGCCGATGCTGGCCGGGATGGTGCGGATCTCGCATGTGGGGTTGCCGGTGGTTTTGTTCTGCGTATATGTAGCGAGCATGTGGCTTCTGCTATATGCCGCGTGGCAGCTGGCTGCGCGTTGCTTTCCTGGTGCGTGGGAGCGGGCCGGCGCAGTGGCACTGACGGCGCTGTGGTGCGGGCTGCCGGTGGCGGGCACTTCGCTGATGACGACTGATCCCTATGTAACAGCGCGCAGCCTGACGACTCCGCTGATGCTGTTGGCGGTTGCTGCGGCGATGAACTGGCGTGCGAGCAGGCGCAGCCGGTGGATCTGCGTGGCGCTGCTTGCCGCAGCGGCATGCCTGCATCCACTGATGGCAGCTTATGCGACTGGATTTGTCGCGCTGATCGTGGTGGTCCAGCAAGAGCGGCGAGCGGTGCGCGTGTGGGGACTGACAGTGCTGGGTATAGCAGCGATGTTGCTGGCTGCTGTGCTGCAAGGCACTGCGGCTGCAGACAGTCCGGCGTATACGGCCGTGGCGTTGTCGCGCTACTACTGGTTCCCGTGGTGGTGGCACTCGTATGAGCTGCTGGGGCTGGCAGGACCGCTGGTGGTGATTGCGCTTGCCGGACGCAAGATGGTCCTGGGGCGGGCGGCGATCGCGATGGGCTTGATTGCGGCGGGAGTAGCGCTGGCCTTTGCGCGCGTGCATATGGCCACGCACATCGTGGCGAGGCTGCAGCCGCTGCGCTGCTTCCAGATTGTCTACCTGGTGATGATGGTGCTGCTGGGCGCGCGGATGGGAGCGATGCTGTCGCGATGGATGCGCGGACGCTGGATTGCCGCAGCGGTACTGTTCGCGGGCCTTGCGGTAGGAATGTTTGCGGCGCAACGGCAGTCCTATCCTGCATCGGTGCATCTGGAGCTGCCAGGGCGCGCGGCGCAGAATGACTGGGTACGGGCATTTGCGTGGGTGCGCGGGAATACGCCAGTTAATTCCCTGTTTGCGCTGGATGCAAACTACATTACGACCGGCGGCGAGGATGCGCAGTGCTTTCGTGCGATTGCGGAGCGGAGTGCATTGCCGGACTACTCGAAGGACGGGGGTGAAGCGTCCATCACTCCAGGGCTGACCGCAGCATGGATACTGGGCAGCACGGCGCAGGACGGGCTTAGCGCGGACAGCGATGCCCAGCGCAAGGCAAAGCTGCTGCCGCTGGAAGTCGATTGGGTTGTGCTGAAGCGTGCCGCAGTGACGGGCCTGGATTGCCCCTATGCCAATGAGACGGTGAAGGTGTGCCGGATGCGCTGATCGCTACGGCCAGCGCATCTGCAGGGTTAGTTAGCGACGCCCTTGAGCACGACGTTCTCGCGGGACTTCTGCTCCATCTTGGAGTAGTAGGCCTTGAGCGATGCGTACTCGGCGGCGGGGAAGACTGCGTCGGCAATAGTAAAGTTGCGACGAACGGTGACGCTGGTAGGTGCGCCCGCAGTGGTATAGGTGTACTCCGACGACTGCTGGAACTTGTCGCTGGATGAAGCGGGCAACGTGTCAATGCTGATGCCTGCTGGGAAGCTCACGCGCACCACGTCCTGTACCTGATGGGAGTAATGAAGGTAGAGCGGGTTCGCGCGCTTGTCAGAGGCAAAGACACGGGCGAGTGGAGGCTCGAAGAGATCGCCGGGGAAGCTGGCGTGTCCGCCTGAGCCGGCGGTGCTGCCCTTGATGATGTAATGCACACCCAGCTTCTGCTCGGGGTTGGTGAGGTTATCAATGGCGCCGACCTGCACCGTCATCCCCGCGGGCAGCATGCGCTGCAGCTCGGCGGCGAGTTCAGCGTGGAGGGCGGCATCGTCGGTCGCAAGAGCGCGCTGACGCCAGGTGAGCGCAGGGCTGCCGGTGAAGTAGAGGGTGACCGGACCGCTGAGTCCGCCGTTGGCGGTGAGCTGGAGATCAGCCACGCGCTGGGTGATGGAGGCGTTGTAGGATTCGCCAGGTGTCTCCTGGGTGTTGGAGGTGCCGCCTTCGATCTGGCGGATACCACGCGTAGCCGTGTGCTGCCAGGCGAGATGGCCGTAGGCGCAGTAGCGCTCACCGGGATCAAAAAACTGCTCTTTGCCGGCAACGTTGACGATGGCAATCTTGTCCGGAAATTGGTCCAGGCTGAGGACCTCGGGCAAGAAGATGTTTGTCGCACGATTGGGAACGGCCATGATGTAGGCCTTGAAGCCGGCGATGCGTGCCATGGCGACGAAGAGCTCTGCGATCTGGTTGCTGGTGCCGGTCTTGTTTGTCCACACCTGCGCAGCAGAGTACGCCGTCGCAGGGGGCGTGCCTGGCTTGGCGAGGTCCGTATTGTTTACGGACATCGCTGCGGTATATATCTTCTTGAGCTTGGCCTCTTCCGGATCGCTGGCGCCGATGATTGCGCCTACGGCCGCAGTAAGTGCCGGGTCCTGGCGCACGAAACGGTCTTCCTTCTTGTTCCAGTCAGCGCCTTCCTGTCGCCAGAACTCGTTGGAGTCGCCCGGATACGGGGAGTAATAGAAGACCACGTGGTAAACGCTGCCGACCATGGGAGGCGCATTGTCTTCTCCGGGCATGGCTGCGATATCGCGCGCGTTCAACTCAACGGTGCGCATGCCGGCGTTGGTCGCAATGCCGTCCACGCCTCCGGGCTGCATGGTCTGGTTGACCTCAACGCCCTTGGGCAGATAGACAGCCCAGGAGAGCGTGGCTGACTGTCCGGGCGCGTAACCACCGCCTCCGCCACCCCCACCACCGCGTCCGCCACGACCTCCGGCGGGAGGTGCATCGGCGACGGCGGCAGGATCTACAGTCGGATCGACCTTCGTCTTCAGCAGCTCTTTACCCGAGATCTTCCAGAGATAATGCAGCTTGCGCGTGTAGAGATCGGCCGGCAGTATCCATGCCGAGACCGGGGGCAATGCCGGCGAGCTCAGCTTATAGCGATACTCGAGGATGCTGCCTACCTGGGCATCGGGAAGCGTGAAGACCTTGATCGTGCCCTTGCCGTCCGGAGATGGCTTGTCCTCCGGCTTGCCGGTAAAGGCCACGATGCTTCCGTCGGCATGGATGGTACGGCCCTGCACGTCGTCGACATTCAAGTTGCTCCCATCGGGCAGCCGGGGCAGCTCGACCTGGGCATACTTCTTCCCTTCCTCAGTCAGCACCTTGATGCGCACGTGGGAGCTGTAGCTGGGGATGGGAATGGTCTCGCCGCCGTGAGGCTGGATGCCGTCGTCGTTGATGACCTCACGCTCCAGGTAAATCGCCGGCGCACCGGGGGCATCGGGCTGCGAGGTCATCTTCAGCTCGTCCTGCGAAGGGTTTGTAAATTGGGCGCGCGCAGTGAGAGAGAGTGAGATGGCGACGGTCAGCGCCAGAATGCGACCGATATTTCGGCCAGGGTGCGGCTTCATGGGATGTCTTCCTGCCTCTTAATAATCGAATGCTTGCGGATCCCATATTAATCACAGGAATAGACCCTTGTCATGGGCTGGATGACGTAGACACACGCAGACTTAAGCTTGTCTTCATCTCTGATGGAGCGACGTCTCAGGGCAGCTTGATGACGATGCTCTCCTTGTCCTTCTGCTCCAGCCTGGAGTAGTAGGCCTTCAGCTGGGCATACTCCGCCTGCGGGACGATGATGTCCGCCATCACCGCATCGCGGCGGACCGTAATGCTGGCGGGAGTGCTGTCACTGACGAAGCTGTACTCGGCGGATTTGAGGTATTGCAGCTTGTCCGCGGCAGGGGCCGATTCGATACTGAAGCCAGCTGGAAACTTGATGCGCGTGGCATCACTTACCTGCGAAGAGTAGTGGAAATCGATGGGAGTATCGCGCTTGTCCTCGGTGAAGGCTGTCCCCTCCGTGGCCTCAAAGAGGTCGGCGGGCAGGATGACACGCTTGGCAGTAGCTCCGGCGATGCGGCCCTTCACCAGGAACTGGACCGTCAGCGGCTGCTCATAGTCAGCGAGCTTGTCGATGGCAGGCGGCTGCACCTCGAGGCCCGGAGGCATCATGTCCTGCATCCAGAGCTTCATCAGGTCACGGATGCCGGTATCGTCGGTGGCAAGTGCCTTCTGCCGCCACTCGATGGCGGGGTTGCCGGTGAAGACCAGCGTCAACGGACCGCTCACGCTGCCATCGGCGGCCAGCGTCAGGTCGGCGGCGCGTCGCGTGCGCGAAGCGGTGTATGGTTCCGTGGGCGTCTCCTGGGTGATCGAGGTGGCACCGCCTTCCAGCTGGCGCATGCCTTTGGCGCCGGCATGCTGCCAGGAGAGATGACCATACGGGGTATAGCGCTCGCCGGGATCGAAGAACTTCTCTACTCCGCCGACATTGACGATGGCCACCTCGTCTTCCAGTTGGCCGGCGCTGAGGTATTCCGAGATAAAGATTCGGCGCTCGCGGTTGGCCACTGCCATGACGTAGGCCTTCATGCCGGCGGCGCGGGCCAGGGCGACGAAGAGCTCCGTAATCTGCTCGCTGTCTCCGCTCTTATGTGTCCAGACGTCGGCGGCGGTGTGGTTCGGCCCTTCGCTGTTGGTATGCTGGCGGGTGAAGTCCGTATTCTCCACCGTCATGACGGCGGCATAGATCTTCCTGAGCTGGGTCTCCTGCGAGTCTGCAGGCGTCGTGATCTTCTGCAGGGCCAGGTTGATGGCGGGATCCGGCGACAGAAACTTCTCCTTGCCCGCGCTCCAGTTCGAGCCGGTGTTTTGCCAGAACTGAGCCGAATCACGAAAAGCGGTGTAGTAGAAGAGGACGCGGTAGCCGGTATTCGTGATGGGCGGCATGTACTGCTCATGTGGAATGGGCAGTATGTTCTCCATGGTTAATTCAATGGTCTTTTCACCGGGCCGTACAACTCCTACATTTGGAGGTAGTTCGCTCTGTTTAATGTCGGCGCCCTTAGGCAGCACCATCGACCAAGAGATCATGTTGAGCAGCTGGCCATTGTTGCCTGATATCCGTGCTCCCTGGTCCGTCGCGCCCGGACCAGCCAGTGTAAACGGCTTCCATACATAATGCGCCTTGCGCGTGAATAAATCGCTCTGGATGTACCATTCGGGCGAGTGCACCTGATAGTCCTCCCAGCGCAGCTTGTAGCGGTACTCAATGATGCTGCCGACCTGGACGTCGGGCAGCGCGAAGACCTTCATATACCGGGTCACATTGTCGCGGTGCGCCGTATCCCCTTCTTTGGCAACCAGCTGGTCGACCGGCGCGGCCGTCATGTTTACGACGGTGCCGTCGGCATGGACGGTGCGCGCTTCGATGTCCGCGACGATGACGCTGGCGCGGTCTCCGGCACGGGGATTAGACGAAAACTTCGCATCGTTGGCGACAAACGCGGTATAGAACGGCACCGACACATTGCCATACTTCTTGCCGGCTTCGGTAAGTACCTTAATCCGGAAGTAATAGCTGTGCATGTGGTTGTAATCTTCGGTGATGTCTTCCTTGTACAGGTAGACGGCCGGCGCGCCGGGTACCTCTGGGATGGAGGTCATCTTCAACTCTTCCGGCGTGGGATTGGTGAACTGCGCATGCACGGAGAGCGGAAGCGCAGCGAATATGGCGAAGAGCGCCAGTGTGCAACGGATATTGGATGGCTTGAGCATATTTTACCTTCGTGAAATCCTACATTGCTTATACGCAATAGGCAATATTTTTGATGGGAACGTGGGTCTTTCTATTTGTCCCCGGCCCCAGGCAACAAAAGCACTACCGTCTCCTGGTCCTGCTGCGCCATCTGCGAATAGTACGTCTTTAGCTGCGGGTACTCTGTCTGCGGGATGATGATGTCGGCCATGGCGAAGTTGCGGTGGGTGGTGATGCTGTTGGTGTTGGGCGTGTTATCGACCATGTATTGGTATATCGCCGACTTCTGATACTGGGTCTGTGCCGGCTTCGGCGATGATTCCAGCGTGAAGCCTGCCGGAAATTTAATGCGCTCGGCATCCTGATCGTAGTAAGCGTAGTGGAAGTAGATAGGAAGCTCGCGCTTGTCCGAGGTAAAGACGGGCTCAGACGAAGCGATAAAGAGATCGCCGGGCAGGATCAGGCGTTTGCCGGTAGCGCTGCCCAGGCTTCCCTTTACCGTGTACGTCACCTTCAGCGGGCTTTCGTAGTCGGCCAGCTTGTCAATGTCGTCAACATGCACATCCATGCCGTTGGGCAGCATGCGTTCCAGAGACGTTTTCAGGCTCTCGTGGATACCAGCATCGTCGGTTGCCAAGGCACGCTGGCGCCACTCCAACGCAGGCGCACCGGTGTAGAGCAGCGTGATAGGCCCGCTGACGGTGCCATCCTGAGCGAGGGTGAGATCAGCAATACGCTTGGTCACCGACGCGTTGTAGGGTTCAGACGGCGTGGTCTGGGTGATGGAGGTGCCGTCATCAAGCTGGCGAAGGCCCTGCGCCGACGTGTGCTGCCACGCGAGATGGCCATAGGAGCAGTAGCGCGAACCGGGATCGAAGAACTGCTCCTTGCCGCCTACCTTCACGATGGCAATATCGTCGTCGAGCTGATGCAGGCTCATGTAGCTTGCGCTGAACATCTTATGCTCGCGGTTGGAGACGCTCATCACGTAGGCCTTCATCCCGGCGGCCCGCACCATACCGACAAAAAGCCCGTTGATCTGGTCGCCGCTTCCGCGCTTGCGCTGCAGTACGTCGGCGGCTGAGTTGGCCGGCGCATTGCCCTCGGCCTTCTCCTCCTGCGCGGAGCGTTGGCGGGTGAAGTCCGTGTTTTCGATCGTCTCGACGAAGGTGTATATCTTTTTCAGCTTCGCGTCGTCGGAATCCGACGGCGTTACCAGCTTTTGGACGGCCGCGGTGATGATGGCATCCGGACCAATGAACTTGTCCTGCTCCTTGGACCAATGTTTACCAGCATCCTTCCAGTACTCATCCACATTGTTGTAGGCCGCGTAATAGAAGTCCACGTGGAACTCAAAATTCGTCAGCGGCGGCAGATATTTTTCCTTGGAGACAGGCGGGATATTGTCCGCCTTAAGATCGAAGGTGCTCTGCTCGTCGCCATTCTTGCCGTTGGGCAGCGTAGTGCGCGATATTTGAACACCCTTGGGCAGCACGGACACCCAGGTAAGGCCATGAGTGATGCGGCCAGTTGAGGTATCGATCAGATCATGGCTGGTGGGGCGCCAGACGTAGTGAATCTTGCGCTGAAAGAGCTCGTTCTGCAGCGTCCATCTAGGCTCGACGAAGACCGAGTCGTCGTAGCCGAGCCGGTAACGAAACTCAATGATGCTGCCGACCTGGACATCCGGCATGGTGAAGACCTTGGCGGAGCGCCTTTCATCTCCTTCCTTGGCGATCAGCTTGTCGAAGGGCTTGCCGCTGAAGGGGACGATGGAGCCGTCGGCGTGGATGGTGCGACCAGTGATGCCGGCGATGGTGTAGCCGCCGCCATCGCTGTAATGGACGTAGGGCAGCTCGACATCGGCGTATTTCTTGCCCGCGTCGTTCAGGATCTTTATCCGCTGGTAGAAGTTCCACGAGTGCAGCGTGTCGTCCTGCAGCTCTTCGTAATACAGCACCACGGCGGAGGCGCCGGGGACCTCCGGCTGCGAAGTCATGCTGATCTCTTCGGGCGTAGGCGCCGTCCATTGCTGGGCACGTGCGGGTAGGGTAAGTGTGGCGGCCACAGCGCACAGCGCCAGAAGGCGAGAGACGGGAAATGGCATGACGATGGCTCCTATTGTTTTTTCAGTACGGCGCTGCTTTGTTCATCTGCGATGATCGTGCTGGCGAGCCGTTGCACGTCGGCATACTTGCTGGCCGGCAACGATACCTCGCGGACGGTGTAGGTGCGAGTGTAGTGAAGCGTGTTGCCCTTCTGCTCCGTCGTGCTGGTGTAGGAGGCAAAACCCAGATCAAGGTTGACCGCGGGTGGCAATTCATCCACGGTGTAGCCGGCGGGCAGATCGATCTCATAGTCGTCCTTCGCCTGCATGGTCTCTCGAAGATCGATAGGCAGCGAGCGGTGTTTCATGTCCGTCGGGAACCGCTCCGTGCCCAGCACGCGCGGGCGCACCATCATCAGGGCGCCCATGCTCTTGCCGAAGCTCTGCGCCTCCAGGTCGAAGGTGGTGGTCAGGTCCTTATTCAGTGAGCCGGCATTCTCCACCTTGAGGTCCTTGATGGTGAATGTGGTGATGTCCTGGTGGAGAAAGTCGTTCATTGCGTCCTGCTGCTTCTTCTGGTCCGTAGCGGTGTAGAGATTGCGCCAGCGGTCCGAAACGTCTCCGAAGCGGCTGACCGTGACCGTGCCCTGCAGTTGACCGTCGGCGGTGAGCTGGAAGTGCGCGCTGCGGCTGATGGTATTCAACGATGGATTGAGCACGGGAAGGGCGATGATCTGGCTATCCTTGCCCTCCATCAATACTCCATAGCCGCCTTGCAGCTCGTGCTCGAACTGGCCGAAGGGCGTCAGCTCCCAAGTGGGGTCGAAGATGAGGTAGCGCTTCCCCGTGTTGGCCGTGATGATGCCGTGCAGCCTGTCCGACCGGTAGTCCTTCGGCACCTCGATGGCAGTGACCACATGGTCACCGACAGTAGAGGGCGCATCTGCATCGACCACGCCGCGATCGGTATCGACCATGACCAGTGCGGCATGGATGCCGACCGTCGAAAGCATCGCGGTCAGCAGCGTCGATTTGTCCTTGCAGTCGCCATAGCGGTTGCGGAAGACGTCCGCGGCCGCATGCGGCTGCAGGCCGCCAATGCCAACCTTAATCTCGACGTAGCGTACGTCCTTTTGTACAAACTGGCCGATGGCCTCGGCCTTGTCGTAGAAGTCGGTCTTGCCTGCCGTCAGTTCGGCGGCCTTGGCAGCAATCTCCGGAGTGGCCGTGAGGCGGTCATGCGCCAACGTGTCATACCACTGGCCAATGCTCTGCCACGTTCCGGTCGTCATCAGCGAGAGGTTCGGTCCGCCGTAGTGCACCGTCATCCTGCCGGCGAGCGCTTCGTCCGCGGGCGCAAGCGGGATCTCATCGGTATCGATCCGGGGAACATTGTCCATCTGCCAACGCCAGTTCTGGTGTTCCAGGTCAATGGCCTTGACCTCATCGTGGTGCGCCCAGACCGTGCCGAAGGTGAAGCCAACCGGCAGGACAAGCGTGAAGGACTGGTGCAAGCGCGGCAGCTCGCCCTGGAAGAACCAGGTCGTCTCCGTAAGATAGGGTCTCGCCTTCCGCTCGTATTCGTATGCAATGATGCCGCCGGGGTCGCGGCCTGGCGGATTGGCTGCGCGTACTTTGTCGTCACTGTAAAGCGATATGCCGTCGAAGGCGCCGACATCCACCATCTCGTTATCCTTGACGGCATATTCATGGCCGTCCGGACCGATGCTCCAGACATGCATCGAGAGTATCTTCGTGTCCTTGTCGTAGGGAACGCCGACGATGCCATCTTCGCGTCCGTTGGGACGCAGAATCTTGATGACCTTGCGCAGGTGCTCGACCGCTTGCCCGTCCGGAGCGACGGTGTAGGTCATATCTTCCAGCAGGATCACGGCGCGCGTCGTGGGTGAATAGATAGGCAGCGTCTGCTTGGCCGCATCGTGCACCCAATCCGGCACGCTGTCCTTGTTTGCGGCAAGCGCCGGAACGACGGCAATACATGCTATGGTGCAAACAATCGCGGCAATGCAGCTCAAATGTAGCTTGCGATTCATACTACCCCTGGTGGATAGCAAGATTTATACGACTGGGTGTGCATACCTGCAAGCTTTAAAAAAGGAACCCGCCCGGACTGGGCTCGAGCACAGCTCCTAAACGGCCCCTGCCGCGCGTATATCCGCAGCTTCTGACGTGCTAACTTAGCTATAGGAACGAGCGGGTAGCTCAGTTGGTAGAGCATCGCCCTTTTAAGGCGCTGGTCCTGGGTTCGAGCCCCAGCCCGCTCACCAACTTCCCTCCATAAATCACTTACTTGACAGAGATCAGCATCATCGATGGACCCAGATGTTCACGGCGAAGCGCTGGTCCTCGAACCGCCCGCTGGGACAATGCACCTCTGCCACCGAATGCGGTGCGAACGCGGGGAAGGCTACCAGCAGATTGTGCGTTGGCTCAATCTCTTTGGTCTCTTGATTGTTAAGAGCATAGAGACGCAGATGCCCTCCGGAGTACGTCTTCGGCTCGCGGTTCAGGTAATACACCAGCGTCAGTATTCGCGTGCTGCCCGTCGAATCGTTGAGAGTATCCACATGGCGTTCAAAGTGAGCGCCTTCGCCGTGCGCAGCGAACTCGACCTCTATCTTTCTGGCCGGAAAATCAGGCACTCCGAGGATCTTCTGCAACTCTGGTTTGATCGCCGTTACAGCTTCGCGCAGGCGGTCCTTGATCTCTTTGCCGCCCCGGAAGACAACACTCTTCCGGTAATCCGGATCGAAGTGTCCTTCGCCTTTGCGGTAGACCTGGCTTGCCGTGTATTGCTCCTGGCTCTTAATCATGAAATCGAGAACGCTGTCCGCATGCTCCTTCGGCAGCCAGTTGGAGATGGTGTGGACAGGCATAAATACTCCCGGCAACGCCGCGGCGCCCGTCGCTTTGCTCGTAGTCGTGTCTTCAGCCATGCCAAACCCTCACTTCCCTTGCAGCTTACGCACAATGTTCGTCGTTGAGAACCCTTCCACGATAGGAACAATCTCCACGCGGCCGTCCTGGGCCATCGATCAGGTGCAACGCCGGCAGCGCCACCACCATGTCGCCGAGGCTTCCTATCCGGTAGATGAGTACTCGTTTGGCCGAATCCGCCATGTCTCTAGTGTGCTTGCTCTGAGCACCCCGCCGCAACTCCCAATCCTGATACAGTGCTGTTTGAGATGCCGCCCACCTCCGCTACCCTGCTCCATCTGCACGACGAAGCCAACCGCCGCTGGCACGCAGGCGAATCCTTCGCCCCAAACCACGCCTCGGACGCCGCCCTGCACCCGCTCCTGCTCGCCCAGCACCGCGCCAACTACGATCTCTGGCACGAGGAAGACAAGGCTCGCGACACCGTCGCCGGCAATGACGCCATCGCCGTCGCCAAGCACGCCATCGACCGCCTCAACCAGCAGCGCAACGACCTCCTCGAGCAGATCGACGCCGCGCTCTTCGCCGATCTGCGGCAAAACGCCGCTGCCCCGCTGCACTCTGAGACCCCAGGCATGATGGTCGATCGCCTCTCCATCCTCTCGTTGAAGCTTTACCACACCGCCGAGGAGGCCGGCCGAGCCTCGGCAACCCAGGACCACCGCGCCCGCAACGTCCAGCGCCTGGCCGTCCTCCAGTGTCAGCGGGACGACCTTGCCGGCTGCCTGGACGCCCTCTGGACCGACCTCGCCGCCGGCCGCCGCCGCTTCGCTCTTTACCGCCAACTGAAGATGTATAACGACCCATCCCTCAATCCCATCCTCTACGGCCGGCGCGAGAGTTGACCTGAGCATTCAACTTGCGTATAAACACCGGAATAAGTTCACTTGTATAAAAATCGGCTCCTGCATCAACAAAATTCTGATGATGCGGCAGCTTGTGCAGCAGAGAAGCCCATGCCTCCGACCAAGATCAGCACCAAGCGCACCGCCCGCACCCTCGCCGGCACCGCCCCTGTCGATGAGAATCGCGTCAAGACTCTGCAGCTCTACGAGTCCGCGCTCAAGCTGATGCAGCAGCATAAATACGAGCAGGCCCACGCCGCCTTCGGCAAGATGCTCGCCTCCAGCCCCGGCGACCTCGCCGATCGCATCCGCATGTACATCAACGCCTGCGTGCAGCAGGCCACCAAGAGCAAGGCGAGCTTTGCCACCCCCGAGGAGCGCTACGACTACGCCATCTCCCTGCTCAACGACGGCCAGTACCACGACGCGCGGGAACACCTCGACGGCATCCTTAAGTCCAACACCAACGCCGACTACGCCTTCTACGGCCTAGCCCTGCTCGCCAGCATGACTGGCGATGGGCAGAGGTGCCTTGAGCACCTCACCGAGGCCATCCGCCTCAACGCCCAGAACCGCATCCAGGCACGCTCTGACACCGACTTCCAGGACATGGCCGACGACCCGCGCTTCACCGAGCTGCTCTACCCGGAGGCCTAGCGCCTCCGGCCAGCACCCGCACCGCAGCGCACGCTTCCCTCTCGCTCTTTAAATTGACTACACTTGGCCCGACCCAGCATGTCTATCCCCACGCCTAAGTCTCTTCGCGTTGTCGCCATTGGTGGAGGTACTGGCCTCTCGACGCTGCTCCGCGGCCTCAAGCGCTTCGTGCCCACGCCGCACGGCACACAGCCCTTCACTGACTCCCGCTGCACCGGCTCCCCCTGTCTCATCCATGACCTCGCCGCCATCGTCACCGTCACCGACGACGGCGGCTCCTCTGGCCGCCTCCGCGAAGACTTCCAGATGCTCCCGCCCGGCGACATCCGCAACTGCATCGTCGCCCTCTGCGATGACGAGCACCTGCTCTCCAAGCTCTTCCAGTACCGCTTCACCAACGGCGACCTCGAAGGCCACAGCTTCGGCAACCTCTTCGTCGCTGCGCTCACCCACATTACCGGCGACTTCGCCCAGGCCGTTCAGATGTCCTCGCAGATCCTCGCCGCCCGTGGCCACATCTATCCCGCCACCACCGACAACGTCCACCTCATCGCCCAGATGGACGACGGCTCCACTGTCGAAGGCGAAACCAGCATCACCGCCAGCAAACAGCGCATCGTCGAGCTCATGCTCGACCCGCCTGCCGCCCAGCCTCTCCCCGAAACTCTCCACTCCATCGCCAACGCCGACCTCATCACCATCGGCCCCGGCTCACTCTACACCTCTCTTATCACCAATCTGCTCGTCCGAGGCATCCCCGAGGCCATCGCCGCCTCCCGCGCCACCCGCGTCTACATCGGCAATCTCATGACCCAGGCCAACGAGTCGCTCGACCTCACCGCCGCGCAGCACATCGAGCGCATCGTCAGCCACACCGGCGGCGCTCGTATCTTCGACTACGCTCTCATCAACACCGCGCCCATCTCCCCCGCCCTGCTCGACCAGTACGCCCGCGAAGGCCAGGTCCCCATCGAAGCCGACCTCGACCGCATCAAGGCATTAGGCATCACGCCCGTCACCGGCAGCTTCGTCAACGAAGGTAATGTTCTACGCCACGATCCCAACAAGCTCACTGACGCCCTGCTCAAAATCGCGACGATGAAATAGTTTCTTCCCTCCGAAGAGCACGCTATACTCCGCATATTATGTTGCTCATAATCTTCCTGGGAGCCCAACTACTGGCTAAACCTACCGCAACTACTCCTGCAAAGGATGCCTTTGCGCCATTTCATTACTTTGAAGGGAAATGGCATGGCAAGTGGGGGCCAAGGAAGAATCAGCAAACCATCTCTTATGACATGACTGAGCAATGCATATCTCATGGCATGGAACTGGTTTGCGATTTTACGACCACAGGGCCCAACAACTTAAAAGCCCAATATCGTGAAACATATAAAGCTACAGGGGACATTCCCAGACTATTTTCAGGACACAGAACAGCTTCGCAACTTTCAGGGCCCGGCGTATTTTCAGAATTTTCAGCACATAGCACATATCCTCAACCTGCCGCAGCTCAACTCACTGAAGATTTCAGAGGGCGGAATCGAGTTGATCTAGAGATTTATTCTGACGATCCAAATCATGAGTGTATTGGACAGCAGGATGAGCGGTACGTCTTCAAAATCCTCGATAAGGATGACTATGAAGAGCAAATCTTCGTCAAAGTCTCAGGTTCTCGTAATCGCGGTGCATGCTGGAATGATCCGCCAACTCATTGGCAACTTCGAGCGATCGCAACGTTGCATCGCACACTGCAATAACTTATACCCTCACGCGTAACTCCACCAGCTTCTCCGACTCCACCGTCCGCTTCAACTGCCCGCATGCCGCATAGATGTCCCGCCCCCGCGGCCGCCGTATATAAGCCGGCATCCCACCCTCGATCAGCATCTTCTGGAACCGCGCCACATCCTCCGGCTCCGGCTGGTGGTAATCGATCCCCGGCCCCGGGTTCCACACGATCAGGTTCACCTTCGCCCGCATCCCGCGCAGCAGAGCCAGCACCTCGCGCGCGTGCTCCGGTCGGTCATTCACGCCGCCCAGCAGCACATACTCAAATGTCACCCATTCCCGCGTCCGCAGCGGAATCGTCTTCACCGCTTCCAGCAGCGCCGCAATGTTCCACTTCCGCGTCACTGGCATAATCCGCTCGCGCACCACATCGTTACTCGCATTCAGGCTGAGCGCCAGCTTCGGCCGCACCGCCTCCTTCGCAAACGCCTCGATCCCCGGAAGAATCCCCGACGTCGACACCGTCATCCGCGACTCCGGAATCCCCACGCCCTCCACCAGCAGCCGCACCGCCTCCATGAACTGCTCATAGTTCAGGAACGGCTCGCCCATCCCCATAAACACCAGGTTGACGCGGTCCTTGCCAATCTGGATCCTCTGCCGGTTCAACACCGCGGCCACCTGCCCCGCAATCTCGCCCGCCGTCAGGTTCCGCTGTATCCCCAGCTTCGCCGTCAGGCAGAACTGGCAATTCACCGCGCAACCCACCTGGCTCGAAACGCAGATCGTAGCCCGCCGCAACCCCTGCTCCGCCAACGCACCCCAGTTCCGCTTGTCCACATTTTTCGTAGAGCCACTACTCTGGGTGCCCCATTCATCACGCGCTTTTTGCGTGATGGGTGGGCTGGACACCGCCTCCTCCGCACTCACCGTCTCATCCGACTCCTCCGCCGCAGCCTCGCTTCCATCCCCGCGCTCGCCACCATCCCCATCCGGCATCCATACGGTCTCCACCGTCTGCCCATCGCCCAGCTGGATCAGGTACCGCTCCGTCCCATCCACCGACTTAGCCGTCTGCATAATCTCCGGCAGCCCAACCGACAACCCCGCAGCAGCCATCCGCTGCCGCAGCTCCACCGGCAAAGTCGTGACCGCATCCAGCGTCTCCACCCGTTGCTTATACAAAGCCTCAAACATCTGCCGTGCACGATAAGGCTTCTGCTCCAGAGCAGCCATCCGCTCCGTCAGCTCCGCCATCTCCATCCCAAACAGCGCGCCGCCCGTCCCTGTCTCTAACTCAGCCATCTTTCTTATCGTATCGCCTTCGATTGCTGGAACATTCTTCGCTTTTGTGGAGTCTATGTCCTTAACCGGCATGCGTCCCCGCTTTCAGCCCGCTCTGTCCGTTTCGTGTTCTATCCTCCTTGCAGCCATCGCCTCCAGTGTGGCGCTCGCACAGCCCAATCCGCTCAGCACCATCCACGCCCCATCCAACGACGTATCCTTCACCATCTCGCTTCCCCAGACCATCTACCAGGCCGGCCAGCCCGTCACGGTCCATTACCAGATCACCAACATCAGCAATGCCCCTCTCTACGTCCCGCTCGGCTTCGACGTAACCGCCTGTCTGTACATCGGCCCACCGCACATCTGGGGAGACTTCGAGAACAGTGCAGGCAAGCACTACCTTCCCGGCTACGCACTCTCCTGTGCCTACGGACTCAATGCCCCTAAACCCACCCTCACTGAGCGTATGCAGAAGGGCTCCGTGCTCCTGCACCCCGGCGAGCATCACGACGGCACCTATTCCCTCGACACCGCAATGTTCGGCCTGCAACCCGGCGCCTATCGCGTTGAAATGGTCCTCCGCGGCTGGGATCACAGCCTCTTCCCCGACGCAGACTGGCTCGAACTGACCAAGCTCGGCATCCCATTCCTCAGCGGCGAAGTCCCCGCATCCACACACATCACCCTGACGCAGTAGCGTCCGCCTCTTGACGCGCACGATAGAACAGAAGAGTAAGCAGCAGCCCGGCTCAGGCCGGGTTTTCCTTTGCATACTTAGGTATGGGGCGGGGGTACCGGTACAAAGGCATCCAAGCCATGAAAGAATAGAACCCGTAAGGAGCCGCATGTCTGTAACCCCGGCGGAAAACGCCACCCTCGCCACCTCGTCGCAGTCCGCCCGTAACATCCGCAAGACCCTCCTGCCCAACGGCCTGCTCGTCCTCACCGAGTCCATGCCTCACCTGCGCTCGGTCTCCATGGGCGTCTGGATCGACTCCGGCTCCCGCAACGAGCTCGCCCCGGTCAACGGCATCTCCCATTTCGTCGAACACATGCTCTTCAAGGGCACCACCGCCCGCTCCGCCCGCCAGATCGCCCGGGACGTGGACGCCATCGGCGGAAACCTCGATGCCTTCACCGGCAAGGAGACCATCTGCTTTCATATCAAGGTTTTGGACGAAAACATTCCCGCGGCGCTTGACGTTCTGGCCGACCTCGTCCTCCATCCCACCTTCGCCCCCGACGACCTCCGCCGCGAGCAAGACGTCATCCTCGAAGAGATCAAGATGGACGAGGACAACCCCGACTACCTCGTCCACGAGCTCTTCACCCAGAACTTCTGGCGCGGCGAGGCCCTCGGCC
>Ga0206804_10116_pt1 | contig 20039 bp, 14 predicted proteins | sample Alteio_BWOrgCont_62_FD_152888 | JGI IMG/M metagenome (GOLD analysis project Ga0206804, IMG submission 152888) | Enriched cells from forest soil in Barre Woods Harvard Forest LTER site, Petersham, Massachusetts, United States -... | ecosystem: Environmental > Terrestrial > Soil > Temperate forest >... | reverse complement strand
TGCCGTTGTCGGCGACGAAGAGCCGCTTGAGTTGGGGAGGGATGTCGGCCAGCGTCAAGCCGCGGTCGGCCTTCTGGCTTTTGAGGAGGGCCATGTTTTTTTGCATGCGGCTGAAGGCGCCATTGGCCGAGGCGCCGAAGCGTTTCTGGATGGTCTCGACGGAGGCGGAATTCAGCGCCCTTTCCGCGCGATCGAGCGCCGGGATCATGGTGCCGAACGCGACGACAGCCTGTTTTGCAATCTTCGAGGTGCCCTCCCAGGCTGTGGCTTCCTTGAGGCCTTCCTTCGCCTGGCTGAGGAGGCTGGCAATGTCGCTGCGGGCCTTGAGAACATCGACTTTCGCGCTGGTGGCCGGCTTGACATTGAGCTCGGCAGCGGCGGCAACGATGCGGCGGACGATGGGGAGCTTTTTGTCCTGGTCTTCCGGCACGAGTTCGAGGATGGACTCGACTTTTGCGACGCTGGGCAGGGCGAGGAGCTTTTTGGAAAGCTCGCGGGCTTGGTCAATGTTGTCGGTGACGACCGAGGCATAGATGGTGGAGATTTCGGAGCCGGAATCGTTCTTGGAGGCGTCCATCACTTTATAAAGTACCTTCATCGACTCGGCGTTGGGATTGTTCACGTCGAGGAGGTTGTAATCGAACCTGAGATGGGGAAGGCTGATGGCGGCGGCAATGGAAATGAGGATCGAGACGGTAATCCAGAGCCAGGGATTGCGGACCATGTCGCGGTCCCAAGTGCGGATGAATTTCCAGGCAGCATCAGCGGACTTGGCCCTGGACACGGTAATATCGCGAGAGCGGTCCCGAACCAGGAACATGGCAGGCAAAACGACGAGGCTGGCGACGATACAGAAGATCATGCTGCATCCGGCAATGACGCCAAGTTCGGCCAGGCCAACGAAGTCGTTAAAGCAGAGCGTGAAAAAGGCGGCGGCGGTGGTGCTGCCGCCGGTGATGATGGCGACGCCGGTGTGCTGGAGCGCGTTTTGCACGGACTCGTTGAGGGTCCTGCCGTTCCGGAGTTCCTCCTCATAGCGACCGAGAATCTGGATGCCGAAATCGATGCCGATGCCGAGTACCATGGGAACGACGGCGACGGAGAGAATGTTGAGATGGCCGACGGTGAGGAAGGTGAAGGCGAGCGACCAGAGGACGGCCATGATCAGGACGACTAGGGCAAAGGTCGGTCTCAGAAAGGAGCGGTAACTGACAAAAAAGAGGCCGATGATGAGGCTGACGGTGATGAGGCTGGCCTTGATGGTGTCGGTGCTCGATTCGGCGATTTGGTCGGTGTCGAGTGCGGGTTCCCCGGTGAGTTCAAGCGTGGCGCCGGGATATTGTGGAGCAATTTCCTTGAGGTGCGCGCGTATTTTTCCGGTGGTCTCACTAAAGGGAGTGCTGCCATTCGCGTCGGGCACTTCGCCGGTGTAGGCGAAGACGAGGACTGATTGGCCGTCCTGGAGCGAGAAGTATTCGTGCTGGGAGATGAGCGCGTCGGCATCGGTGTCGTCGAAATTGCTGTCGTCGCCCGTTGAGTCGATGTGTTCCTCTTTCAAGGTCTTGCCGTCGGCCTGGGCGGCGATCTTGTTGAGAATGGAAACAAAGCGGGCGACGAACTTGTTGAAGTCGCCCCAGTTTTCCTTTTTACGAAGATACTTGTCGTCGAATTTCTTGTTCGCCTCGTTGAGGATGGAGTTGAGATCGAGCGCGGTCTGCTCCGACTTTTGAGCGCTGCTTTTCTGGGCATCGACCTCGGTCTGGATCTGATCGGCGATCTTCGTGAGTTCGTCGGTGTCGCGGGTGAAGAGGAGGCGCGGCTTGACGGAGTCGAAATCCATCTTGGAAAGGACGGTGGTTATCTGGGGTTTAAGCGACTCGAGATAGCGGCCGATGTCGTCGGCCGCGCGCCGATTCAAGACAACATCCTTCGACTGGATCAGGACGATATAGCGGTAATCGCTGCCAAAATCCTTTTTAAGCTCGGTGTAGGCTTGCTTCGGCGGGTAGGACTCGCTGAGCAGATCGTTGGTGTTGTTGATGATGTTGGCGCGGAGAAAGATGACGACGAGGCTGGCGGCGGCGAGGAGAAGGCTTGCGGTCACGATGACGCCGGGGCAGGCGCAGACCAGGCGGGCGACGGAGCCCATGATACGTTGCAGGATTCGGTGAGCCAACGACATGAAGAGTTGAAATTTGGGGAAGTCGGGTGGGACTGGCAATCCTTAAAGCTTCAAAGGAGATTATAGTGCGGTGCCAGAACGGGGAGCGAAAAAACCTTGAGTAACTGTTGCCACGAATTACGTTTCATGTTCATAGGATGCAGGAGCCACATGGAAAACTTGGCTGTGCAAGGGGAGTTGTCTTAAATCTTTATCCAAGTTTTTGTATGTCTTCTATTCACGCGAAGCCTCCGGTGGCGTATGCTTTTTTCGGGTTGGCGGAAAAATAAACGAAGATGCTTCATCAAGCGCTCATTCTTAGCTCGAATCGCGAGTATGCCCAGTCCATGCGCCAGGGCCTGCTGACGCTGGGGCGTGGGCAGGTGCGGGTGGATATTGAACTGGACGCGTTGCGGGCGATGCAACTGGCGCCGCAGGAGTACGAACTGATTTTGCTCGATACGGTGCTGGACGCGATGGACGGCTTGCAATTGCTGCAACTGATCAAACACCAGGCATCGACCAGTAAGTTTATCGTGGTGAGCGATTCAGCGGATGAGACGTCGCGCGCGGTGGCCTACCAGAATGGCGCGGACTTTTTCCTGGCGCGCCCGAAATCGCCCGAGGCCTTCGCGCTGGCGGTGGAGGCGATCCGGGGACTGCTGGGCACCCGCGCCGACGAACCGGCCCGCGACGAAGAGGACACGCCGATGGTGAAACTGACGGACATCGTGCAGATGCGCTGCCTCTCGGGCGATTCGGTCCTGCTCCTGGTGCGGAGCAAGCACCAGAGCGGCGACGTTTTTATTTTTCGCGGCGAGGTTTTCCATGCGCAATATCCCGGCAAGAGCGGAGAAGCCGCGTTCCGGGACATCCTCCAGTGGGATGAAGGGTTGGTGCGGATCAAGTCGGTCAAGCTGACGCATACGCCGCCGCGGACGATTGAGATGCCTTATCTTCAATTGCTGGAGACGGCGGAGAAGCTGGCGGCGCAGGGGCCGGAGATCGAGCAGACTGCGGGAGAGCTTTACGTTGTTTCCGGCGAGCCGTCGGCCGACACGTCCTCGCTGAGTGTGATGAAGGAGGCTCCGCCGCGGGAGGACTCGCCGCCGACCGCAGTCTCCTCGCAGGTGTTGATGATCTCCCGCGAAACGGAGCTTCCCCACGTCAACAGCCACTGGAAGATTAATTTGTCGGGCGAACTGGTCGAGGGATCGCAGGTGGCGGAAGTGGATCGTTGCGCTTTCATCACCTCGTTTATTTATCGCAAAATGGCCGATGTCGCGGTCGCCCTGGAAGTCGATTATTTCAACCATATGACCTTGCTGGGACCCCATCTGCAGCAGGTCCTGGTGGCGGACAACATGGGAGTCCGTCATGCGGTTTTCGATACGGCGTGGACCACCGAGGACCTGCGGGTCCAATACTTGAAATGGTGTTGTGAACAAAGCCTTTGAGAAAATCGCCCTGATCGAGGGCATGATCGCCGCGGCGTTCGTTTCGGATGAGGGAAAGCTCACGGGCTGGTGCGCCAACAGCGTGATTTCGTCGGATAATCTCTATTTCATCGCCGAGACGTGCCGGGCGCTTTTGTCGGCGAATCGCGCCGAGCAACGTCCCGCCCACACAGGGGTGGTGGCCTTCGGAAACCGGACTTTGGTTTTTCGCGAGGGTGCTCCGGGGATTTTCATCGCGTATCTCGATTCGCCGACGAACGACGCGGTGCTGAAGTGGCTGTTCGACCAGGTGAATCCGCTTTTGGCGACGGAAGGGGTTAAGCTGCAGGAAATCTGAAAGCTGAGAGCTGAGGAGAAGGCGTGAGTGCTTTGTGGCATATTATTTCATGGAACGGATGACGGTGTATTATTCGGGCCGGGTGCAGGGCGTGGGTTTTCGCGCGACGGTGCGCTATCTGGCGTGCGGTTATGATGTGACGGGCTTGGTGCGCAATCTTCCCGACGGGCGGGTGGAACTGATCGCGGAGGGTACGCGCGCCGAACTGGAGTCGTTTTTGAAGGGCGTGGCCGAAAGCGACCTCTCGGGTTTCATCGCCAAGCAGCACGAAAGCTGGGGACCGGCGCAGGGGAATTTGCGCGGCTTTGTGATTGGGTATTGAAGACTACGGCTGCGCGGGCGAGGTGAATTGCAGGTAGAAGTAGAGGACGGGCGCGGTGAAGAGAATGCTGTCGATGAGGTCGAGCGCGCCGCCGATGCCGGGAATGGTGCGGCCTGAATCCTTGATCGAGGCGTCGCGTTTAACGACCGATTCCGCGAGGTCGCCCACTACGCTGACCAAGGGCAGGAGCAGGCCAAGAATGATGCTGTCGGCGAAGGAGATGGCCGGAACGTGCGGGCCCATGAGGTGGGTGAGGGCAACGCTGATGGCCAGGGAGGTGACGATGGCGCCGGCAAGTCCTTCCCACGTTTTGCCCGGGCTGATGCGGGGAATCATTTTGTTGCGGCCAAAGAGCGTGCCGACGACATAGGCGCCGACGTCGGCAAATTTAGTCACGGCGAGCAGGTAGATGAGGATGAAGCGGTTCTGTTCCGCACTGCCCTGCATGAAGGCGAGGAGCGCGACGAAGCTGAAGAGAAATGGGACGTAAAGCAGGCCCAGCACGGTAAGCGCTGCGGTAATGATCGGGGCTTTATGAGTTTCCGGCACTACGACGAGCCGGATTAAGCCGCCCAGCAGCGAGAAGACGAGGACGAGTTCCTGGCCGAAGTGAACGAAGCGGGAATGCTCGGGATGGTGAATGAGGAAATACCACGCATTGACGAAGATGAGCGCGCCGCAGAAGAGGCCGCTTTGCTTGAAAACCTTGTGCCCTTTTTCTTCCTGGGCGCGATAGAATTCCCATTGACCGGCGAGGCCGAAGAAGGCGATGAGAAGGAGGCACCCGGTATCCCAGCCGCTGAAAACAAACCAGAGCGCCAAAATCCAGAGGAGGATCCACGAAAGCGTTCGCTTGAGAAACGTGGCCGGATTGATGGGGTGGCGCGCGGGCGCGGCAGATTTTTGCGCGGGAGCCGTGGTAGCAACTGTGCCGGAAGATGTCGGGCTTTCAGGAGGCACGCTGGGAGAGGATGCGCAATCGAAACGAGTTTGTCTAGAGGCTGTCCGAAAAATAGTGAGGGGCGTTTGAGTGAGAAAACAACGCGGACAGCCTCTAGCGCCACTGGATATGGAGCGGGTCCTGCTTAAAGTGAGGCAGGTAGATGGAATCGATTAACGATGGACCCAAGGCAAAGCCGAGGCACATGAGGAGAAGAAACAGGCCCGCGCAAAAGGCGACCCAGGGAAACAGAAACGTGTCGCCGAAGGCAAGGATGTCGGGACTCGCGCCGCTTTCGTAGTAAACGACGCGGACTTTCTCGTGAAGTGCGTGCATGGGCGGACTACTGGAGAAACTCGTCGTGAATTCGGACCTGGCGCCGCTCGCGAGGGTGTGAGCGACACGCAGGCTGTAAGAGACGCCGCCCTTGGAGCCGCGGTGCGGAATGAGTTCGACCACTTCGCCGTCGGCGAGATGACCGGTGAGGAGCAGGTGGTGCTTGCGCCAGCCGAGATAGAGGCTGAGGACGATCAAACCGATTCCGATCGCGAGCATCAGGGGATGTTTGAAGAGGAATCCGAGCACAGTGGAGCGTAGGCAAGCTTCCGAATTCTTTGCGAGTATTTTCAACGGGGCAAAAGGGTGATACTGCGAATACACAGGAAGGCACCGGAAACCGGGTATCACCTGCGACCTCCTGTTCGCGTGGAATGTCTCCACGCGAACCCGGGCAACAAGTAGCCCGGGCCACGCATTCGTTACATGTTTTTGCGAGTCGTGAGTTGGCAGCGGACAAAAGAACAGTACGCTTTAAGCATGAAGAGGCTCGCCGGTTTGGAAACCGAGTATGGCTGCATGGCGCCCGAATCGTTCGGATTGCCTGCGGTGCCGACGCGCGTCCGCGATTACATTTTCAAAAAGAAAAAGCTGGGATTGATCGATCTGCACGATCGCGACTACGACGAGCCGGCTGGAAACGGCGGCTTTCTGTTCAACGGCGGACGGCTTTATCTCGACATGGGCCACGTCGAGTACTGCACGCCGGAATGCCTCTCGCTGGCCGACGTGGTAGCCTACGACCAGGTGGGCGAGGTGCTGATCCAGCAGGCGTTGCAGGAACTTCATCTCGTGCCGGAAGTTTCGTTCATCAAGAACAACATCGACCACTACACCTGCGCGACGTTCGGCTGCCACGAGAACTATCTGCTCAGCCGCGACGCGCCGCTGACGAAGCGCAATATCGACACGCTGCTGACGTTCCTGGCCGTGCGCATTTTGCTGGTTGGCGCCGGGCGCGTGGGGATGACACAGGCGCCGCGCCGCTACGGCAAGATGGATGCGGGCGAATTCGTGCCGTACCAGATTTCGCAGCGGGCCGATTTCATCCAGACGGATATTTACGAATGGGTGCAATTCAACCGCGCGCTGATCAACGCCCGCGACGAGCCGCTGGCCGACTACCGCCGCTTTCGCCGGCTGCACTTGCTCCTGGGCGATTCGAATCTGCTGCCATTTGCCAACGCGCTGAAGGTGGGCACGACCGCGCTGATGCTGGACCTGCTCGAGGCCGACGCGCTGCCCGACATTGCACTGTATGAGCCGGTCTGCGCGATGCGGAAGCTTTCACACCATCCGAACGGGCCGTGGAAAGTCGAGATGGCCGACCACAGCGAACGCTTCGCCCTCGATTTGCTCGATGAGTTTTTAGCCGCGGCGACCTCGGGGAAAATCGAGCTCGATGCGGATGGCAAGTGGACGGTGGAGGCGTGGCAGTTCGCGCTCGACAAGCTGCGGCATGATCCGCTCGGGCTGATCGGGAAGCTCGACTGGATCACGAAGCATTATCTGCTCGATGCGTTCGTGAAATCGGAGGGAATTACGTGGAAGGATACGTGGCTGGAGAGCCTTGATCTCGAGTATCATTCGCTCGATCCGGCAAAATCGCTGCTGGCTGGCTTGCCCGGCACGGCGCTCAACCAGCAGGGCCTGCCCGGCCTCGCCAAGCGCGACTTTTTTATCCAGCCACCGCCAAATACGCGCGCGAATCTGCGCAGCGAAGCGATGCGGACGATCCTGCACAAGCGGCTGTCCTACGTGATCGACTGGGACCTCATCTACATCGGCGAGGGAAAGCAGATTCACCTCGACGATCCGTTCGTCCATGATCTGCGGACGTTGAATACATTTCGGACGCCGGACCATCGGTGAGGCGGGTGAGTGCTTTCATTGCGTCGCGAGGAAAATGAAATGTTTTTTGCTTACGGAATACTACTCATCACTTCACAGATTATTGGAGTGATCTTGCGAATAGCGGGATTCAGACATTATCTAATCGCGGGTTTACTTCTATTCTTGGTCAACTCGATAGCGCTTACGCTTATGGTTCGCTACGGGGTTGTAAATGAGCCGTTCCTGCCCGCTCCCGAGTATCACACAAGCCCGGATACTGGGAATTGAGCAAATTCAAACTGAGCGACTGCTGTGAGGTGGCCCGCCTTGCAATCGTGAAGGCAGGTGGCTAGGCTTCACCCCTTATGTTACGCGCCGGAATTGTCGGTCTCCCCAATGTCGGGAAAAGCACTCTTTTTAACGCAGTCACGCGCACGCGAAATGCGCAGGCGGCGAATTATCCGTTCTGCACGATCGAGCCGAACAGCGGCATCGTGACGGTGCCCGATGATCGGCTGGCTGTGCTCTCGGGCATCTCGAAGTCGCAAAAGATCATTCCGGCGGTTTTTGAATTTGTCGATATCGCGGGCTTGGTGAAGGGCGCGAGCACAGGCGAGGGGCTCGGCAACAAGTTTTTGACGCATATCCGCGAAGTCGATGCGGTGATTCAAGTCGTGCGCTGTTTTGAGGACGACGATATTCATCACGTCTCCGGCTCGGTCGATCCGGTGCGGGATATCGAAGTGGTCACGACGGAACTCGTGCTGGCTGACTTGGAATCGGTGCAAAAACGCAAGGACAAGAACACGAAGGCCGCGCGCGGTGGCGACAAGGTGGCGAAGGCGGAGAACGACATCATCGCGAAGCTCGAGCCGCATCTCGATTCCGGAAAGCCGGCGATCATGCTGGAGGCGACCGCCGAGGAAAAGGCGTTGATCAAGAATTTCTTCCTGCTGACGAGCAAGCCAACGCTCTTTGCCTGCAACGTGGCGGAGAAGGAGCTGGCCAGTCCCGATGCGAATCCGCACGTGAAGGCGGTGCGCGACTATGTGAAGACGCATCTCAATACCGAGGCGGTGGTGATCTCCGCGCAGATCGAATCGGATCTGGTCGATCTCAACGCGGACGAGCAAAAGGAATATCTCGAGAGCCTGGGCGTGAAGGAGTCGGGCGTCGGCGCGCTGATTCGCGCGGCGTATCATTTGCTTGGCCTGCGGACCTATTTCACGACGGGCGAAAAGGAAACGCGCGCGTGGACAATTCACGCGGGCGACAAGGCCCCGGCGGCGGCGGGCGTCATTCACTCTGATTTCGAGCGCGGCTTCATCGCGGCGGAATGCACGGCGTATGAGGAGCTGGTGAAGCTCGGTTCGTTTGCCAAGGCGCGCGAGGCCGGACGGCTCCGCATCGAGGGCAAGGAATACACCGTGCAGGATGGCGACGTGCTGGAGTTCAGGTTTAATGTGTAGGCGCGATTTTAGCGAATGAAGACCTTTCGCCGCGTTTGGGTTTATGCACGGGCTTATCCGGGACTTTGCCTGGGGACTTTTGCGGCGGCGATTGGGAGCACGCTGGCCGGGCTGGTCTTTCCCAAAGTGACCGGATTGGTGGTTGACCACGTCCTTGTGCCGAAGCGCGCGGATTTGCTGCTGCCTTACGTACTGGTTGTGCTTGGGGCGTTCTTCATGCAGAGCCTGCTCAATGCGTTGCGGATTCGTTTCAACAACACGTTCGAGCAAAAAGTGATTTTCGATCTGCGGCGCGATCTTTACCAGACGCTCCAGCGGCTGCCGCTTCGCTGGTACGATTCGCGCGCGACGGGCGACATCATCACTCGGGTGATCGACGACGTGACGTCAATGGAACGGGTGCTGATCGATGGCGTCGAGCAAGGGCTGATTGCGAGCATGACGATCCTGGCTGTGGCGGTGGTGCTGTTTCAGTCCAACCCTAAACTGGCCGGGTGGATGCTGCTTCCGATGCCGTTGCTCTTTTTCGGCGTGATCTGGTACACGCTGACGGCGAAGTCGCGCTATCGCGACCAACGCAAGGCGGCCTCCGCGATGAATTCGCTGCTGCTCGACAACCTGCAGGGCGTGCGGCAGATCAAATCCTACGCGCGCGAGGAGACGGAGCTGATGCGCTTCTCCGATTCCGCGCGGCACGTGGCTGAGACGCAATTGGTCATCATGCGGACGTGGTCGTGGTACTCATCGGCGATGGTTTTCTTCGGCACGATGGGCAGCGTCATCGTTCTTTATGTCGGCGGCCTTGACGTGGTGGCGGGTCGAATGTCGTTCGGCGACCTGGTGAAATTCTTTCTTTATGTCTCGATGTTCTACGAGCCGGTGAAAAGCCTGCATTCGATCAACCAGTTTTATCAGGCAGGCCGGGCCTCGAGCGAGCGCGTGGCGGAGATTCTCGATGCGACGACGGAGAAATATGGCGAAGCACCGAAGCAGCCGATTGTGCGCGCCAAAGGACTGGTCGAGTATCGCCAGGTCGAATTTTCCTATCGTCCCGACGTGCCGGCCTTGCACGGCATCAACCTGACCGTGAAGCCGGGGCAATGCGTCGCGCTGGTGGGCCCGACTGGCGCGGGGAAATCGACCCTCGTGTCGCTCCTGAGCCGGTTCTACGAAGCGACGGGCGGCGAAATTCTGCTCGATGGGCGCAACGTGGCCGAGATTTCCCTGCGCGAATTGCGCGAGCAGATCGGCGTGGTGTCGCAGGAGACGTTTCTCTTCAACGGCACGATTCTCGACAATCTCCGCTTCGGGCGGCCCGATGCGACGCGGCAGGAAATCGAGGAGATGGCGCGCGCGGCGTGCGTGCATGATTTCGTCGCCGCGTTGCCGGAAGGCTACGAGACCCATGTCGGCGAGCGGGGAGTAAAGCTTTCCGTGGGCGAGAAACAGCGCATTTCAATTGCACGGGCACTCCTGAAAAATCCACCGGTGCTGATTCTTGACGAGGCCACTGCGAGCGTCGATACCTCCACGGAACAGTTGATCCAGCAGGCGTTGCGGCGGTTGCTGGCCGGACGCACGTCGTTTGTGATCGCGCACCGGCTTTCGACGGTGCGACATGCGGATATGATCCTCGTCTTGCAGAAGGGCAGCATCCTTGAACGGGGCACGCACGATGAATTGCTGGCGCGGAACGGGCTCTACGCGAAGCTTTGCCGCGCGCAGCATACGGACCGGTTTTCGGAGACGGATGTGGAGGCGGTATTGGCGGATCTCACTTGAGGACGGCTACGGTTTGAGATTAATGGAAGCCGGTGTGCCAGTGTCGGCACGAAGGGTTACGTCGCCGAGTTTGTGGTCGTCGCCCTTCGCGGTCTTGTTCCAAAGCAGCACCTTCCAAAGGGGTTCCAAATTTTTTGCTTGGGACAAAGTGAACTCGGAGTTGGTCACGGTAACGCCCGGCAGCAAGCTTTGGGCGATTTGCAGCGCGTCGGTGGAATCCTTTCCGATCTTGTCTTCGGGAAGAACGGATTGCTCGTTGTAGGGCGAGGCAAAATCGACGAGGTCCTCGCCGGACTTGACGACCCTGCCGCCGTTGACCGTGACGATGCGGGCGTGGCCGGCGGCGCCCTTGTCGTAAAAGAAAAAGGTCCAGGTCGCCGGAGTGATAAGGTAGTCGTCGCGTTTGCCGACGATTTTCAGCAACTCGGCACGGCCGGTGCCGGGCAGGATGATGGCGGGATCGAGCGCTTTTTCCGCGATGTCCCGGGCGGCGAAGGCGCTGTCGGGAATGACCGCGAGCGCCGGGACGGGTGCGGCGTTGGTATCGGTGGGTGCGGCATTGGTGTCGGCCGGCATATCGGTGGAAGGCGCGATCGGCGCGACCGGTATGGCGTCGGGTACAGGCGCGGCAGGGGGAGCATTCTCCCGAAGGGTTGGGGTGACAACGGCGACCGGTTTGGGCGCGGGAGCCGGAGGCGGCGTCTCGTCCGGCTTGGCGACGTGCGCCGCGGGTTTGGTCGCAGCGATGTGCGCGTGGTCCTTGTCCTTGGCCGGCTTGGGATTGGTTGGCGGCTCGGCCGTGTTTGTCTGACCCATCAGTGCAGCGAATTTGCTCTTCAGGAATGAAAGCGAGTGATTCGGTCCGGCCCACGCGAGCATAAGAGTCGTGATGATGACCAGGGCGATCAGGAGCGCGGCGGCGCTGAAAACGTCCCGGTTGGTGCGGTTGGAGGGTGGAATATAATTGGACGCGGGCCGGACGGGGGCTGGCGCATCGTCGCCTGTGTAAACGCCGTCGGAGGAGGTTTCGATGCCGTACTGCGACTGCTGCTCATGGGCCAGACGCGCATCGCGCTCGAAGCTGGCGGCATCGAGCCGGTCGAGACCCGAGTCGCCATGGATCTGCGCGAGCTGCAAATCTTCGAGCAGCGCGTGGGCGTCCTGGTAGCGAAGCTCGCGGGTCTTGGCCATCATCTTGCGGCAGATCAGATCGGCGGAGTGGGAGAGATCGGGACGAAGCGCGAGAGGATGCGGCGAGGGCTTGGTCAGAAGCTCGCTCATGATGTTGTAGGGCGTTTCGCCCTGGAACGGCGGCTCGCCGGTGAGACATTCGTAGAAGCTCGCGCCGAGGCTGTAGATGTCGTCGCGGGTGTCGGCGATCTTCGCGTCGCGCGCTTGCTCGGGGCTCATGTAGGCGGGCGTGCCCATGAAGCTGCCGCCGAGAGTGAGGCTGACGTGCGAGTCGAGCGAGTGCTTGGCGAGGCCGAGGTCGGCGAGCTTCGCCGTGCCGCGCAGGTCGAGCATGATGTTCTCCGGCTTGATGTCGCGGTGGACGATCCGGTTTTCCTCGGCGATGACGAGCGCATGGGCGATGCCGGTAACGATGGCCAGCGCCTTTTTCTCGGGCAGCGGGCCGTTACGGAGATGCCACGCGAGCGATCCTCCGCCGATGAATTCCATCACGATGTAATAAAGGCCGGAGTCCTCATCGTGGCCGGCGTCCATCACGGCGACGACGTTGGGATGGCGGATGCGCGCGGCCAGTTGCGCCTCGCGGATGAAACGCTCCGCCAGCGCGGGGTTGTCGAGCGAGAGGGCGGGCGAAAGGACCTTGAGCGCGACCTCGATCCGGAGAGTCTGGTGCTCGGCGAGATAAACCGTGCCCACGCCGCCGCGGCCGAGTTCGCGGATGGTCCGGCAACGTCCGATGACGTCGCCCGGCTCGATTTTTCGGACAAGCGGTGGCATGACCCTATTTTTAGCGGAACGGTGGCGCGTTACAACCTGCGATGGGCGCGAGTTGTTCTATTTCTGTTGATCGCGCTTCATCAAGGACTTCTGACATTATTCCAAGCCCGGTTTAGTTCTTTGGACGCTGCGGCGCGAAAGCCGTTCAAAGAAACTAGTGGGCTGCCAAAGCCTTGTTGAGAGCGACGATTTCCTTGTCGGCGTGGGCGGCGCTGAGGGTGACGCGGAGGCGCGCGGTGTGGCGCGGGACGGTCGGGTAGCGGATGGCGGGGATGAGGAAACCGGCTTCGCGCAGGGCTGCTGATAATTGCAAGGCGGCAGATGATTCGCCGCAGATGAGCGGTTGAATGGCGCTGGTGGAGAGAGTGTGATTTTTCCACCGGGTTGGAAGGCCCTCGTGGAAGCGCGCGATGTTTTTGCGGAGATGCTCCCGACGCACGTCGCCTTCAGGGCCGCGGGCGAGATCGATGGCGGCGCTGCTGGCGGCGATGACCCCGGGCGGAAGCGCGGTGGAGTAAATGAAGCTGCGAGCGCGATTGATGAGCCAGTCGATGAGGACGCGCGAGCCGGCGATGTAGCCGCCGACGCTGCCGAGCGCCTTGCTCAGGGTACCCATGACGATTTCCACGCGCGCGCTCAGGCCGGCCTCGGCGAGAAGTCCAGCGCCGGTGGGACCGTAGAGGCCGGTGGCGTGGGCTTCATCGACGAGGAGCCATGCGCCGAAGCGGTCCTTGAGATCGACCAGCTCGCGCAAGGGCGCGGCGTCGCCGTCCATCGAGAAGATCGATTCGGTGACGATGAGCGTGCGGGCCGTGCTTGAGGCGACTTTAGTGAGAAGCGTGTCGAGACGGTTGAGATCGTTGTGGGGAAACGTGCGGACCGTGGCGCCGCTGAGCCGGGCGGCGTCGATGAGGCTGGCGTGGGCAAGCTTGTCGAGGATGACCGTGTCGCCCTTGCCGGCGACGGCGGGGATGGTGCCGAGCGCGGCGGCGTAACCGCTGCTGAAGACGAGCGCAGCTTCCTTTTCCTTCCATGCCGCGAGTTGCGCCTCGAGCGCGAGGACGGCGGAGTCGGTGCCGGTGACCAGCCGCGATGCGCCCGCGCCGGTGCCGCGCCGGGCCGTGGCCTCGCGCGCGGCTTCGATCAGGGCGGGATGGCGGCTCAGCCCGAGATAATCGTTGGCTGCGAAGTTGAGGATGCAGGGAGGCAGTTCGTCCGTGGCGCGGAGGCTGCGGCGCAGGTGGGCGGCGTCGAGTTGCGCGAACTGGTCGCGGAGATGGGCGTCGAGGGACATTGGAACTAAGAACTTAGAAGGTAGAGCGTAGAACGAGATAGGTGCTACGAAGATGCTTCGATCAGGCCGGGAGGCGCAACTGCCTGCGCGCGCAGCGAGACAATGGCGGCGCCGAGCTTCGCGCTGAGCATGGTCGGTGTGAGGCCTTCCTCGCAGCCGCGTTCGGCAAGGACGAGATCGGCGGCGTGGCCATGAAGCCAGACGGCGAGGCGGGCGGCGTCGAGTTGGGATAAATTTAAGACCGCGAAGCCACCTAAGCAACCGGTGAGGGCGTCGCCGGAGCCGCCGGTGCTGAGGCCTGAATTGCCGGAGGTGTTGATGTAGAAGAGCTTACCGGGGGCGGTGATGAGAGTGCGGGTGCCTTTGAGGACGAGGGTGACGTTGTGCTGGTCGGCGAAGGCGCGGGCGACGGATTCGCGTTCGTCGGGCTGGAATTTGCGGCCGAGGAGGCGGGCCATTTCGCCGACGTGCGGGGTGAGAACGACGGGGCCCTTGGCCTGCTTAAGTAGCGCGAGGTTTTTCGCGAGGACATTGAGGCCGTCGGCATCGATGACGACGGGGCAGCCGACGGCGAGGACGGCGCGGAGCATTTTTTCGGTGGCCGGGGTGGTGCCGAGGCCGGGGCCGATGGCGATGGCGGTGGCGGTTTGGATGACCTGCGGAGTGGCATCGAGGTCGTCCCAGGCCGAGACCATGGCCTCGGGCGGAGCGTGGGCGGCGACGATGGGGGCGGCGCTGGCGTGAGTGCAGATGGAGAGAAGTCCGACGCCAGTGGCGAGCGCGGCCTGGGCGGCGAGGACGGGCGCGCCGGTGAAGCCGGGACTGCCGGCGACGATGGCGAGCTTGCCGTAGTCGCTTTTGTAGGAGAAGGCGCTCCGGCGCGGGAGCAGATGGGCGAGTTCCGATGGGACGAGGATTTGGCGGGAGGAAGATTGCGCTTCGGCGTTGCTCCACGCAACGACCTCGAGGCGGCCGACCCAGGCGGAGAATGCTTCGCGAACAAGAACGTCCTTGGCGAAGCCGACGGCGATGGTGACGTCGGCGATGACGGCGGCGTTTCTGTCCTCCGGGGCTTTCGCGTCTTCGTAAGCGGCAAGGCCGGACGGGAGATCGAGCGCGACGGTGCGGAAGAAGCGGACGGCGCGGGCGGCGTTGAGCTTGGCGACGACGTTGGCGACGATTCCACGCAGTGCGCCTTGGGCCTGGATGCCGAGCAGCGCGTCGATGACGACGCCGTCGCTGGTGGGGAAAGCGAGGTCGTCGCGCCAGGGGGAGATTTCGACCTGCGGGCAGCTCGTGCGCAAGCGGGCGAGTTGCGCGTTGGGGAGTTCACCGAGGTCGTCGTGGGTGAGGATGACGCGGACGGTTTTGCCGGAGGCGGCGAGATGCCGGGCGACGACGAGGCCGTCGCCGCCGTTATTGCCCTTGCCGACGAGGACGAGGAAGTCGCGGGCGTTGGGGTAGATCGCGGCGATGCGGGAAGCCATGGCTTCGCCCGCGGCGTTCATGAGCGCGGCGGCGGTGATGCCGGAAGCGAAGGCCTGTTTTTCGCGGGCGACCATTTCGTTGGTGGAGAGGACGTCCATGATTGATTCAAGTTAGACCGAAAGGGAGTCAGAACCAAATTACCAAATTAGCGAAATTTCCAAATGGGGAAGGAGGAGGGAAGAGATGCGTTCAAGCGTCCCCCACGGAGATCGCGAACGCCATCTGCTTGAACTCGCGGGAGAGTAATGCCGGAAACGTGCGTTGACCCCTAGGAATTCGCGAGATCTCTGGTGTCTTTTCTGTTTCTGAGTTACATTCAATCACCGTGCGGTCCGCCTTGGGCGTATAGCCAGACGGCATCTGGGACTGGCAGTCGTGCCTGGGTGTACCACTGAGCGCCGCACGGCCTTTTTACCACGACGCGCCACAAAAGCTCCTTCCCCTCGTTCCTAAGTTGCACTTGGGAACGTCCCTTGCTCCCTGCGAAATTCCATTTCGCGCTGATTTCCCTGTCCCTAAACCCCAACGGGGTTGCCATCCTATAACGAAGGGTTGGCGCAGCAGCGCCTCCCCCGGTACTCGCCACAACCAGCCTCAACCCTGAACGGGTTGGATCACGGCTGTTCATAACGCCGGAAACGTGCGTTGACCCGTAGGAATTCCTTTCCTACTGTTCAGCGATGGCGAAGAAATCGGCCCCGGCCCTGCCCACCCCAAAAAAGCAGCAGTCGAGTCCGGGCTATTCCAGCCCCAGCGTGAAAAAATTGCGCGAGAGCGCCCCCACCTACCATGCCAATGGAAATGGCACGCACCGGAAACTCCGGTTTATTGACTTGTTTTGCGGCATCGGTGGCTTTCGCCTCGCGTTTGAACGTGCGGGCGGCAAGTGCATGTTTTCTTCTGATTGGGATAAATATTCCCAACTCACTTACGAGGCCAATTTTGGTGAGAAACCGCACGGTGACATTCACCAAGTAGCCGTTGCAGATATTCCCGTACACGACATTCTTTGCGCTGGCTTTCCCTGCCAGCCCTTCAGCATCGCGGGAGTGTCCAAGAAACTGAGCCTCGGACTGAAACACGGCTTTGAGGACAAGAAGCAGGGCAATCTTTTTTTTGAAATTGCCAATATTCTCGAGGTTCATCAACCCGCAGCGTTTGTCCTGGAAAATGTCAAAAATCTGCGAAACCACGATCAGGGGCGAACTTTTGACATCATCTACAATACCCTGACCGAAGCTCTGGGCTACACGGTCTATCACAAGATCATTGATGCGCAGAGCGTTGTTCCGCAGCACCGCGAACGCATTTTTTTGGTCGGTTTCAAAGAGCCGCGTTATTTCGAGTTTCCGCAGTTTCCCGCTCAGGGGCCAAAACTGTCTTCAATTCTTGAGTCCAACCCGCTGGACAAATACACGCTGACAGATCATCTGTGGCAGTATTTGCAGGATTACGCAAAAAAGCACAAAGCGGCTGGCAATGGTTTTGGTTTTGGCCTGGTTACTGGCAACGATATTGCAAGGACTCTCAGCGCCCGTTACCACAAGGATGGTTCGGAAATTTTAATCTCACAGGGAACCGGCAAAAATCCCCGGCGACTGACCCCCCGCGAATGTGCGAAGCTCATGGGCTATCCCGCAGACATGAAGATTCCTGTTTCAGACACGCAGGCCTATAGGCAGTTTGGAAATTCCGTGGTGGTGCCGGTGGTCGAGCGGATTGCCAAGGCTGTGATTAAAACGCTGAATACTCCGGTGAATGAGCGTCCCGATCTTGTTCTTGTCTGCAATGAGAAGCCCAATGAGGTCATTGCAGGCCAACGGTACGTTCCGACCAGCCATCCCAAGACGCAGAGAAAAAGAAAGGTCTGATGGGTGAATCTGACTCAGCTCAAGGCACTGTTCGTTCAAGCAGGTTGCGTCGCTCTCTACGCGAAGCCTCTCGCAGAAAATGATAACTCGAAGAACCAAGTTTATTTTGGTCCGGGCTTTCAGGCCCTGAATCTTTTTCCCAACGAGGGCATTGTTCCTGACAGCAGCCCGAAAAACCCTATTTTCAAGGCCAGATTGCGCTTTGGATGGCTGCTTCCAAACGGGCAGGTTGCGGATGCCCCGAGCGCACAGTTGATCCTCTATCCGCAGTATCCCGAAGTCCGCTTCTCCGGTTTTCTTAAGGACTGCAAGGCTGCGCCATCTGATTTGATGGCTGACAGAATCGAAGGACGCGTGCTTTTTATCGGCGCAGGCGCTGACAAGCGTATTATGGGATTCGTGGTCGGAGCAGGTTCGCAGCTTGCGGCCGAGTTTCGATCCCTGCGGCTTGAACCAACGCTTGGCGTCTTTACCGAACTGGAACTCCCGCGAATTTCCGGTGGCGAGGATTCCCGCAGGAGACTGCTCGCTGAATTAAAGCGCATCCACGACATGGGCTGGATTGATTCAAGGCAGCTTGATTCAAGCGGTACTTTCAAGCCGTGCCTCGCTCAGAACTGCGGAGGATTCACCTTGGAGGCTGAGTTTGGAATTCCGAAAAACAGCCAGTCTGAACCTGACTTTCTCGGATGGGAGATTAAGCAGCATGGCGTGACCAACTTTGACCGCCCTGATTCCAGCGCCTCCATCACACTGATGACACCGGAGCCAACCAGGGGGTTCTATCAGGAGCATGGCATGGCGGAGTTTGTGAGAAAGTACGGCTATCCCGACAAAAGGGGACGCGTAGATCGCCTGAACTTCGGCGGTATCCATCGGGTTGGCGAACGCCACCTCACCACGCATCTACTCCTTATTACAGAAGGATATGATGCCACACGCGGTTTGATCACGGATGCCAACGGCTGCGTGGCGCTGATGAGCGAGTCGGGAGAAATGGCGGCTGGTTGGGCTTTCAACAGCTTGTTTGAGCATTGGTCGCGAAAGCACGCCAAGGCTGCTTATGTTCCGTCGCAATGTCGCACCGAACCTCGGCGGCAGTATGCCTACGGCCACAAGGTACGGTTGGCCCAAGGGACCGATTCATTGCACCTGCTCAAGGCCCTTGCGTCTGGCAGCGTTTTTTATGATCCCGGAATAAAACTGGAAAATGCGTCATCGGACACACCGCATTCCAAACCGCGCAGTCAGTTTCGTATCGCATCAAAAAATGTCAGTGCGATCTACCAGGGGGTGGAGACGGTCGAGCTATAGTTTTTCCTGGTCAACGCGAAGTAACCTGGTAATTCAGGAAATATGAGTAACACCATCTTCATTCCAAGTTCTTTGCGGGCTGCGGGTCAGGAAATTAGGTTTTCGCTCACTAGGCCGTTGCACCTGCAAACAGATAATGCATTCCTTCGTGCCTGGTGCTGCGTTGCCTATCTCTTCCCCGGCCTCCATCCTGACGGATTTGAGGAGCCGGATAGCGGTTGGCCTCGCATCTTGCGGAGTTTTGCTGCCGAGGCATGGCGTCGCGTTGACGCGGGCGACTTGGCGGATGAGGAATTGTATCCGGGCGAAGCACAATGGTGCGGACTCTACGACCGGATGACTGTTCATTTGCCAGATGAAACCCGCCGTCGTGTTGAACTAGCCGCTGCTTTTGGCGGGTTACCCCATGTCTGACGTTTTTAGCAAAGCCAAACGCTCCGAAGTCATGTCACGCATACGCGGACGTGGAAACAAGGAGACGGAAATTGTCTTTGCCAGACTTTTGCGTGCTCATGGCATCACGGGATGGCGGCGTCACTATCCGCTATTCGGAAAACCCGACTTCATGTTTCGCAAGCAGCGCGTTGTCATCTTTATCGACGGCTGTTTCTGGCATGGATGCCCCAAACATTCCAATATGCCCGTTAATAACCGGGCTTTTTGGGAGAACAAGCTCTCAGCAAACAAACGGCGTGACCGTCTGGTAACACAAACGCTAAAGACTGACGGCTGGCGTGTACTGCGGATATGGGAACACGATCTCTCAACAGGCCCCCTCCGGTGCATACGCAAAGTCCAGTCTATCTTGGCGGCAAATAACTTCTAGAGCCGTCACACTCTATGCGACGGTGCCTTCCCGCGCACGGAGTGCGCGGGCTACCCATGCAGATTCGCGGATCGCGGGAATGCCGGGCGCGTTGTTGAAGGCGCATCAAGCGCTCGACCGGGCCGTGGATCGTTGTTACCGGAAGGAGCCGTTTGAGAGCGACCGGCAGCGCGTGGAATTTCTCTTTGCCCTGTACCAGAAACTGACCGCGCCGTTGATTCCCGCAGTCAAGGCGACGCGGGGGCGAAAAGCACGGCAGTAGTATTGCGAGCGAGGAGAGTTGATTCAACCCTTACAGGGTTGGGTTGTTTATGCGGGGGTGTCCATGGTAGGCCCCGCGAGGCGGGTCCAACCCTTCGCTGTATGATTCCAATCCTTTCAGAGACCTCTGCGAAATGCGATAGGGTTCGCCCTTGGCTGCGATCCCTCCGGGATCGGATTACCATGGGTGGACTTTCCGGTGGTGTCGCTCGCAGACTCGCTCAACCACCGGCTACTTTGCTGACAAGCCTCCGGCTTGCATTCACGAAAGAGGCCTTTTGCAGAGGTCTCTTTCAGGGTTGGCCGAGGAGCGGCAGGAGCCACGAAGTTGCGCGGACAATTGCGTTCCCAAACTCCTGCGGAGGGCAGTAAACTTGGGA